>Ga0075425_100001266_pt1 | contig 24603 bp, 19 predicted proteins | sample SoiMethybrSBSTD4_FD_75300 | JGI IMG/M metagenome (GOLD analysis project Ga0075425, IMG submission 75300) | Bulk soil microbial communities from a Populus tree surrounding site in Tennessee, USA - Soil MetaG P. TD hybrid SBSTD4 | ecosystem: Environmental > Terrestrial > Soil > Tree plantation...
GTGGTTCGCGCGTCGAGACCTTGGCCGTCACAGAACCCTTCTGGGTTGCAGTGCGTATTGGCCGAATCGTATGTGGCGTTCGCGCTGAGCGCGAAGACGGCTCCAACTCCGGCGGACAACGCGCCGGCCCCTCCCACGATGATGCCTGCCAATCGCTGGCCCCGGATCCCGGAGGATGACGCCTCGATCGTCGCGGTCTCTGGAACGCTCGGCGAAGGACCCACGGCCGGCGGCGAGACGGGCGCGGGCGAGGACGCTACCGGCTCCTCGAGCGGAGGGAGGATCACAGCGGTGGCGCGCCCGGGCTCTGCCTTCACTTTGGTGGACCAAGGCTTTTTGCCGGCTGCATGCGCCTCGATCAGGTACTCGCCCGGATCGACCGGTTCCGAAACGCCCCAGAGGCTCTTGGGTACCAGCGTTCCGTTGCGCTTCACTTCGACCCCCTTTTCGGCGGCAGCCTCGGGGACCGTCACGGTGAGCTTCGCAAGCCCCGGCTCGAGACCGTCAGCTGCGCGGGCCGCTTTCTTCTCGCGGTCGGCTTGGCCCCGCGCTCTCGCCGCGGCGGCTGCCTCGTGGTACGTGGCCCACGCCGTCGCCGTGCGCCCCATTTTTTCGTAACACTGGGCGAGGTTGAGCAGCGTGCCGACTCCAGGATCGAGCTTCTGGCTGTCGGCGAGTTTTTGACACGCCTCGGCGTACTTGCCCGCTTCGAGAAGCTTGCGCGCTTCGGAGAAAAGTTTCTCGGCCCCCGCCGGATCCGTAGCTGGCTGCGCGTGCACGATGCTGCTTTGCAGAAACATCCACGCAAAGGCGAGTCCCACACAACGAAGTCCCGAAGTTCGCATGAACGCTCTCCTGTGTTTGCCTATCGTCTGTAAGCGCGACAGAGTTGCTATTTTCTTTGCTCTTCCCAGCCGCCGCTCGCAGGTTCCGGATTCTTGTGGGGTGGAGGCTGTCGCCCAGTCGCCGTGGTCGTCGTTCGAGGACCAGGTCGGGCGGAGCCGCGATTGGGAGCGGTCGTGGCCGCAACGGACGACGGGGATGGTTTCGAATTGTCCGTCGAGGGGAGCTCGGCGGGCAGAGGACTTGCTGCCGCAGGCTGCGTCGAGGGGATGGTTGCCGTGGGCCCCTCGGGCTTGAGCAGCTCGGGAACTGGCATCGTGCCGGGTGCAGCCGCAATGGGCAGGTTCGCCGGTGGGGGTGGAGCAACGCCAGGTAGCCAATGGAAATGCACCGCAGCGAACGTTCCAAGACCGAGGACCATCGCGGCGATCGCGAGACGAACGCCTCGTCGTGAGCGTCTCTTCGAACCGCGAGCCGTTTGCCCCCAACCGGAGTTCGTTTCGATGGCCGGCGTGAGCGGCGTCATGTCCGGGCGGCTCGAGCGCCTGACTCTCTTCCCTGGGACGGTGTCGGCCGTCGCAGGCTGCGTCGAAGTGAGGTGCAGAACTCGCTCGACCGAAACGCGCGATCGATCCGGAGCATATTCGAGAAGAGCTTTCGCGAGCTCGCCGACGTTCGCGTACCGGCGCGCCCGATCCTTCTCGAGGCACTTCGAGATGATCACCTCGAGACCGGCGGGCACGTCGGCGCGCGCCTCGCGAAGCGGCGGAGGCTCGCCGTGGAGAATCACCGCGCAAAGATGAACGATCGTATCCGCGTCGAAGGGGACGCGACCCGTCAGAAGGCGGTAGAGAATGACGCCGAGCGCCCAGATGTCCGTGCGTGCATCGACCTCGCGCGGGGTGGTGAGCTGCTCCGGCGACATGTACGGCGGCGAGCCGAGCATCGTGGTCGTGGGAGCGACGGCTTGGGCACCCAGTGCACCCGCCACTTTCGAGATCCCGAAGTCGAGCACCTTGACGATGCGGCTCCCGTCCGGACGACGAACCACAAACAGGTTTCCCGGCTTCAGGTCGCGGTGCACGATCCCGAGGCCATGCGCTTCTGCGATCGCCTCACAGGCCTGGAGGACGAAGTCGATCGCGTCTTCGACGGAGAGCGGCCCGCTTTGGCGCGCGTGGTCCTCGAGGTCGGTGCCGTCGAGGTACTCCATCACCATGTACGGAGCGCCCGTGTCGAGCGTCCCCACGTCGGTGACCCGCGCGACGTGATCGTTCTGGATCCTGACCGCGGCGCGCGCTTCGCGCGTGAAGCGCCCGACGATGTCTCTGTTCTCGGCGACTTTGGGGAGAAGGAATTTGATGGCGACGAGGTGATCGAGCTCGATGTGCCGGGCAGCGACGACCACCCCCATGCCGCCGATTCCGATGATTCGCTCGACGCGATAGCGCCCGGCGAGCATGTCGCCGGGCGAAACGGGGCTAACCTGCGAACCTACCACCATGACCGACGACCCCGCGACGCTTCACGCCCCCGTCGACAGAGCTCGACGACTGCGGCGCGTCCGTTCTGTCAGCGCCGCTTGGCGGCCTTTCGCTTCACTTTCGCTGCCGGCCTCTTCTTGGCCGCCTTGCGCGCGGGTGGCTTGGGAGCTTTTTTGGCGGGCTGCCAAATGCCGACCCAGTTTCCTTCGGGATCCAAGAAGCCGGCGATCGCGCCCATGCCACCGGGCAGCTCGATCGGCTCCATGGCGCGGCGTCCACCCGCCGCTTCCACCTTCTGCAGCTGCTCGCTGAGATTCTTGACGTTGACGTACACGGCGACGTTCGGATTTCCGTCGCGCGAGGCGCCGACGCCTCCGCCGATTCCCCCCGGTTTGTCCGGCGAGACCATCCCCACCATGCCGTCGACGGAGGGTTTGATGCGCCACGAGAAGACGTCCTTGTAGAACGTTTGGAGACGCCCCCCATCTTTGCCCGAGATCTGAAACCAAGTTACAGGGTGAGCCATACGAACCGTCCTTCTAGGTAGGGCTTCTCGTTAGCACGGGCGCGGGGTCTCGGGTGTAAAATCGAAGGTCGTTCTCAGTTGCTCCCGATCAGGGAAACACCTGCAATTCGTCAATCGCCCACCATATACCCCCGCCGAGTTGCAGGATCTTCGTCAGTGTGAGCCGGACGCACTTTGCGGGAACGGGTTGCGCGAACGTGATGGTCATCGGCATGTTGCACGCCGTGCCCATGCATCCGGGCTGTGGCTCCGTCCCCATCGCGACCACCGGGCCGAACGTGCCGGTAATGGCCCCCAGCGCCGAGGTCGTGCAATCGCTTGACACAGTGACGTCGACGGCGCCGGGGAAGTCGCGGGGGTCGATCATGCTGCCCTGGTTGTTGGGTGGAGGTGCGGCAAACATCACAATCCGGCCCACGCGGTTACAGGTCGTCATGTCGAACGTGAACGTGTCGCCGATCACCTGCGCCGTGGCGCCCCCCGCCATGATGTGCGTGTCGCCGATCGACGTACGGGTGGTGCCCTTGCCGTCGAACGCGTTTATGGGCAAGAGCGTCGTACAGTTGCCGTTTCCTGTCATGAACTTGCACATGGGCGTCCATTGACCGCCCCAACCGATGCGGGGGTACATCGCGTTCGGCGCGGGTGACGGTCCAGGCGTGCACGTACCGGCATCAACCAATAAGCCGCCGTCTTTCGCGACCCCGCCGTCGCCCACGTCTTTTGTTCCCCCTGAGCCGCCGCTTCCACCCGTACCCGGCGTGCCAGCCGACCCCCCTGCCCCGCCAGCCCCAGTGGTTGCGCCGCCCCCCGCGCCCGTCGTCGCGACCGTCGTGGCCACCGTCGTCGCGGCCGACGTCGTGGGCGCACCGCCGGTACCGTCGGTGACCGTGCTGCTGGTCGTGGTCACCCCCGTGAACGGGTTGCCCGGGTCCTCGGAGCTGCACGCGGCAACCCCCGCGAGAATCAGGCTGGTGATCACACCCGTGCGCGACCGGAGAACGGTAAGGTCAAACATTTTTACCTCCAGAAGGATTCGTAATGATAATGCCCCAACCCATGCCGGCGAGCCGACGGGCGTACGCTAGCTTTCCACCTAGGAGCGTTCAAACTCATTTTCGGCGTGAGATAAGCTCCAATTTAGTGTTGCTTTTCGAGCGGATTTCGGCTCACCGTCCCGTCCGATTTTCGATCGAATGCTGCGCGAGACGGTGCCGCGCCCGGGTACGACAGCAAGAATTGCACCCCCGCGGCAAAAGTCCTGCGGGCGCGGCCGCGCGCTACGGGATCTTGAGCGCCGCTGCCTCGCTGTTTTTCGGGTCGATGCGGAGCGCTTCCGTCTGCTCCGCTTTCGCTTTCACGCGGTTACCGAGAGCCATGTACTCCTTGGCCAGCTGTGCGTGGACCGTGGCCGCTTCGGGAGCGGGAGGGGCCAATAAGAGCGCGGAATCGAGCTCGAACACCGCTTTCGGATGGTCGCCGGTTTGTGAGAGCGCGGCCGCGTAGAGCGAATGGATCGCGTGATTCTCGACGTCGACGAAGATGGCCGACTCGCCGACCGCTTTCGCCTCGGCGAACTGTCCGCTCTTCACGAGCCCCTCGAGCAGAAGACGATACGCCTTGCGATCATGCTGATCGAGCCGCGCGATCTGGCGCAACCACCCGAGCGCCTCCGGCTCGCGCTTTTCGCGGTGATCCAGATCGTAGAGCGCGGCGAGCGGCTCGGACATCGTCGGGTCGAACTCGTGAGCCATCAGAAACTCGTAACGTGCGCCCGCCGTGCTCTTCGCTTCGACCGCGAAGTCGGCCAGCATCATTCTCACGGCGTAGCCGTCGGAGCCGGCCCGGATCATGTCGAGGAGCTCCTGGCGGGCTTCGGTCGCGTTCTTTTTCGCACGCAAGATCTTCGCCCGTAGAAAGTGCGCGTTCGGCTCGATGGGATTTTCGGCCAGGGCACCCTTGAGGGCTTCTTCGGCTTCGTCGAGCTGTCGGTGCTCGGCGAGCGCGAGCGCAAGCTCGACCTGCTTTCTCGGGTCCGTGGTGTCCTGCTTCGCGCGCTGCTGTGCGGTCTCGAGCGAAGGCGCGTGGTTGTCCGGTACGAATTGTGTGGCGTAGCGGCCGAGCCGCGACAAAAACCAGTCGCGAAGTCGCCGGTCGAGCTCCTGGGGGGTGATGCCGAGCGCCCGTTGAATGACGTCTTCGGTCCGTTTGCCCTCGCCCCACAGGCGCAGCATCTCCGTGATCTTTGCCATCCCGAAAGAGTTCGCCAAGTAGACTTGGATCTGACTCGCCGCGTAGTAAGCGGTCATCACGTCGCGCGGATCGTCTGCGTGGGTGAAGGCCTGGTTGAATTTCTCGAGCGGCGGGATTCTTCCCCCCTCGAGCGCCGAGTAGAGCGACGGATCGTCCTCGCGCTGCCACTCGGGGCGACGCACGATGGTTTCGTACTCGCTGAGCCCCTCGGTGAACCAGCGCGGGACGCGGCTCTTCGAGAGCTGGATGGCGAAGACGTGCGCAAGCTCGTGCCAGAGCACGTTGCCCCAGTTGAACGGTTCGGCTCGCGGACTCATCGCCGCGAGCGTCTTGCCGAAGCACACCCCCTGGATGCCGACGTTCGGCAGGCCGCTCGTTCGGATGCTGAAGTGCTGCTTGGTGGCATAAAGCTCGATGAAGATGGGCTTCGTCGGCGTAAAGCCGTAACGCTTCACCATCGACGACCACGCTTCGACGAGCATCGCCGGGACGTAGCGGTTCAGGATCGGTTTTTCTTCCTTGGAGTAGCGGATGCGAAATGGCGTCCCCTCCACGGTCTCGTACGAAGTTGCGATGTCCTTCTCGTAAAGGTTCAGCGTGTTGAAGACCCGGACGTTGAAGTGGTCCTTTTCCCACGCGCGGCGAAGCGCGATAACGCCGTTTTGCTCGTCTCCGGCTCGGATGAGGTTCATGCCGAGATCGGCCCACGCCTTGGCATCGGCGGGGTCGATCTTGACCGCCTCCTGCATCATCGCAACGATCTCGTCGTAGCGATGCTCCCAGTCCGCGAACTCGCCGACGATCTGATAAAAGCGGGTGTACTCGGCGTTCCTCGCGAACACCCCCCTTCGGAGCCTGTCGAAGCCCGCCTTGTCGTCCGACAAGAACCGCGCGGCGGCCTTCATCGATAGAAGCTCGAGGTTGTTCGGGTTGACGGCGAGCCCCTGGTCGAGAAGAGACTCGGCCCGGGGCAGATCCATCGTTCGGAGCGCGAGGCCGGCGCCCACGAAGAAAGCCCCGTCGATCTTCGGGTCGACGGCCAGAGCCTCCTTGATCTCCTGTTCTGCGGCGGTGAAATCGAGCGCCTGATCGAGCTTGACGTGCGCCATCGCGACGTGAGCGGCCGCGTTGTGGGGCGCGAGCTTCAAAGCTTCCTTGACGACTTCCTCGGCGTGACCGGGATCGTACTTGTCGAGAAAGAGGTCGGCGCGAAAGAGCAGCGTTTCGACCCGCGCCTTGCCGCCTGCTTTCTCGGCCTGGTTGTACGCGTCGTTCGCATCGCGCGCGCTGCGCAAAAGGTGCGCCGCGCGCCCGACGAGCGTGAGCCCCTCGGCGTCCGTCGGTTGAATGGCGTTCTGGTTGTAGTCGGAGATGATCGACATCAGAGGATCTTGGGCGTCCGTGCGCCGTCCAGCCTCGATGAAGAGGTCCCCCAAGAGAAGCCGCGCACGTCTGGCGCTCGGGTCACTTCTGACCGTTTCGAGCAGGGTCATCGCCTCGGGCATCTTTCCTTGCCGCGCGAGCGCCTCGGCGCCGACGCCGGCCGCTTCCGCCTTCGACGAGCGATCGGTCGACGCGCTCGCGGCCGTCCTCACCGCGTCGGCATATCTACCGGTCGCGAGCTGCACCCTCGCCACTCCGACGAGCGCGGCGCCACGCTTTGCGCCTTGTGCAGCCGAACGCAGATCCTTCTCGGCCTGGTCGTAGCTGCTTGCCTCGAGCTCGGTGAGCCCCTGTTCGAGCGTCGATGGCGAATCGGCTCCGGCCGAGCCAACCCATCCGTGAGCGACGGCGAACGCAACGAGGACTCGAAATCTTGCGACGGTGCGCATGGCGCGTCTAGCTTGAAGGGGCGCGGCGCGGGGGACAAGCTTCCGTCGACGCCAAAAACGCCCGGCTGGCCTGGCGCGGGAGCCTTGTGATAAGGCGGGGGGACGAAGAAGCGGACCGCGCTGGGAGCTTCTGAAGGACAAGGGACCATGCACGCGAGGCACGGCTGGACGGACAGGCTCTCGAAACCCCTCACGAGATCCAGCGGGCGCCGGCCGAGTTTGGGCCGTGCTTTGGCTTTTGGGTTGTTGGCGCTCGTCGCCTTCGTGTCGGGTTGCCCGAAGGGGGGCGGCGACGATCAGGGGGTGACGGTGGGCGCTTACTTCAGTCTGTCCGGCCAGGAATCGACGTTCGGCATCGACTCTCGCGAGGGGATCGATATGGCGACCGACGAGGTCAATGCCGCCGGCGGCGTCAAGGGTAAGAAGATTCGGGTCCTGTTCGAAGACGACAAGTCGAACGCCCAAGAGGCTTCGAACAAGGTCCACCAGCTCATCGACCGCGACAAGGTCATCGCAATCCTCGGCGAGGTGGCCTCCAGCCGCTCCAAGGCGGGGGGGCTCGTTGCCAACAACAAGCACATTCCGATGATCACCCCTTCGAGCACGAACGTCGAGGTGACCCAGGGTCGCGAGTACGTGTTCCGCGCTTGCTTCACCGACGATCAGCAGGGAAAGGCGGCGGCGAGCTTCGCCATCGAAAAGCTCGGTAAGAAGAAGGTGGCCATCCTGTACGTGGCCCAGGACTCGTACTCGTCGGGGCTGGCGTCGTCGTTCCGCGAGGTCGCGCAGAAGCTCGGCGCTCAAATCGTGGCCGACAAGGGCTACCAAAAGGGTGAAACGAACTTCACGACGTACTTGAACGAAATCAAGGCCGCCGCGCCCGAGATCATCTTCGTACCCAACTACTACAACGACATGGTTCCCATCGCCCGCCAGGCGAAAGCCGTCGGCATTCCGGGCACCATGTTTCTCGGCGGCGACGGCTGGGACTCGGAGGACCTTCTGAAGGGCGCGTCGACCGAGCTCGAAGGCGCCTACCTCACCAACCACTACGCGCCCGACGTCCCCTGGCCGAACTCGCAGAAGTTCGTGAAGAACTACCGCGACAGATTCCACCGCGACCCGTCGAGCCTCACCGCCCAGGCGTACGACGCCGCCCGCCTGCTCTACGACGCGATGTCGCGTGCGACCGGCCTCGCGCCCGATCCGATCAAGGACGCCATCGCGCAGACGAAGGGGTTTCAGGGGGCGACGGGGACGATCAACATCGACGCCAACCGCAACGCGCAAAAGCCCATCGTCATCGTGCAGATCAAGGGGGGGAAGTTCACCTACAGCTCGACCGTCGCGGGAAGCTGAGGAAAAAGGCTCATGCTGGGGGCGCTCTTGGGGGCACTTCTCACGGGGCTCGCCCAGGGGGCGATGATCGCGCTCGTCGCCCTTGGTTACACGATGGTGTACGGCGTGCTCAAGCTCATCAACTTCGCGCACAGCGAAGTCTTCATGATGGGCGCATACGCCGGGTTCTTCTTCATGAACATGCTGGGAGGCGCCGAGCATCCGGTCCTAGCCGCGGTGTTCGGGACGCTCGCCGCGATGACCGGCGCTTCCGCTCTCGGCATCCTGGTCGAGCGCGTCGCCTATCGGCCGCTGCGGCAGCGGCTCGCCGCCCAGGGCCAGGCTCGAGGCGGAGCGGCGCGCATCACGCCGCTCGTCACCGCCCTCGGCGTGTCGGTGTTGCTCCAAAACGTCGCGCAGCTTCTCTTCACGGCGCGTTACAAATCCTACCCGCAGCTCTTTACCCAGACGCGTCTCGTGATCTTCGTCGTGGCCATCGTCGTCATGACCGGGCTCCAGCTACTCGTCTACCGGACCTGGATCGGCAAGGCGATGCGCGCGCTTTCGGCCAACGTCGAGGCTGCCCGCTTGATGGGGATCCGCACGGGCAGAGTCATTGCGTTCACGTTCGCCGTCGGCTCGTCCCTGGCCGCCCTTGGCGCCGTTCTTTACTGCCTCGATCAGTCGCAGGTCTATCCGACGATGGGCGTCGTCATCGGCACGCGCGCTTTCGTCGCCGCCGTGCTGGGTGGCATCGGCAGCATCCCGGGCGCGCTCCTCGGAGGCGGGCTCATCGGACTCATCGGCGAGCTCGTGAAGCTGTCCGACTACTCCGGCGGACAAGACGTTCTCATCTTCATCGTTCTTATCCTCGTTCTTTTGCTCAAGCCGGCTGGCTTGCTCGGCAAGGCCGGAATCGAGAAGGTCTGACGCCGTGTTCGGGCTCGGTCTCGCGGCCCTGTTCGTCGTCTTGAACGGCTTTTTCGTGGCGGCGGAGTTCGCCCTGGTCAAGCTCAGGGCGACCCGCAGCCTGCGCCAGAAACCGACCGGCTGGCGCGATCAGCTCCTGCAGCAAGCCGTCGTCCACCTCGACCGCTACCTAGGCGTCACCCAGCTCGCCATCACGTTCGCGAGCCTCGGCCTCGGATGGATCGGCGAGCCGGCGATGGCCGAGCTCGGTAACGAGCTCGTGCAGAGATTCACCGGTCGCGAGCTCGGGCCGACCGCGCGAGGCATCGTGGTTGCCGTTGCCTTCGGAGTGCTCACGATGTTTCACGTCCTGTTCGGCGAGCTCATCCCGAAGCTCGTCGCCATCCAGCGCTCGACCCAGGCCGCCATCGTGAGCGTGCCGCTTCTTCGAGCTGCGTACTTCGTTCTTTATCCGGCACTCTGGTTGCTCGAGCTCTGCTCGCGGGCGGTTCTCAAAGTCATCGGCTTGCCCTTCGACGCGTACGGCGAGGCCGCCCTGTCCGAAGACGAGATTCTCGGAATCCTCGCCGCCAACGTCTCGCGCGAGCCGAGAGGTGAGCAAAAGCGTGAGCTTTTGCGAAGGGTCATGCGCTTCTCGGCTCGAACGGCGAAATCGGTGATGGTTCCACGCGTCGACGTGGCTTCGCTCCCCATCGAAACGCGAGGTTCCGAGGCGATCGATTTCGTGCGCCAGCAGCAATACTCGCGCGTCCTCTTGCACAAGGGCGATTCGCTCGACGACGTGGTCGGCTACCTGTACGCAAAGGATCTGGCCTTCGATCCAAACGCCGCCGCTCTTTCCGATCTCCACGCGATGCGCCGTGACGTGCTCTTCGTGCCGGAAACACAGGGTCTGGTGGACGTTTTGCAGAGAATGCAGCAGACGCACACCCCGTTCGCCGTCGTCGTGGACGAGTACGGAGGAACGAGCGGCATCGTCACGATGGAAGACGTGCTCGAAGAGATCGTCGGCGAGATCCGTGACGAGCTCGACGAAGAGGCCGCTCGGATCGAAAAGAAGGGTCCGGCGTGGGAAGTCGACGGTCGCGTCACCCTCGCCGAGCTCGACTCGATCGGTGTCGAGGCCGACGAGGGGGATCGCAGAGAATCGATCGGCGCGGCGATGATGGCGCGGCTGAAGAGACTGCCGAGGGTCGGCGACAAGGTCGCTTTCGGCGGCGCCACGGCCGAGGTGATGCACATTGCCAGGCGGCGCGTGACGCGTGTGCGCGTCCAGACCCAACCGGCGCAAACCCCGTCCGATTAGCCACTCAGGTCGAGCCGCTCACTCCACGGTAACGGTCTTCGCCAGGTTGCGCGGCTGGTCGACGTCGGTGCCTTTGAGGTCAGCGATGTAATAGGCGAGAAGCTGCAGCGGCACCACGGTGAGAAGCGGCGTCACGGATTCGTCGACTTCGGGAATGCGAATGACTTGCTGCGCGACGCGCTCGATCTCGTGATCTCCTTCGGTTGCAATCGCGATCACCTGGCCCTCGCGCGCGCGGACTTCTTCGACGTTCGAGAGCGTCTTGTCGTAGTGCGAATCGCGCAAGGCAATGACGACGACCGGCATCGCTTCGTCGATGAGGGCGATCGGTCCATGCTTCATCTCGCCGGCCGCGTACCCCTCGGCGTGAACGTAAGCGATCTCCTTCAGCTTGAGGGCGCCCTCGAGCGCGATGGGGTAGCCGAGGCCGCGGCCGAGGAAGAGCATGTCGCGCGACGCGTGGTAGCGCCGGGCGATGGCGAGCACGTGACGTGCCCGTCCGAGCACCTCGCGCATGTGGCTCGACGTCTCGATGAGCGCCTGGAGGACGGACCGCGCCCGATCGGCCGACAGCGTCCCTCGGCAGAGCCCGAGGTGAACGGCCAAAAGGAGAAGCGCGGCCAGCTGGGTGGTGAAGCATTTGGTCGATGCGACGCCGATCTCGGGGCCGGCGTGCGTGTAAAGGGCGCCGTCGGAGGCACGTGGAATCGCGCCATCGACCACGTTGCAGATCGCGAGCACTTTCGCCCCCCCAGCGCGCGCCGCCTTGACCGCGGCGAGCGTGTCGAGCGTCTCGCCGGATTGACTCACCGCGACCACGAGGTCGGTCGGGCCGAAGACGGGGTTGCGGTAGCGGACTTCGCTGCCGAGCTCGGTGACAGCCGGCACGCGCGCGAGCTGCTCGACCCAGTGCCGGCCCGCCATGGTGGCGTAGTGACTCGTTCCGCAGGCAACGAGGTAGACACGCTCGATCCGGCGCGCGTCGTCGGGTTCGAGGCCCATCTCGGCCGCGACCACGTTGCCTGATTTGAGATCCACGCGGCCGCGCAGCGTGTCCTCGAGCGCCCTCGGCTGCTCATGGATCTCCTTCAACATGAAATGCTTGTAGCCGCCTCGCTCGGCCATGACCGGGCTCCAATCGATGCGCCGCGCCCGCCGCTCGACCTTCTCGCCGTCGATGGTCTCGATGCGCGTTCCTCCGGAGGTGAGCTCGGCCATGTCGCCGTCTTCGAGCACGATCATGTTGCGCGTGTGCGCGAGCAGGGCGGGGATGTCGCTGCCGCAGAGCGTTTCTCCATCTCCGATGCCCAGTACGAGCGGCGAGGAGCTCTTCGCGACGACCAGGCGATCGGGGGCGGAGCGCGCGACGACCGCGATGGCGTAGGCCCCTTCGACTTGCTTCAGCGCGACGCGCACCGCGTCGAAGAGGCTCGACGCGCCGGCGACGAGCGCGCGATCGACCAGGTGCGCCACGATCTCCGTGTCGGTGTCCGATGAAAACCGCACGCCGTCCGCCTCGAGCGCCAGTCGCAGCGCGACGTGGTTTTCGATGATCCCGTTGTGAACGACGGCGACTTCACCCGCGGAGTGTGGGTGCGCATTGTGCTCGCTCGGCTTGCCATGCGTCGCCCACCTCGTGTGGCCGATACCTGTCGTCCCCGACAGCGGGTGCTTGGCGAGCGCCTCGTCGAGGTGCACCAGCTTGCCGGCCGCGCGCACGACTTCGACGGTCCTGCCGTCGTGGACGGCGAGGCCCGCCGAGTCGTATCCGCGGTATTCGAGCCTACGCAGCCCGTCCACCAGAATGGGCGTCGCGGCGCGAGATCCAACGTAGCCAACGATTCCACACATGTGACCCATTCTGGAGCCACGCAGTCAGAGTGACAACTTGGCTCTCCGGCCGAATCGACCGCGCTCTCACCATCGAACGCCGCGGATTGACCTCTTTCGCGCGGTCGTTCCTACTAGAAGTTGAATGCGGCGAGATCCGCGCGAGAAACCTGGGTTCGGGCCGGTCCAGGTCCCGGTGCCGCTGCTCGGCCTCCGAGGGGTTGCCGAGTCGGAACGCCTTTCGACCATCGTTCGAGCGGCGCAGGCGGGAGATCCGCCGGCCATCCACGTGCTGGTCTCAGGTCTGACCCCCCCGCTCCTCCAGACGGTGAGAGCTCTGATGGGGCCGCGCCACCCCGACATCGAGGACCTCGCGCAAGACGTTCTTTTGGCCGTGATCGACGAATTGCCGTCGTTTGGCGGCGGGTGCACGCTCTTGCACTTTGCGATTCGGATCGCCGTCCGTCGCACGACCGCCGTTCGACGTCGGTCGCGCACGACTCTCGGTTGGCTCGAGAAGGTGTGGCAGCGCGACCGCTCCCCGGTCGAAGAGCGCACCTGGCCGGACGGCGAGACGATCTCCGACCGCCGCCGCGGCCTGCTGCGCACGCTGCTCACCGAGCTGCCCGAGGCGCAGGCCGAGGCGATGGTCTTGCGGCTCGCTCTCGGCTGCTCGATTGACGAGATCGCGACGATCACGAGCGCGCCCATCCATATCGTCCGAAGCCGCCTTCGCCTCGCCAAGGACGCCCTCCGGAGCCGCGTCGAAGCCGAGCCGAGATGGGCAGGGCTCTGGGGAGGGGAGCCATGAGTCGCGTCGACCTGCATCCGGAGGAGCTCTTCGATCGCGCGCGTCGAGGCCAGGTTTCGGACCTGGAGTCGGAGCGACTCGAGGCTCATCTCGAGGGTTGTCGCGCATGCAGGTTCGAGCAAGCGCTCTCTCTCGATTGCGCCGAGGGCGCAGCCGCGTTGCCCGGCGACGAGCTCGTCATCGCCCGCGTCAGGCGGGCAACCCTTCGAGCGCTCGAGGCCCGGGCGTCTTCGCGCCGGGGTGTTCTCGGGGGGCGTTGGTCCCGGTCTCCTGTGCTGTGGGTCGCGGTCGCGGCCGTCGTTCTGCTCGGGGCTCTGACGGCGGGTGCGACCTTGGCGGGCCGCTCTCGGCGAACGACTGCGAGCCGCGAGGCACCTCAGCCCCGTGTCACGTTCTTGCCCTTGCCGACCCCGAGAACCACCGGTCCTGCGCAGGGGACAGCCGGCGGCGCCGCTCCCACCGTGGAAGACGATCCGACCCCGAAACTCGCCGAAGCGTCCGCTGCTGAGCTCTTCGCGCGGGCCAACCGAGCCCGCCGAAATGGAGACGCGAACGACGCTGCGCGCATCTACCGCGACTTGCAGGCGTCGTTTCCGGGATCGGCCGAGGAGCTGGCGTCGCGAGTGACCTTTGGTCGTTTGCTGCTCGATCGCCTCGGCGATGCGCACGAGGCGCTCGCACAATTCGACAGCTACCTTGCGAATCCGACGCACGGAGGCTTGCGAGAAGAGGCGCTCATCGGGCGGGCGCTCTCGCTCGGGCAGCTCGGCCGTCGGTCTGAAGAGAAGAGCGCGTGGTCAGCGCTTCTGGCGAGCTACCCCGCCTCGGCGTACGTTAAGCGAGCGCGCACCCGTCTCGAAGAACTTCGCTGACACGTCGACCCGTTCGAGCTCCGGCGTACGCTGCGTCATCGCCTATCGAGCTCGACCTCAGTCGCAATCATCGACGGTGCGCCGTCCGTACGATTTTCGCCGACCCTCGGGACGCGGCGGAAAGACGCGCCGATCATCGTTGTCGATGCGGCGCGGGATCGGCGACCGGCGGTCGATGGAACCGATGAAGATCGCGCGAAAGTCCTCCCACGTTTTCGGCATGTGGATGGCGACCTGCCCGGCATGCTCGCGACAGAGCATCATGCTGCGAGATTGGATGGTGACCCGACTGATGCGGCTCGGCAGCGGGCGCCTGGCCGTGCCCCGCGCGGTGCAAACCAAACATCCCGAGGTCTCCGCTTTCTGCGGCATGCGACGACGGTGCGCCGACACCTCAGGCAGGGCCAACTTTTCGGCGTTATCGCGCGGCCGTCATCGTGCCGCGTGCCCCTCGATCCACGCGATGACGTCGTCTTCGGGGTGTGACTTGGTGAACCGTCCGAGCTGCTGGATTCCGGTCGGGCTCGTTACGTTGACCTCCGTCAGGCGCTCGCCGATGACGTCGAGCCCGACGAACACGAGGCCGTCGGCCCGCAGGCGCGGTGCCATCGCCTTGACCATGGCAAGCTCCGCCGGCGTAAGCTCGGCTGGCGCCACGCTACCCCCGACGTGGATGTTCGAGCGCAGATCGTCCGGCCGTGGAATCCGCAGAATGGCGCCCATCGGCTCCCCGTCGAGGAGGAGCACCCGCTTGTCCCCCACGCGGACGGCAGGCAAGTATTCCTGGATGATGGCAAGCTGTTTTCCCTCGTGCGTCAGCAGGTCGACGATGGCCCGCCCATTCTGGTCCCCCTGAGAGAGCGCGAGCACACCGAAGCCGCCAGCCCCGTCGAGCGGCTTGATCACGGCCTTACCCCCCACGTCGGACACGAAGCCGAGTAGTTGATCGCGGTTGGCGCTGACCATCGTTCGCGGCACGAACTCGGGAAAGTTCAGGGCATAGAGCTTCTCGTTGGCATCACGTAGACCGCGCGGATCGTTGATGAGAAGCGTTTTGCCCCGCGCGTGCTCGAGCATCAGCGTCGTGTGCAGGTAGCGCTGATCGAACGGCGGATCTTTCCGAATGAGAACGGCGTCGAGGTCGGCGAGGGAAAGGTCTTGGGGGGTTTCGGCCAAGACCAGAAACGGTGCCGACCGAGAGACGGAAATGCGCCTCGCGCGCGCGTGGACGCCGCCTCGTGCTAGATAAAGGCTCGAGAGCTCGGCATGATAATTCTCGTGCCCGCGGCGCTCGCCTCCCTGCAAAAATGCAAAGGTGGTGTCCTTGTCCGGAAGTATGCTCTCGACCGGGTCCATGATGTAAAGAAGTCGCATCGCTAGTCGGGCTCTCCTACGAGCTCATCCTACCCCGCCTTTCGGCACGACGTCCCGCATGCGCTCCGCTTTTCGCCGGCTCCACCTCTTGCCGCTCGCACTCGCCGTGGCATTGGCTTGCGCCGGTGGAAGGGTCATCATCCGAGGCGCCGCTCGCGAGCCCGCCGAGCCGGCCGCTTACCGGGACAAATTCGCGGTGGCCACCGAAAACGGCATGGCCACCCGGGTCGGCATCGAGGCTTTGCGGTCGGGTGCCAACGCCGTCGACACGGCGATCGCGGTCGCCTTCGCGCTCGGCGTCGTGCAACCCGCATCGAGCGGCATCGGCGGCGGCGGGTTCGCCCTCGTGTGGGACGCCTCCCGGCGCAAGGTCACCGCTCTCGACTTCCGCGAAGTGGCGCCGGGGGGGCTCGACCCGGCGGCCCTCGAATACCGCCCGAAACCTCCGGTCGTGACGGGGCGCGGCGCCATGATCGGCGTCCCAGGCGAGGTAGCCGGTCTCGCCGAGCTCCACCGCCGCTTCGGTCGCCGATCGTTCGCGGAAGACGTCGCTCCGGCCGTGGCCCTCGCCGAAAATGGCTACGGGGTGAGCGATCACCTCGCGCGCCTGGCCCTCGCTTACCACGCGCAGATCAACTGGTCGTCCGAGCTCCACGCGCTTTTCAAGCCGACCGGCTGGGCGGTGGGCACCGGGCGCCACGTCGTCAATCGCGATCTCGGTCGAACGCTCGCTCGCATCGGCTCCGAGGGACCGCGAGCGTTCTACGAAGGCAACGTCGCCGACGAGATGGTGCGAGCGGCGCGGCGCACGGGCGGGTTTCTATCGGCAGTCGACCTGCGTGCTTATCGGCCGGTCGAGCGCGAGCCGCTCAAGGTGACGTGGGAGGGGCACACGGTCTACACGATGCCGCCGCCGTCGGCGGGCGGGCTGCTCCTCGCCGAGACGCTCGGCATGTTCAGCAAGGCCGATCTCGAGCCCCTCGAGCTCGGCAGCGGCACGTACGACCACCTCTTGGCCGAGACGTTTCGTGGCGCCATCGTCGACCGAATGCGCGCCATTGGCGACCCTGCATTCGTCAACAACGACATCTCCGCCCTGATGGAGAGAATGAGGCTCCTCGAGCGGCGGGCGCAGATCGCGCTCGACCGAACACGCCCCTCGCCGAAATTCGTCCTACAAGAGCACGGCACGACCCATTTCATCGTCGTCGATGCCCAGGGCAATGTCGTTTCGTTGACCACCACGATCAACGACGCCTTCGGGTCGATGGTCAGCACGGAGACGACGGGTGTCATTCTCAACAACGAGCTCGACGACTTCACGACCAAGGCGGTGACGGCGATGCTGACGACCGGCGCGGCGCCGCCCGAGTCGATGGTCCCGGAGACGAGCACCGCCGCCCAGGGCCCCAACGAGCCGCGCCCGTTTGCCCGACCCACCTCCAGCATGACGCCGACCATCGCGTTCCGGGACGGCCTGCCGGTGCTCGCCGTCGGCGGCTCGGGTGGGCTTCGCATCGCGACGGGGGTCACGCAGGCATTTCTGGCGCGCACCGTCTTTCAGCGTCCGGTGGCCGAATGCGTCTCGGCGGGGCGCTTTCACACGCCCGCGGACGAGGGGCCGCCGCAGAGCGCCGTGCTCGAGCTCGACGATGACGCGCCGGATGGCCTCGTTCAGGATCTCAAAAGCCGAGGCGAGATCGTGCGCCTCGTACCCAACTACAGCGGGGTGCAGATGGTCGCCATCGATCGGGGCCCCGGGGGCAGCGTCCATATTTCTGCGGCCTCCGACCCCCGCAAGGGGGGCTTCGCGAGGGTGGAGTAGTCCGACTCTCGTCCTCGGTCGGCCGACCCTGGCATCGCTACGGATGGGCACGCCCGTTGCTGAGAAGGGTTTCGCGTCGACGACGTGACGCGAACCTTCACAGCGGGGTGATTGCGATGCGCACTGTTCTTTGGGTGGGGTTGGTTCTGATGGCGGTCGCATGCGGAACGAAGGACAAAGCTGCGACCACCCCCATCGACAACGGGCCGACTGGCAGCGGTGGAGACGCGGGGGCCGGCGGAGGCACGGGCGGCGGCGGGGATTCCGGAAGCGGGGGTGCGGACACCGAGGATGCCAACGTCGGCGACGAGGGCGTTGCCTGCGGCGGCCTCATGTCCTGTAAAGCAGGCGAATACTGCTGTGATGGATCATGCGGTGCCTGCGCGCCGATCGGCACGAACTGTCCGATAGATCCTTGCCATACCGACGGCGCGGTCGCCGAGTGAAGCCGGCGTGGCCACGTGTCTCGCGCGTTACGGCGTGCAGCCGGTGTACAGCCCTACCTCGCGTAGCGCGGCAAACGACGGTGTGTTGACGATCGTGATCCGGAAGTAGCGCGCAGTGATCGGCGGATCGAACGTCGTTTGCCACGGATGGTAGTCGTGCAGCGTGAGCGTGAGCCCCGAGGTGCTCGGGTAGTCGGCGAAAGAGTCGGTGTCGGTTGTCTTGTACTGCATCCGAAACGCCACCTCGCCGTCGGCGGGGGTCATCTTCGGCCATAGGGTGAGCGCCTGCAGCATCTGAGCGCTACCCAGGTCGACTTGCCAATAGGCGTTGACGTCGCCGTAGCCGCCGTAGTTCCACGACGTGCAAACGTCGTTGTCGACGGCCTTTTGCGGGTCGTCCGGCATCGCGCCCGGTGAGGTCGCTCCGCTCGCCGCGCCGAGCGTGGCGACATTGGTGCACCCCATGAAGCTGGCCGGAGCCGGCCCGCACGCGAGGCAATATTGGTCGGAACAAGTGAGCCCCGCGCCGCACAGAGCGCCGGACGCGCAGCACCTCTCGGCCTCTTGCCCGCAGGGACCTGGATCGCCGCCGGTGGTGGTTCCCGTGCTGCCGGTCGTGCTGCCCGCGGCGTTGGCGGTGCTGCTCGTGCTGCTGCAGCCGCCGAGGCAAGCAAGCTGACCCAAAGCGACCGCACCGAGAATTCTTGTCGAGATCATGCTTTCGATCCCCCGCTAAGGTGGTTCGAAACACGTAAGCCCCAGTTTTGCGATCGTCATTGCGACGTTCGGTCGCCCGAGCGGTAGGGCTCAGCGAACCGAAGTCCGACCTTCGGCTCATCAGTGGGTGGCTGGACCGATGGTTTTAGGGAGCGGCTGCAAGCGCGAGCTCGGCGTTGGCTTGCTCGTCGAGATCGCTGGCGATGGCATAGCCCACGCCCCTCTGCTCGTGGGCGGCGATCGACCAGCCGCGCACCTGACCGACGTAGACCGGGTCGCTGCCGATGACCCGCGCGTGCAGACGCGACGGGTTGGTCGCGATGCGGCGGGGATCGAAGACGTAGACGCTGACGCGGTGGCCGCCATCGATCGTGTATTGGAGCATGGCGGTGACGCGCTGCTCGGGGACGGGCAAGATACGCCCTCCGAGAAGACGCAAGCCGAACGGCCCAAGCGCGGGAGGGTGGACGGGAACGCCGACGTAGGGCTCGAATCCGGGCAAGTCTTTCGGGTTCGTGATTTCGGGGGGGAGGGGGCGCGCGTGCCAGTCGATGAATTGATCGATCATCTGGTCGAGCCCGACCGACATCTTGTTCTCGATAGGCCGCGCCACGGCCTCCGCGGCGCGATCGCTGCGCCCCTGGATTCCGACGATCGCGACGGCGGCCGCCGCAGCGGCGACGAGCCACCCGCCCCACGTCGGGACGCCGGCCGACATGGATCGATCCGAAGGGGCCCAGCGCTGAGCGACGACCGAGGCCGTGACCCGGGCGCGGAACCCGTCGCTCGGTTCGGATCGCGCCACGAACCTCCGCACGTCCGAGCGAATGGCGCGGTCGAGCATCACTCGTTCGCGGCACGTGGCGCACGACTGCGTGTGATTCTCGACTTCGATGAGCTGCGATGGGTCGAGCTCCCCGTCGAGGTAGCTCTGGACGAGTCGTGCGACGGCGCGACAGGGGGATGTCATGCCATGCCCCGCTTGCGCGCCCGAAACTGCGTGATGTCGACCGGATCGGAGCTCGGCTCCTCGCTCGGTACGTCGTTGACCGGGGCGATGCCGAGCAAGACCGCTTGGTCGTAGAGCCTCTTTTGAAGGAGGCGACGGCCGCGATGAAGTCGCGACATGACCGTACCGACCGGGCAATCCATCGCTTCGGCAATTTCCTTGTACGAGAGCTCCTCCACGTCCGACAAAACCACGGCGATGCGAAATTCTTCCGGGAGTTCGTCGAGAGCCCGATAAATCTCCTCTGCGACGATCGGACGAATGGCCTGGCTCTCGGGGTCGCGCAGGGCGCGCATCGAGGCCGCGCTCACCCAACCGTCCGCCAACGGATCCGCATCCGGTCCGTCGAGCACGACCCGCTCGAGCCCCCCCCGGCGGTACTTGTTGATGAACGTGTTGGTGAGAATCTTGAAAAGCCACGCCTTCAGGTTCGTCCCCGGCTGGTACTGGTCCCGCGCGCGCATCGCTTTCACCAAAGCGTCCTGGACGAGGTCCTCGGCGTCGAGGGGAGCCTTCGTCAGGCGGCAGGCCACGGCGTAAAGAGCGTCGAGATGCGACAAAACCTGGGACTCGAAGGCGTCAGGCTGAAGGGAGCGTTTGGTCGAGAAAAAGGCCATCGGATGGTTATCAGGCGGGGCGGTAGGCTTCCCTGGCTTGCGCAGTAAAGATGATTACTCACGGAACCTTTCGCCAGGCCCAACTATTCCCGCTCCTCCGATTAGGCTCCCGGTTTGCGTCGCCTGAGCTCTTCCTCGAGCTCCGAAACGCGCTTGGCCAGCTGCTCGACTTTCTGCTGAAGGTCGCGAAAGCCAATAAAACTTGGCAAAATCATGCGGATACGCTCGTCGACCGCGTGGCGCCACTGCTCGAACGAGCTCGGCTCGGACCGGCTGCCGGCGCTCTCGCCCGGTGAGCGGGAAGTGGACGCTTGCGTCGTCTCCGGCGGGCTTGCCGCCGGCTCGCTCGCGTCGGCCCCCTTGCCTACGCCGGCCGACGTGTCGGAGGTTTCGTCGTGTTTACCCTCGCCCGCCCCCGGGATGAGCCGGCCAATCGGCCCCTCGCGCAGCTGCGAGAGAAGTTTTTCGCCTCGCTGGTGGATGAGGTCGCGCAACGTGCCGAGCGGCACCGAGCGAGGCTGAGATTTCAGTTCCTCCGAGATGATCAGCGCGAGGGTAACCTCGGTCTTGTCCTCTTTGCTCGCGTTGTCGATGATCTGCACGTCCTCGCCGGCTCGCACCATGTCGGCGATTTGTAGAAGCGTAACGTACTTGCTGTCGCGCGTATCGTAGAGCTTGCGGTTCGAGTAACGCTTGATGATGCGCCTAGCGCGCTCGGCTCCCGAAGTCTTGTCCGTGATCTTGTCCAGGGCCTTACCTTCGAGAAAGGAGACCATCTTGGGAAGGGGAGCGTCAAGCGCCAGCGTCGGCGAAACGAGCAGCGGTGCCCTGCCCCTCGAGATAGAAGGCGTTTTCGCCGGCTATGGGGCCCCCGGTCGACGCCCCTACCTCGACGTACTTCGGGACGTCACGCTTTCCATTGCCCGGGGCGAGCTCGCCATTGTCATCGGGCCGAACGGCGCCGGCAAGTCCACGCTTCTTCGCGTGCTGTCGGGGACGCTCCGGCCGCGCGCGGGCAAATCTCGCCTTTTTGGGCAAGACGTCGCCGCGCTGCCGCGGCGCGACGTCGCCCGTCGCGTCGCGCTCGTGTCGCAGGTCAGCGAGGTGGCGTTCGGCTACCGGGTCGAACAGGTCGTCATGATGGGGCGAAGCCCTCACCAGGGAGGCCTTCAGTTGGCATCGCGAGATGACCGCGACGCTGCGCGAGATGCGATGGACAAGACGGGCATTCTTCCCCTCTCGGACCGCCCCGTCGCCGAGCTCTCCGGAGGCGAACAGAAGCTCGTGGCTCTGGCCCGCGCCTTCGCTCAGCGCCCCGAAGTTCTCCTGCTCGACGAGCCCTCCGCCCATCTCGATCCCCGGCACGGTATTGCGATCTTCGAGCTGGTCGTCTCGGAAGTGCGGCAGCGGCGGCTCGCCTGCGCGGCAATCGCACACGACTTGAACCTGGCAGCGGCGTTCGGGGATCGCATCGTGCTCCTCGACGAAGGCCGGGTAAGGGCATGCGGCCCCGTCGAAGCGGTGATGACCCCCGGGCACCTCGTCGCCGTCTTCGGCGACGAGCTCCGAGTCGAAGCGACACCTGCGGGACCCTGCTTCGTCCCCCGCCGTCGCCCCCCTGATACTCGACCTTCTTCGGAGCGCGATCTATAAGCGAGGCCCGTCGATGCGCATACGGCTCCTCGCCCTCGTTCTGCCCATTCTGACGCTCGTGGCTCTGTCGGGTTGCGTTTCGACCGAGGCTCCACCCCAGCTTCTCAACGTGCTCGATTTTGCCCCCCGCGAGGCGGAAGTTGGGGACCGCCTCGAGGTCATCGGTGCCGGATTTCCCGAGGGGAAAACAGCGCACGTGATCTTCAAGGGGAGCCTCTACCGCCCCGGTCGCAAGGCCATCAAGGGTGTCGAGATCGACGTCGATGCCGCGAACAGCTCGTCCGACAAGATCGAAATGATGTTCACTGAGGGGCTGCAGACCGCGTTCTGCGGCTCGTCTGACGACGCCCTCCACACGACGTTCAAGGGGGACGTCATCGTCTCGTTTCCCGCGTCCTCTCCCGGCGCGCTCCCGATCACGGGCTCGGTCCGCGGAGTCGAGGTCGATTTCCGGGCGCCCAGCGCGCGCCGCGCCGTCGTGCAAGCGCGCGAGGACGAAGGCCGGCGGGCGCTCGAGTTCATGGGTGTGACGATCGGCGACGATTCGCCTTCATCCGGCGGCCTCAAGGTCAGCGCCGTTCGCCCGGCGAGCCCCGCCGACAACGCCGGACTCTTGGCGGGCGATCTGGTGACCGCCTTCGAGGGGGTGCGGGTTTTGTCGACGGCCGACATCAACCCGACCGGCGCGTCGCGGTTCGCCGCGGTGACCATCCGGCGCGGCGCCCAGGACGACAAGTCCCCGACGCCCCTGGGAAGTCCCCAACGGGGAACGGGGGACGACCCCGGGAAGTCCCTGACGAGGGACTCCCCAGGTCTCACTGGGGAACACGCGACGGGGTCGACCTCCCCGACCATGGAAGAGTCGAAGCAAGTCTCGATGGAGGGATTCCGCCCGAGCGCACCCTCCGATTTGCTCGGTGCCGGGCTCGTTCTTTTGGTGGCAGCAGCCATCGTCTTGCTTTTCATGGCGCCGGTTGCCGGCATCATCACGTGGGTCGAGCGCCGCGTCTCCGCCCGCATGCAATCGCGCATCGGGCCAAACCGCGCCGGCCCCCAAGGCTTTTTGGTGTGGATTGCCGACGGCATCAAATCGATCATGAAGGAGGACATCGTCCCGACCGAGAGCGACCAGCCGCTCTTTCGTCTGGCCCCCTACCTCGTGTTCATCGGCGTCTCGGCCACATTTTGCGTGATGCCTTTCGGCCAACACCTCATCGCGGCCGACCTCGACATCGGCATCCTCTTCGTCATCGCGGTCACTTCGCTCGTGACGATCGGCCTCATGATGGGGGGGTGGGCCTCGAACAACAAGTGGTCGATGCTCGGCGGCATTCGGTCGGCTGCGCAGATCATCAGCTACGAAATCCCTGGCGCCATCGCCATTGTCTGCATCGTCATGATGACGGGCAGTCTTCGGGTGCAGGAGATCATCCGCGCGCAGGGGGGTGCGCCGTGGGAATGGTTCATGTTCCGAAATCCCATCACGTTCACGCTCTTCTTTTTATGGTTCACGACCGCGCTCGCCGAGGGAAATCGCGCGCCGTTCGACCTGCCGGAGGCCGAGAGCGAGCTCGTGGCCGGCTACTCGACCGAGTACTCCGGCATGCGCTACCTGTTCTTCTTCTTCGCCGAGTGGGCGAACGTGTTCGTGATGTGCGGGATCGCGTCCGCGCTTTTCTTGGGCGGCTGGCAGATCCCCGGGCTCACGCCCTCGCAACAAGAGGCAAGCTTCCCGCTTCAGTGCGTCGGCGCCGTCATCTTCCAGCTGAAAAGCTGGTTTCTCATCTTCGTCGTCATTTGGATTCGCTGGACGTTGCCGCGCGTCCGCATCGACCAGATGATGAACCTCTGCTGGAAGTGGTTCGTGCCCGCGTCGTTCGTCGCGTTCATCCTAACGGGCGTCTGGGTCGTGTGGAGCCCACTGCCCGAAATCCAGCGCTACATCGGCATCGGGATGTTCTCGCTCTGGATGCTGGTCGTGCTCTACTTCTTCGCGCGCGTCCGCCATAACCTGCGCGCCGCCAACGTTCCGATCCACCTGAATCCTTTTCTCTGATCGCAGGCGGGACCGACGACCCGGAAGTCCCACCCCTCCGGGTGTTCCACCCCTTCGGGTGTTCCACCCCTTCGGGTGTTCCGCAGCGGCTCGCAGCGGCTCGAAGGGGCTCCGGCGGGGGAAGGTCTGCGCCGAGGAACACATCGTTATCGGAAAAGCGCGAACTTCGGCGACACGCCGAAAAGGACGCCGGCGCGATCGCCGCCCAGAAAGCCCACCAGGCCGAGCAGCGAAAAGTCGAGCTGCTCGCTCGCGGCGAGAGTGACGCCCCCCGTCATGTTCAACTGATCGGCGTCCGGCGAGAAGAAATGCACGGCGGCAAGCTCGCCGGTGATCGAGAGGGGCGAATGGCCGAAATGAAGATCGAGGTCGAGGCCCCCTTCGATGCCCGCAGGCCGCCCCGACGAGATCCCAGCGCCGGGGTCCACCAGGCCGCCGGCGTTCAACACGATGTGGCTCTCGCCTCTTGTGTGACCGACCAGGAGCAGCGCCTCGTAACCGATGCCGTGGGCGTCGTTGGCGAGGGGAAGCTTGGGTCCGAGCTGCGCGCCAATCGCCCATGCCGCGCTCCTCCCGTCGTCGCGTGAATCGTAAAGGCCGAGCTTGGCGGCCACCCACAGGTTGTCGGGCGCGGGATGGTCGAAAGAGAATTGACCGTTGCCGGGCCCCTCGATCGCGTAAGCGCCGTCAACGTCGAGCTCGACGTTCTGCGAGATCCCCACGTCCACTTCGACGTCGGGTACGACCAACCGCCAAGGGGCGTCGCCCCGCACCATGCCGACCTGCACGTCGAGCTCCACCACGCCCGCGTGCTCCATCTCGAGATCGGTCGGCTCGAAGAGCGGGCGGTTGCGACCATCGGCCCGACGTGCGACGAGGCC
>Ga0075425_100001268_pt1 | contig 24594 bp, 16 predicted proteins | sample SoiMethybrSBSTD4_FD_75300 | JGI IMG/M metagenome (GOLD analysis project Ga0075425, IMG submission 75300) | Bulk soil microbial communities from a Populus tree surrounding site in Tennessee, USA - Soil MetaG P. TD hybrid SBSTD4 | ecosystem: Environmental > Terrestrial > Soil > Tree plantation...
AAATTCGGTCCCGAATACCAACAGTTCGATTGGGTTAATCCGAACGCGCCCAAGGGCGGGCGCGTGCGCCAGTGGGCGCTCGGCAGCTTCGATTCCCTCAATCCCTTCCCCGTCAAGGGTTCGGTCGCGGCCGGCGTCAGTCTGATTTATGACCAATTGATGTCGTCGAGCCCGGACGAGGAAACCACCGCCTACGGCCTGATCGCGGAATGGATGACGCACCCGGACGACCATTCCTCCGCCACGTTCCAGCTGCGCCAGGGCGCGCGCTTTCACGACGGCAAACCGATCACGCCCGAGGACGTCGTGTTCTCGCTTGATGCCATCAAGAAAGCGTCCCCCAACTACGCGTTTTACTACAAGAACGTCACCAAGGCAGAGAAGACCGGCGAGAACCAGGTGACGTTCAGGTTCGACGTCAAGGGCAACCGCGAGCTGCCCGTGATCGTCGGTGAGCTGCCGATCCTGCCCAAGCATTTCTGGGAAGGCACCGCGGCCAATGGCGAGCCGCGTGACCTCGGCAAGTCGACGCTGGAGGTGCCGCTCGGCTCGGGGCCCTATCGCATCAAGGAAGTCGATGCCGGCCGCTCGATCACCTTTGAGCGTGTCAAGGATTGGTGGGCCAAGGACTTGCCGGTTGGCAAAGGTCAGTGGAATTTCGACGAAGTTAAATACGTCTATTTCCGTGATCGGGTGCCCGCCTTCGAGGCGTTCAAGTCAAGCCAGCTCGATTTTTGGCGGGAGAGCAGCGCCAAGGCATGGGCGACGGCGTTCGACTTCGACGCCGTCAAGCGCGGCCTCGTCAAGCTCGACACCTTGCCAATCGCCAGCGTCGCCCCGATGCAAGCCTTCGTTTTCAACATTCGCCGCCCGCAATTCCAGGATCCGCGCGTGCGGCACGCCTTCAATTTGGCGCTCGATTTCGAGTGGATCAACAAGAACCTGTTCTATGACCAATACATCCGGCTCGGCAGCTACTTCGACAACTCTGAACTGAAGGCCAGCGGGCTGCCGCAGGGTCGCGAGCTCGCCATTCTCGAAGAAGTACGCGACCAGGTTCCCCCCGAAGTGTTCAGCACCGAATGGAAGAACCCGGTCAATGCCTCACCACACGATGCGCGCAAGCACATGTCGGAAGCCGCCAAGCTGCTCGGCGAGGCCGGCTGGAAGCCCAAGGACGGCGTTCTCACCAACAAGGACGGCGTACAGTTGGCGGCGGAGTTCCTGCTGGTGCAGCCCGACTTCGAGCGCATCGTGCTGCCGTTCAAGTCGGCACTGGAGAAGCTGGGCGTCAAGGTCAGTGTGCGTATCGTCGACACCTCGCAGTACCAGCGCCGGCGTGACGTGTTCGACTACGACATTATCGTCGGCAGCTTCCCGCAATCGGTTTCACCCGGCAACGAGCAACGCGATTTCTGGGGCACGGAGGCGGCCGACAGGGAAGGCAGCCGCAACCTGATCGGCATCAAGAATGCTGCCATCGACAAGCTGATCGACAAGATCATCTTGGCACCGGATCGCGACACGCTGGTGGCCGCCACGCGCGCGCTCGATCGCGTCCTTTTGTGGCACTACTACGTGGTGCCACAATGGCATATGCCCTTCGATCGGCTGGCCATGTGGGACATGTTCGGCCGTCCCGGCAAGCTTCCGTCCCGCAATACCTCATTCCTGCGGGTGTGGTGGTATGATGATGTCGCCGCAAAACGACTGGCCGACGTCCGCGGCTAACTCAACGCGCCAAGGAGGCGGATCAGCTTATGCTGAGGCGGTTGCGCTTCTTTACATCCGTGGCGTTCTGCGTTTGCGTGTCGGCGACGAACGCGCCGGCCGATAACGGCCAGCACGGCTTGTCGGCCTTCGGCGACCTCAAGTATCCCGCGGACTTTGCGCATTTCGGCTGGGTCAACCCGGATGCCCCCAAGGGGGGTCGCATCGCCACCATCGGCACGGGCGCGCTCACCACCTTTGACAGCTTCAACAACTTCATCCTCAAGGGCGATCCTGCCCAGGGTCTCGAGCTGCTGTTCGATTCCCTGATGACGCGGGCAACCGACGAACCCGATGCCGTTTACGGCCTGATTGCGCGCAGCGCCGAGCTCGCCGGCGATGGCAAATCGGTCACCTTCCAGTTGCGCAGCGAGGCCCGGTTTGCCGACGGCTCGCCGCTGACGGCGGACGATGTCGTCTTCACCTTCACAACCTTGAAGGAAAAGGGTCACCCGAATTACCGGATCTTGCTGCGCGACGTCGCCGAAGCGCAGGCTCTCGACCCGACGCGCGTGCGCTTTTCCTTCACCGGCACGCAAGTCCGCGATCTGCCGCTGACCGTCGCCGGCTTGCCTATTTTGTCGAAAGCCTACTATGCGAGCCACGAGTTCGAGCAGACAACGCTCGAGCCTCCCCTGGGCTCCGGACCGTACAAGGTCGGCGATTTCAAGCAGGGCACGTTCGTCACCTATCGCCGGCGCCCTGACTATTGGGGCAAGGACCTGTCGGTCACGCGCGGCCGCTTCAACTTCGATGAAGTGCGCTTCGAGTACTATCGCGACCGCACCGCTGCCCTGGAAAGCTTCAAGGCCGGTGCCTATGACTTGCGCGAGGAATTTACTTCCCGCGACTGGGCGACCGGCTACGACGTGCCGGCCGTGCGGCAGGGCCGCATCGTCCTGCTCACCATGCCCGACGAAAACCCCTCCGGCGCGCAGGGCTTCTTTCTCAACACGCGCCGCCAGAAACTCGCCGATGTGCGCGTGCGCAAGGCCCTCGACTACGCCTTCGACTTCGAATGGACGAACAAGAACATTTTTTACGGGCTCTACAAGCGCACCGAGAGCTTCTTTGAGAATTCGGAGATGAAGGCGGCGGGCAAGCCGAGCGCGGCCGAGTTGGCCCTGCTCGAGCCGTTTCGTGCACAATTGCCCGCCGAGGTGTTCGAGGCCCCCTACACGGCACCCGTCTCGGACGGTTCGGGGCAGGATCGCAAGCTGCTGCGTGAGGCCGCACGCCTGTTGAGCGAGGCCGGCTATGAGGTGAAGGGCGGCAAGCGCACCGATGCCCGCGGCGAGACGTTGAGCCTGGAGTTTCTGATCACCGATCCCGTCAGCGAGCGCATCTTGCTCCCCTATGCGAAAAACCTCGAGGCGTTGGGTATCGCCGCCTCCGTGCGCCGCATCGATCCGGCGCAGTACGAGCGGCGCGTCAAAGCCTTCGATTTCGACGTGGTGACGACCCGCTATGTGTTGCGGTTAACGCCCGGCGGCGAGATGCGCAACTTTTGGAGCAGCGAAGCCGCCAAGACCGAGGGCAGCTTCAACCTTGCCGGCATCAGCCAGCCGGCAATCGATGCCTTGATCGCCAAGGCCGTTGAGGCCAGGAGCAGGGAAGATTTGCTGGCGGCGACGCGGGCGCTCGATCGCGTTCTACGCGCCGGACACTACTGGGTCCCGCAATGGTACAAGGCGGCGCACAACATCGCCTATTGGGACAAGTTTGCGCGCCCGGCAACCAAGCCTCGCTATGATCGCGGCATCCTCGATAGCTGGTGGTATGATGCCGATAAGGCGGCCAAACTGAAGACGATCAACTAGTCCGAGCAACGACTGAGCAATTTGGCCTGATGGCAAGCTATCTCCTGAAGCGAGTGCTTTTGATCATTCCGACCATGTTCGGAATCATGCTGATCAGCTTCGCTGTTATTCAGTTCGCGCCGGGGGGTCCGGTCGAGCGCGTAATCGCCCAGATTACCGGCACGGACGTTTCCGCCACGGCGCGCATCGGCGGCAGCCAGGGCGACGGCTTGAGCGGCACTAGTAACCGACAGGCCAGCCAGAACCTGGGCGAGAGCGGTTCGAAGTACCGTGGCGCGCAAGGTCTCGATCCGGAGTTTATCAAACAACTCGAGAAGCAATTCGGCTTCGATAAGCCCGCCTACGAGCGCTTCTTCTTGATGCTCAAGAACTATCTGATGTTCGACTTCGGCAAGAGCTATTTCCGCGACGTCAGCGTGCTCCAGCTCATCAAGGAAAAACTGCCCGTCTCGGTATCGCTCGGGTTGTGGATGACGCTCATTACCTATCTGATCTCGATTCCGCTCGGCGTGCGCAAGGCGGTGCATGACGGCGAGAGGTTCGACACCTGGACCTCCGGCGTCCTGGTGATCGGCTACGCCATTCCAGGCTTTTTGTTCGCCGTGCTGCTGCTCGTGGTGTTTGCCGGTGGCTCGTTCTTTCAATGGTTCCCATCGCGCGGGCTTACCTCGGACAACTGGAGCCAGCTATCTTTGCTGGGCAAGGCGGCCGACTACGCCTGGCATCTCACCTTGCCGTTGATTGCGATGTCGCTGGGTGCCTTCACGACCATGACCTTTCTGACCCGCAACTCGTTCCTCGATGAAATCCGCAAGCAATACGTGCTCACCGCCCAAGCCAAAGGCCTGGGCCAGCGCCAGGTTCTTTACGGTCACGTCTTCCGTAACGCCATGCTGCTGATCATTGCCGGGTTTCCAGGCGCCTTTATTCATGCGTTCTTCTCCGGGGCGCTGCTGATCGAGACCATCTTCTCCCTCGACGGCCTCGGGCTGTTGAGCTTCGAGAGCGTTATCAACCGCGACTATCCGGTGGTTTTTGCCAACATTTACATTTTTGCCCTGCTAGGCTTGGCCATCAATCTGCTGTCTGACTTCATCTACACGTTGGTCGATCCGCGCATTGATTTCGAGACGCGGGAGGTCTGAGCCGCTTGGATACGCGCCTCAAAGACAAACCGATCGTGAAACCGGGCGAGCCCTCCGAGCCCGCGCCGGCGCCGGTACCCAGCCGCCAGCTCGGGCGCGGCCTGCTGCCGTTTCGCTCGCTCAGCGGCGGCTTTTCGCTTTCCCCGCTCAATCGGCGGCGCTGGCACAACTTCAAGGCCAACCGCCGCGGCTACTGGAGCCTGTGGCTTTTCCTCGGGCTCTTCCTGTTCAGCCTGTTCGCCGAGCTGATCGCCAACGACAAGCCGATTGTCGCCTACTACAAGGGCGAGCTGCTGTTCCCCGTCTTTGTCGACTATCCCGAAGCCAAATTCGGCGGCTTCCTGGCTGTCACGGACTACAAGGACAAGGTGATCCTCGACGAGCTCAACGAGCACGGTTGGGCCATCTGGCCGCCGATCGGCTACTCCTACAATTCGATCAATAAGGACTACCCGCGCATCAAGAACATCGCCGGGCAATGCCTAGGCTTTCCCGGTCCGCCGCCCTGGGCCTCCGGCGCCCAGCTGTGCGATGCTCCCGCCGACCAGCTGGCGCGCTATCACGCCATCGGCAATCGGAACTGGCTGGGTACCGACGATCAAGGTCGCGACGTGTTCGCCCGCATGATTTACGGCTTTCGCATCTCGGTCTTGTTCGGCTTGCTGCTGACGATCTTCTCCTCGCTGATCGGCATTACTGCCGGGGCGACGCAGGGCTATTTTGGCGGGCGGGTCGATTTGGTCTTCCAGCGCTTCCTGGAAATCTGGTCGTCGATCCCCTCCCTGTTCGTGCTGATCATCGTTTCCTCCGTGCTCGTGCCGGGCTTCTGGACGCTGTTGGGTGTGCTCCTGTTGTTCCACTGGGTTTATCTGGTCGGCGTCGTGCGCGCCGAATTCCTGCGCGGCCGGAATTTTGAGTACATCACCGCGGCGCGGGCGCTCGGCCTTTCCAACGGCAAAATCATGTTCAAGCACCTGTTGCCCAATGCCATGGTGGCGACGCTGACGTTCCTTCCCTTCAAGCTATCGGGATCCATTACGGCGCTCACGGCCCTCGACTTTCTGGGTCTCGGCTTGCCGCCGGGCTCCCCGTCGCTCGGCGAATTGTTGGCCCAGGGCAAAGCCAACCTACAGGCGCCCTGGCTCGGCATCGCCGCGTTCGTTTCGATCGCCGGGCTGCTCAGTCTGCTCATCTTCATCGGCGAGGGCGTGCGCGACGCACTTGACCCACGCAAAACCTTTCGGTGAACGCCCGCATGCTGGACCAAGCCCCTCTGGTCGACGTCCGCAACCTGTCGGTGCATTTTCGCTCCGGCGGGCATACCGTGAAGGCGGTCGAGGGCGTCTCGTTTCGCATCGGCAAGAGCGAGACGGTCGCCCTGGTCGGCGAGTCGGGCTCCGGCAAGACCGTATCGGCGCTTTCGATCATGCGCCTCCTGCCCTACCCCGCCGCCTCGCATCCCACCGGCGAAATCGAGTTCGCCGGCAAGAACCTGCTGCGCGCCTCCTTGCACGAGATGCGCGAAATCCGGGGCGAGAAGATTTCCATCATTTTCCAGGAGCCGATGACTTCGCTCAACCCCCTGCACACGATCGAGAAGCAGGTTGGCGAGATCATGAAGCTGCACCATGGGCTCGATGATGCCACGGCGCGTCGGCGCGTGCTCGAGCTGCTGCGCAAGGTCGGCCTGCCCGAACCCGAAAAGCGGCTCGGTGCCTTCCCGCACCAACTTTCGGGAGGGCAGCGTCAGCGCGTCATGATTGCCATGGCGCTCGCCAACGAGCCGGATCTGTTGATTGCGGACGAGCCCACGACCGCGCTCGACGTCACTATCCAGGCCCAGATCCTGGAGCTGCTCAAATCTCTGCAAGCCGAGCTCGGCATGGCCATGCTCTTGATCACGCACGATCTGGGCGTCGTACGCAAGATGGCGGAACGCGTCTATGTGATGAATGCCGGCAAGGTCGTTGAGGCGGGCAAGACCAGCGAGGTATTCGCCCAGCCAAAACACGCCTACACGCGTCACCTGATGTCCGCCGAGCCCAAGGGCCGGCCGCCGGTGCCAAATCCGAAAGCACCCGTCGTGCTGGAAACCCAAGACCTCAAGGTCTGGTTTCCCATCAAGCGCGGGCTGATGCGGCGCACGGTCGACTACATCAAAGCCGTCGACGGGCTTTCCCTCAAGGTGCGCGCCGGCGAGACGCTCGGCGTGGTGGGTGAATCGGGCTCCGGTAAGACCACGCTGGGCTTAGCCTTGCTGCGGCTCGTGTCCTCGAAGGGGCCGATCGCCTACGTCGGTACGCGCATTGAATGTTTCGATTCACGCCGCATGCGACCGCTGCGCAAGGAAATGCAGGTGGTGTTCCAGGATCCCTATGGGTCCCTGTCACCGCGCCTGTCCGTCGGGCAGATCATCGAGGAGGGCTTGCTCATCCAGACCCCCGGCATGCTCTATAGCGAACGCCGGCAACGCGTGGGTGCCGCCCTCGCCGAGGTCGGGCTCGATCCCAATTCGCAGGACCGTTACGCTCACGAATTCTCGGGTGGCCAGCGGCAACGCATTGCGATTGCCCGCGCCATGGTGCTGGAGCCGAAGTTCGTGCTGCTCGACGAGCCGACCAGCGCGCTCGATATGTCGGTGCAAGCCCAGATCGTCGATCTTCTGCGCGATCTGCAGAAGCGCCACGATCTCGCCTACCTGTTCATCAGCCACGATCTCAAGGTCGTGCGCGCGCTCTCAAACTACATCGTCGTTTTGAAAAGCGGAAAAGTTGTCGAAGAGGGGCCCTCGACGGAGGTGTTCGAACGGCCGCAGGCCGCCTATACCAAGGCCTTGCTGGCCGCCGCCTTCGAGCTCACCGTCGCCAATCGTGCGGCGGTCGCCAGCTGAGGCCTAGCGCGTCCCAGCCTAATCTCAGTTATCCTGGACGGGGCAAGGGATCAACGGCACATGGCATTTCTCATTGCGGCAGGGGCGCGGGCAGATCTCTTCGCCGCGGAGGTGCGCGCGCGAGATGGCGGCCTCGACCTTCGCATCGCTCCCGCGCTCGGGCGCCTCGGCGATGTCGACTACGCTTTGGTGTGGAACCCACCGCACGGACTGCTGCGGACGCTCCCCAATCTCAAGCTCATTATTTCGGTGGGTGCTGGTGTCGACGGCATCCTGAGCGATCCGGAACTGCCCGATCTGCCGATCGTGCGCTACGTCGATGCCGACCTGACGTCCCGCATGGTTCAGTACGTCGTTCTCAACGTCCTCTTTCACCACCGCCGCATGAGCGAATTTCGAGAGCTGCAAGCGCAGCGCCGCTGGGAGTACCTGCCGGAGGCCGCCGCCGACCAGGTCCGCGTCGGCATCATGGGGCTTGGGGTGTTGGGGGTGGCCGCGGCCAGGGTCCTGGGCGTGCTCGGCTATCGGCTCAGCGGCTGGAGCCGAGAGCGCAAGAGCATCGATGGGGTGGCCTCGTTCGCAGGCGCCGGTGAGCTTGACGCGTTCCTCGCCGCCACCGACATCCTTGCCGTCCTCCTGCCGCTGACCGCGGAGACACGCGGCATCATCAACCGTCGGCTGCTCAGCGCGCTGTCGCGCCAAAGCCGCAGCGCCGAGCTGCCGGGTCCCGTCCTCATCAATGCCGGGCGCGGCGGCCTGCAGGTCGATGCGGACATTCTGGCGGCTCTCACAAGCGGTGCACTTTATGCCGCCTCACTCGACGTGTTCGAGACCGAGCCCCTGCCCCAGGCCAGCCCCTTGTGGTCGCAGCCGCGCCTCGTCATCACCCCTCACAATGCGGCCGAGAGCGCCCCCGCCGCCATTGCGCGTTACGCCCTCGAACAAGTGGAAAGGCACCGCCGCGGCCTGCCGCTGCCCAACCTCGTCGACCGGCGCAGGGGTTATTGAAGGCCCTCCTGCCGCCCTGCGGGGCCGGTTGCCGGCGGAGGCGACGGAGCCGGCCTTTACACCCTTGATAGATTTTGGTTCCGGAGCGGCGCTATCTGGGGCATAGACATGGGTACGGAGGGATGCTGCCCACCGGCTGCCGGCCTTCACGTTGATCTTAAGGAGCATGCCATGATCATTGCGCGCCTCAGTTCCCTGGCAACCGTGCTTGCGGCGGCAGCTGCCGTCGCCGCGACGGTTGTGGTCGGCGCACCGGCCCTCGCCCAAACCAAGCAGGCCGCCCAAACCAAGCCCAGCAAGCCCGCCGCCAGCGCCCAGCACAAGGTGGCCATCCAGGTTAACCAGAACGACAAGGCCGTCATGGACCTGGCTCTCAACAACGCCAAGAACATCGCCGAGCACTTTAAGGCTAAAGGCGAGACCGTTGCCATCGAGCTCGTGGCCTATGGCCCAGGCCTGCACATGCTGCGCAGCGACACCAGTCCGGTCAAAGAGCGCATTTCGGTGATGTCGCTGGAGAACCCGAACATGACCTTTGCCGCCTGCGGCAACACCCAGGCGAACCAGGCCAAGGCGGAAAACAAACCGGTGACGCTCATCAGCGAGGCCAAGGTCACACCCTCGGGCGTGGTCAGGCTGATGGAGCTGCAAAAGCAAGGATACGCTTATATCCGGCCTTAACCGCTCGGTTCGCCGGGCGAGCCCGCGGCGCGGCGAGGCTCCCGACAGCCTTGCCGCCGGGCCAAACCGGTCGCAGGGCTGCGCCTCTTGCAACCGGTGAGGGAGATTGGGAGCGCCGGCTCGGGGCCACGCTCACTGCTTCAGTGCGCCGCCTCCGCGCGCGGTGGCAGGACGAAACTGGAGCTCGAGCGGATCAGGAAGATGGCCGGGAAGGCCAGGATCGTGATGAGCAACATGAGCTTGAAGTCATTGGCATAGGCGATGATTGCCGCCTGCTGGGTCATGATATCTTCGAGCAGCTGACGCCCTGTCTCGGTGCTTGGGTCGAGCATGGCCGCCGCCGGGTCGGCCAGAGCTTGATTGAAAGGCGTCACGCTCTCGGCCAGGCGCGCGTGCATCAAAATCGTCTTGTTGCTCAGATTGGCGATGACCACCGAGACGCCAATGGAGCTCCCCAAGTTGCGAATCAGCGTCCACATGGCCGTGCCCTCGGTGCGCAGCGACGCCGGCAATGTGGCGAGCCCGATGGTGTTCAGCGGCACGAACAGAAAGGCCAGACCCGCGCCCTGCAGCATGCTCGTCCAGACGATGGTCCAGACCTGCGTATCGGGCGAAAAGCCGCTGGTGTAGTAGAGCGAGACGGCGTTGCAGGTGAGGCCGGCGCCGATCATCAGGCGGGGTCCGACGCGATTGATGGATCGGCCGGCGAACGGCATTGCCAATGCCATGCCGATGCCGCGCATTCCGAGCAGCCAGCCCGCCGCCAGGATCGGATAGCCCATGATGTTCTGGAAAAAGTTCGCCAATAGGGCCGCAGTCGCCAGCAGCATCACGCCGCACACGAACATGAAGGCCAGGCCGATCACGAAATTGCGGTCTTTGAAGATTTGGATCGGTACAAACGGGTGCTCGGTGGTCAGCACGTGCGCAAGAAAGTAGTACAACGCCGCGGCCGCAATCGCCGCTTCCAACACGATCTCCCCGGAATCAAACCAGCCGAGCTGTTCGCCTCGGTCCAGCATCAGCTGCAGGGAACCAATGGCAATGCTGAGCGTGGCGAAGCCGAACCAGTCGAAGGGCAACCGACGGCTGGGCGTTTGGTGCATGAAGGCTATCAGCCCGAGTGCGGTGGCGATGCCAAATGGCAGGTTGATGAAGAAGACCCAGCGCCAGGAGTAGGCATCCGTCAGCCAGCCGCCGAGCGTCGGTCCCATGATCGGTCCGATCATTACGCCCATGCCCCACAGCGACATAGCCCAGCCTCGCCGGTCGGCCGGATAGATCTCCAGCATCACGGCCTGCGACAGAGGCACGAGCGCCGCTCCAAACATCCCCTGCAGCACGCGAAAGAGCACGATTTCCTCGACGCTCTGGGCGATGCCGCACAGCATGGAGGCGGCCGTGAAGCCTGCCGCACAGGTCACCAGCACGCGCTTGATGCCAAAGCGGCCGGCAAGCCAGCCGACCGGTGCGGTCATGATCGCGGCCGCAACGATGTAAGAGGTGAGCACCCAGCTGACCTGATCGAGCGTCGCCGACAGGCTACCCTGCATGTAGGGCAGCGCTACGTTGGCGATCGTAATGTCGAGCGCCTGCATGATGGTGGCCATCATCACGCAGACGGTGATCAGCGTGCGCTGCAGGGTCGGCGTAAAAGTGCTGCCGCCGCGGGCGATCATTCCTCCGGCCCCTCGGCGACCGCGCTGGAGCTGAAGAACGAGGCAATTCTGCCCACCCGACCGGTGTCGATCTCCACCACCGCGCTCATGCCGGAGCGCAGTCGGCGCAGGTCCTGACCTGGGGCGAATTCGATGCGCACGGGCACGCGCTGCACGATCTTGATCCAGTTCCCGGCGGCATTCTGGGGCGGCAGAATGGAAAATTGCGCGCCCGTGCCGGGGCTGATGGCGCCAACGACGCCCGTCCAGTGCCGGGATGGAAAGGCATCCACCGTGATGTCGACGTGTTGGCCCGGCCTAACGTAGGTGAGATCGGTCTCCTTGGGGTTGGCGTCGACCCAGACGTTGGCGCTATCGATGATGCTGAATACCGCCGTGCCAGCCACCAAATAGCGTCCCATCTGGATGCTGGCGACCTGCGTGGCAACCCCGGCGATCGGGGCGCGCAAGGTTGTGTTTGTCAGGTCGCGGCGGGCACGATCAACGCTGGCCAATGCCTCCACGTATTGCGGGAAGCGCTCGAGGGGAAGGTTGGCGTCGCCGAGCAATTGGATGCGCGCGCCGGCTTCTTGCTGCTGCAGCTGCTCGAGCTGCGCCTTGGCTGCCACCAGGGCCGCCCGGGACCGGTCGACGTCGGAGGGCGTGCTGATGCGATTGTTCAATAGCGCCAGCTTGCGGTCGTAATCGGATTGCGCGGCCTCCAAGGCCTGTCGTGACAGCTCGATCTGCTTGCCAAGACTGGCAAAGCTGCTCTTGAGATTTTCGAAATCCGTCTTCACCCGCGCCAGTTTGGCCTCGGCTTCCTGGGCCGCCAGGCGGTAGGGCACGGGGTCGATGGCCAACAGTTCGTCGCCCGGCTTCAAGAGCTGGCCTTCGTGCACCGCGATACTAACCACCTTGCCGGAAACCTCGGGCGTGATCAGCACCTTTTGCGCCCCGATATAGGCGTTATCGGTGCTGACATAGCGACCGCTGAAGAGATAGACGGCGAACGCCAAGCAACCGACGAGGGCCGGGATGATCAGCAGCAACATGGCCCGCAGCGTCGGCAGGCGCCGGAAGCCGCGCATGCGAGCGAAGAGGCTAGCGGGCATGACGCACCTCGCTGCCGCCGGTCAGCGCATTGCGGCGCGCAGCGGCCCTGCGAATGTTGCGCTTCAGCGATAGCAGTTTACTCAGAAACTCTGCCACATCACTCTCGCTGAAGCTGGCAAGCACATTGCCAGAGATCTCACGCCCCAGGGGCACCATCTGCGCCAAGCGGGCGCGGCCCTGTTCGGTAAGGTAAAGACAATTGGCGCGTCGATCGGTCGGGTGTGCACGGCGCTCGACGAGCCCTTGCTCGCACAGCCGGTCCACCAGCCGAACCAGCGAAATTGGCTGGATCTCGAGCGCCTCGGCCATTTCGGCTTGCACCATGCCCTCGTCGCGCTCCAGCCTGGCGAGCACCCCCCACTGTGCCCGGGTCATGCCATGCTCACGCGCGCGTTGATCCACATAGGTGCGCAGCGCGCGGGCGACGTCGGAAAGCTCGAACAAGATCTCGCGCCGTGGGTTCAGGGTCCGTTTCATAAGCTTATTATAAGCTTGCTTATGATTTACAGGGGCCCACATTGGGCAGGCCTGCTATGCTGCCGAGGAATGCACAATCGGCCGGGCGCGGCAAACCGCCTCGGCACGCCGCCGGCTTGGCCCATGCCAGGACCACCCTTGTATGCCCGCGCGGCACGCCTATCTCACCGGGAACGATCGAGCGATGAACGGGCGCCGGGGGCCTCTTTTCCTGACAACGGCGTGCGCGGCCCGTGCTGGCAACCGTGCTGGCAAGGGGTCCGCGTCTGCCTCGCGGCGAGGGCCGGCGGCAATCGATGAGCGTCTCCTATCGGCCTTAATTTCGGCCGCGCGGGGCCGCATTCGGCTGGCACGGGGTTTCGGAGCGACATGACCAGGCGTTTGATCATCACGGGCCTTGTGGTTGCCGTCCTGCTCGGCGCGTTGAGCGCGTGGCAGTTCGCGGTCAAGCCGATGCTGGTCAAATCCTTCTTGGCGCAAATGGTGCCGCCGCCGGCCACCGTGACGGCCGAGAAGGCGACGCAGGAGCAATGGGTGGAACAGCTCACATCCATTGGCACCTTGATCGCATCGCAAGGCGTCGACATTGCCTCCCAGGTCGCCGGCGTCGTCACCGTGATCCCGGTCGAGAGCAGCATGGACGTTGAGCAGGGCGCCAAGCTGGTGCAGCTCGACACCGCCGTGGAGCTTGCCGATCTGGCCAGCGCCAAAGCCACCCTGGACGAGGCCGAGGTCGCCCATGCCCGGCAGGTCGACCTCATGCAGAAAAAGGTCACCTCCGAGGCCAACCTCGACACCGCGCGCGCCAAGCGCGACACCGCCGCCGCCTCGGTCAAGCGCATAGAGGCCGTCATCGCGCAAAAGGCCATTGTGGCCCCGTTCACGGGACGCGTGGGTATCCGCAAGGTGGAAAAAGGCCAGTACGTCGCACCGGGCATGGCGCTGATTTCGCTGCAGGCGCTCGACCCCATTCGCGTCGATTTTCCTATGCCCGAGCAGACCATCGGTAAGTTGCGGGTCGGCCAGACCATCCAGCTCACCGTCGATGCCTATCCGGGCGAGGTGTTTCAGGGCGAGATCCAATTTTTGGATGCGCGCGTCGCCCAGGAAACGCGCACGCTGCTCGTGCGCGGGCTTTTGCGCAACCGGGAACGCAAGCTGCTGCCCGGCATGTTTGCCAACGTGACCGTGCTCGCAGGCGAGCCGCGCGAGGTGGTGACGGTGCCGCGCACGGCGGTGACTTTCTCGCTCTACGGAGACAGCGTCTACGTGGCGGCCTCGGCACCCGCCAAGCCAGGCGAGGCGCGCGCGGCAGCACCGCCCGAGGCGCCCGAGCTGCTGATCGCGGACCGGCGCTTCGTGAGAACCGGCGAGATGCGTGAGGACCGGGTCGCCATCTCCTCTGGCGTGAATGCCGGCGAGCTAGTGGTGACCACTGGCCAGCTGAAACTCAATCCCGGCGCAAGCATTCACATCGACAACTCGCAGCCTCTGGTGCGGCCAGAGCCGCGCCCCAAGCAGTAAGGCTGGAGCCGATGTCATTTACCGACATTTTCATACGCCGCCCGGTACTTGCCAGCGTTGTCAGCCTGTTGATTCTGCTGATCGGCTTGGCGTCGGCCTTCAATTTGCCCGTGCGGCAGTTTCCTAAACTTACCAATACCACCATCACCATCACGACCGTCTACCCGGGCGCGAACGCGGACTTGATCAAGGGCTTCATCACGACGCCCATCCAGCAGGCCGTCGCCAGTGCCGAGGGTATCGACACCATGACGTCCTCCTCGCAACAGAACGTCAGCCTAGTCACGCTGAACCTACGCCTTGACGCCGATCCGGATCGGGCAGTGGCCGACGTGCTCGCCAAGATCCAACAGATTAAGACCGTGCTGCCGCGCGAGTCGCAGGACCCGGTCGTCGTCAAACAAACCGGCGAGGCGACGGCGCTGATGTACATGTCGTTCAACAGCAAGGATTTGAGCGGTTCGCAGATCACCGACTATCTCACCCGCGTCGTTCAACCGCGTCTGCAGACCATCAATGGCGTCGCCAACGCGCAGATCCTGGGCGGTCAGGTGTTCGCCATGCGGATCTGGCTCAACCCCGACAAAATGGCGGCGCTGGGGGTAACGCCGATCGATATTCGCAATGCCCTGTCCAACAACAACTTCACGACGGCGGCGGGGCAGGTGAAGGGCGACTTCGTGCAGAGCAGCATCAATGCCGAAACGTCGCTCGACAACGCTGGGGCGTTTGGCAAGCTGGTCGTCACGACGCGCGGCGACGCCTTGGTCCGGCTGGACGATGTTGCCAGCATTGAGCTGGGCGCCGAGAGCGCGGACTCATCCTCGGTCTTCGATGGACTGAAGGCCGTCTTCATCGGCATTTTTGCCACGCCTACCTCCAACCCGCTCACCGTCATCGGCGACGTGCGCAAGGCCTTTCCCGACATCCAGAAGCAGCTGCCGGCCGGCATGGAGGCCGCCATCGCCTATGATGCGACCAAGTTCATCAACGCGTCGATCTCGGAGGTGCAAAAGACGCTGCTGGAAGCGGCCGCGATTGTGGTGTTGGTGATCTTTCTCTTTCTCGGCAACCTGCGTTCCACGCTGATCCCCATCGTTACGATCCCATTGTCGTTGGTGGGGGTGATGTTTGCCCTGCTGGCACTCGGCTACTCCATAAATCTCCTGACCTTGCTGGCCCTCGTGTTGGCGATCGGATTGGTGGTCGATGATGCCATCGTTGTGGTGGAGAACATCTATCGGCACATCGAGGAGGGTATGCAGCCCAAGGAAGCGGCGCTGACGGGCGCACGGGAAATTGCCGTGCCCGTCATCTCCATGACGATTACGCTAGCGGCGGTCTATGCGCCGATCGGCTTTGTCTCGGGCCTGACGGGCGCGCTATTTCGCGAATTCGCCTTCACCCTCGCCGGGGCGGTGGTCGTGTCCGGCGTCATCGCGCTGACGCTGTCGCCGATGATGGCCTCCAAGCTGCTGAAGGGCGGCCATTCCAGCGGTGGGCGCTTCGTCAAATTCCTCGATCGCAGCTTCGATCGCTTACGCGAGCGCTATCGCCGGCGCCTGCATCGAACACTCAATTACCGCCCGGTAACCCTGCTAATCCTGGCAGGGGTCATGGCTGCAACGGCCATCATGTACGTTAGCAGCCAGAGCGAGCTGGCGCCCGAAGAGGACCAGGGCATCCTGTTCAATATCGTCAAGACGCCGCAAACGGCCAACCTCGATTATCTCGAGCAGGCGACCGGTGAGCTGGACAAGATCTTCAAGACGGTGCCGGAGAAGGAGCACGTCTTTATTATCAACGGCATGGGCAACAACGTGCACCAGGCCATCGCCGGTATCCTCTTCAAGACCTGGGAGGAGCGCGAGCGCAGTCAGAAGGAAATCTTGCAGAGCCTGCAACCGAAGGTGGCGGGCGTCGCCGGCGCGCAGGCAATCTCGTTCGCATTGCCCTCGCTGCCTGGCTCGGCGGGAGGTGGCCCACCGGTTCAGTTCGTCATTACGACAACGGCGGACTACCAACGCTTGGCCCAGGTGCTGGCCAATCTGCAGGCCGAGGCGCAGAAGAGCGGACTTTTCATTTTCACGGACTCCGACCTGAAGTTCGAAACACCCCAGATCGAATTGAAGATCGACCACGACAAGGCCAACCGGCTCGGCATCACGATGTCCGACATCGGCGGCTCGCTCGCCACCCTGCTCGGTGGCAACTACGTCAATCGTTTCAATCTCTACGGCCGCAGCTATCAGGTTATTCCCCAGGTTCCCCGCCAGTACCGGCTCACCGACGAATGGCTCAAGCGTTACCAAGTGCGCACCTCGGCCGGAACGCTAGTGCCGCTCTCGAGCGTCGTTTCCGTCGGCCAGTCGGTTCAGCCCAATGCGCTCACCAGCTTCCAGCAGCTCAATTCGGCGACCCTGTCGGGCGTACCCTTCCCCGGCCGCACCGTCGGGGAGGCCATCGATTTCCTGAGAAGCACCGCGCGGGAGAAGTTGCCGGAGGGCTTCTCCTACGACTTTCAGGGCGAGAGTCGGCAGTACGTGCAGGAGGGCAGCACGCTGGCGGTCACCTTCGTCTTTGCGCTCATCATCATCTACCTGGTGCTGGCCGCGCAGTACGAGAGCTTCCGTGACCCTTTGATCATTCTCATCGCCCTGCCGACGGCCATGTTTGGCGCCATGCTTCCGCTCAACTTGGGGCTGGCCACCATCAACATCTATACGCAGGTTGGCTTGGTGACGTTGATCGGCTTGATCTCCAAGCACGGCATCTTGATGGTCGACTACGCCAATCAACTCCAGGAGCGCAAAGGCTATGACCGCCGGCGCGCCATCGAGGAGGCCGCAGCTATACGCTTGCGTCCAATCCTGATGACCACGGCGGCGATGGTTGTCGGCATGGTGCCCCTGCTGCTCGCCAGTGGTGCGGGTGCGGCGAGCCGCTACTCGATCGGCCTTGTGATCGCGGCAGGCATGTCGATTGGCACCTTGTTCACGCTGTTCGTGACGCCTGCGGTCTATACCTATGTGGCGCGCGCGCATCACGGCGAGCAAGCCCACAGCGCCCCGGCCGAGCGGCGCGCGGGCCATCGCCCGTTGGAAGACGCGGCCGAATAGATAGCATCGCCGGCCCGCGCCGCGCTCGCGTGAGCAGTCTTGTCAATCTAACCAGACCGTCCAAGCGATGGGAGGGCCGCGGGCTCATCGCATAGATCAAGGCAACACGAGAGTTTGGGTCGGCCTAAGACCCGGTGATCAATGCAGATCCTTTTAATTGGCTGCGTCGCTGCGTTGCTGTTCCGCTCGCTGGTCCCCGCGCTTATTGATCGAGCTGGTTTCGGGCTGGGGGTGTTGAAAACGCAGACCATAATTCTTCTCAATCGATGCTTGCTCGATGGTTTCGAATTCACCTTTCAGGCGCGCGAGTTCGGGGCGTTAGCCCATCACCCTTCACGCAGAGAGCCGCGGTTCTAAAAGCGTGATCAACACGCAACCGTTTGGTGCGTATCGGGACCTTGGGCGAGCGCCGCCAATCGCCAAGTCGGCGTAGAACTCAATGGGCTTGAGCCCGGATCGGTTTTGTCACGCTATATACGTTAGGCTTCAGCGGCCTCCTCGGTACGAGCCCGGGGGTCGGTCAAGTCCACCCCGCTGGCATTTGCTTTTGCTCAAGGGCTCCCGGCGCTATCGTCAAAACCCTCGACCGATGCCCCCCAACCCGCGGGCGCGATGGGCCGTCTGGATCAGCAGCGTCCCTGCCAAATGCGAAAGCGGCGCTGCACCTATCCCGGCGGTGCGCTTGCAAGGTTCAGCAGCTTCTTTTGGTTCTCAATACAGATCGTTTGGATCACCTCGGCAGGCAGCCCCTTCTCGTGCAGGCTCTGGATGACGATACGAATGGCTTCATGCGGGCGGGGATTGAAGGGCTGCCCACCGTCGCTCGAAAGAATCGCGCGCTCGGGCGTAACCGCCTCTATGGCCTCAAGGAGGCCCTGCAGGGAGATGGAATAAAACATCGGCAGCAGGTTGACCGCGCAGAACTCCATGTAAGCGCCGGCCTTCGCCAATTCGATCATGCTCGGCAGATCAAGCTTGGGAGCAGCCAGCTCTGGATGTGTGATGACCAGACGCTTGGCGCCAATGCTGAGCGCGAATTCAACGGTTCCGATGATTTCTTGCTTGGAGATGTGCCCTGTTGCCAAGATCGCGTCAAAGTCCACGACCAACTGCACGACTTCCTTTGCTTCCGGCGTGAGCCTGCCGCTCTCGTCCAGGACGCGGTAGAGCGGGTCCTTGCCCTTCCGACGGGAGGTCAATGTCATGGCCTTGAAGCCATACGTGCCGCCCGCGCCAAATGCGGCCGCGTGGTTGGCAGCATCGAGCGTTGGCATCCACACGACTTTTGCGCCTTGCTGCAGGGCTAACTCGACGGCGCCGGGATTGACACCACCGACACCACGATTGAGGGCAATGCCGGAAAACACCTGAAACTCAGGAAAAGCTTCGCGCACCGCAAGTCGCGCGTGGTAGGCTTTCGAGACCGTGCTCTCGAAGTGGCTCTTAATGACAATGCCTGCCATGCCGGCCTCGGCACACCAGCGCGCGATTTCCGCGCTGTCACCGATGCGCACGAACGGCGCTGGAGCGGAATGGATGTGCAGGTCGTAGAAACCCTTCACCGTCAACATGGTCCCCTCTCTGGCCAGCGTCAGGCAAATTCGAGAGCTGTGCCAGGCGTAGCACGAAAGCCATCTCGATCAAGAAGCTAGCACCACCCTGATGACAAATGATATCACGGCAACGCCTCGCGCGGGCCTACACCTCCTTGATCGCCCGGCGATTCTAGAGACGTTCGACCACAATCCGCCGCACACTGCGGCCCAAAGCATTCGGTGGCTCCATGGCGCTGCTCATCATCGGCCTCGATAAGCAGATCGGCCCCGCGGGGGCTTGGCGTGAGACGCTGAAGGAGCAGCTCCCTGACCTTGACGTGCGTGTTTGGCCCGAAGCTGGCGACGTGGCCGAAATCGAATATCTCGCCTTCATGCATCCTGACTTCGATGCCCTCCCTACCTTTCCGAATCTGAAGGCCATGTTCAGCCGATCGGCCGGCGTAGAGTCTTTCATCAATCACCCGAGATTTCCGAGGGTCCCGCTCGGCAAGGTCGAGCCCCCCGGCGGCGACCCGATGATGACGGAATACGTCGTCATGCACGTGCTGCGTCTGCATCGCGACATGCCCGGCTATCAGGCGGCACAAGCTAATCGCGAATGGCGCAGGGTTCGAATCGTTCGCCCCGACGAGCGACGCATTGGTTTCCTGGGCTATGGGATGATGGCGCGGGCCCCGGCATCGATCTTGAGATCACTCGAATTCAAGGTTTCGGCCTGGGTGCGACGCCCGAGACCTGCCGACGAGTTTCCTATCTACCATGGCTGGGACCAACTCGAGGCGTTCCTCAGTCAGACCGATATTGCCGTCTGTCTGCTGCCTTTGACGCGAGAAACGGAGGGAATTTTCTGCGCCAGAACTTTCGCCATGATGCCCAAAGGCGCGATGCTGATAAACGTAGGGCGCGGCAAGCACGTCGTCGATCAGGATCTTATAAGCGCGCTCGATTCCGGGCAATTGTCGTACGCGGCGCTCGACGCCCTATGGCCCGAACCCTTGCCCAAGGACAGCCCGCTTTGGCTGCATCCGAAGGTGACCATCATGCCGCATGTGGCGCGGCGCCCAACCGTGGCGCAGCTTGTGACGCAGATTGCAGCGAACATCCGAAGTCTGGAGTGCGGCGGTTCGCTCTTGCAGCAAGTCGACGTCGGGCTCGGATATTGATCCCACGGCATTGTCGCAATCGAGGGGTATGTCGCAGGTCAAAGCGCCTTAGATCGCGCTTAGCCACAGCGTAAAATCAAAGATCGCCTCGGCACAAAGGTAACCAGACGTGCCGCGCTACTCTTTTCACATCAGGCGTGGTCGAATGACCGCGCTTGGGCACCATGGAGTTGATCTCTCTGACAATCAAGACGCAAAGACGGAAACTGCGCCACGACGCCGAGAGATTGCAGTGGCCGATGCGCAGACCGCAATTCGGTCGACGAGTTTGGCAATCGTCGCAAGCAACGAGCAATGGTCTTCCCCGGCTCACGGTCGAGACGACGTCTTCTCCGCAAAGTTTTTTTGATGGTAGACTGACGTGGGGGCCCGTTTGCGCAGTCCCACAGTGAACGTCTCACCGCAACGGCAAACTCAAGGGTAGCGACATGCGAACCGCTCTCGCCTCATTGATCGTTTGTAGCTCGGTTGTCTCGGCGCTTTTGTTCCAGCCCGATCGCCTCCGCGCGCAGCAGGGTGCCGATGCCCCCGTAGATATCGGCAGCAGCGATCTCGGTGGTGTCGTCACCACCGCCGCAGGCCCTGAGGCTGGCGTTTGGGTCATCGCCGAAACCACCGAACTGCCCACCAAGTTCGCGCGCATCGTCGTGACCGACCATCGCGGGCGCTATCTGATCCCTGATCTTCCCAAAGCCAATTACAGCGTTTGGGTGCGTGGATATGGCTTGATCGATTCCGCCAAGGTGCAAACCGCGCCCGGCAAGACCATCAACCTCGATGCGGTGGTGGCGCCAAGTCCTGCCGCCGCAGCCGAATATTATCCCGCCGTCTATTGGTATTCGATGTTGAAGGTCCCCGATAAAAGCCAGTTTCCAGGCACCGGCGCTCAAGGCAACGGTATGCCCGAAACCTTAAAGAGTCAGGCGCAGTGGCTTGATATCGTCAAGACCAATGGCTGCTACGGGTGTCACGCCCTGGGCAACAAGGCAACCCGCACGATCCCGAAGGAGTTCAGCCATTTCAAAACCTCCACCGAAGCCTGGGAGCGCCGCATCCAGTCCGGTCAGGCGCTGACCCAAATGACGACGGCTATTGGTAGGCTTGATACGCAACGTGCCTTCAAATTGTTCGCCGATTGGACGGATCGCATTGCCGCAGGCGAACTACCCGCCGCAATGCCATTGCGCCCGCAAGGCGTCGAACGCAACGTAGTCATTACCCTATGGGACTGGGCTGGTCCCAAAGACTACCTGCATGACGAGATCTCCACGGACCGCCGTAATCCGACGGTTAATGCCAATGGGCAGATCTACGGGGCGACCGAGGAAAGCACCGATCTCTTCCCGGTCCTCGATCCCGTGAAGCACAAGGCGACGCAGATCAAAATGCTGGTGAGGGATCCAAAGACGCCGTCTTCTAAAGACAACCCCTTGGCGCCGTCCCCTTATTGGGGAGAAGAGCCTATCTGGGACAGCCAAACCAGCATGCACAATCCCATGTTGGACGAGAAAGGACGCGTTTGGTTCACCTCTCGCGTTCGCGCTCCGGACAACCCGGCCTTTTGCAAGAAGGGCTCCGACCATCCCTCTGCCAAGATGTTCCCCATTGAACGCGCCAACCGTCATCTGTCTATGTATGATCCGCGAACCGGGAAAATCACCCTCATCAGCACGTGCTTTCCCACGCACCATCTTGTCTTCGCCGAGGATGCCAACGACACGTTGTGGACCAGCGCGGGCGGCCCGCAGAGCGGCGTTATTGGCTGGCTGAACCGCAAAATGTTCGAGGAGACGGGTGACGAGGAAAAGTCACAAGGCTGGACGGCGCTCGTCCTTGACACCAACGGCAACGGCAAGCGGGACGACTACGTCGAGCCCAACCAGCCGCTCGACCCGACGAAGGATAAGCGGATCAACGCGGCCGTGTATTCCGTTGCCGTCAACCCCATCGACAACAGCATTTGGGGCACCGTACTCGGCTTTCCTGGTTACGTCCTCCGGCTCAATCCGGGATCCAATACGCCTGAGACGGCATTGGCGGAGGTGTTCGAGCCGCCCTTCCCGGGTTATGGACCGCGTGGCGGTGACATTGATCGCAACGGCGTTTTCTGGGCATCATTGTCGAGCGGACACCTTGCCAGTTTCGACCGCAGCAAGTGCAAGGGCTTATTGAACGGACCCAATGCAACGGGCAAGCATTGTCCCGAGGGTTGGACTCTCTATCCACTTCCCGGACCCCAGATTGCCGGCGTGACGGAGCCGGGATCTGCCGAGGCGAGCTACTATACCTGGGTCGATCAGTTCGACACGTTCGGCTTGGGCAAGAACGTTCCCATCGCCACGGGCAACGCCAATGAGGCCTTGCTCGCGCTGGTCGATGGCAAGTTTGTCACGCTAAGGGTTCCCTACCCCATGGGGTTCTACACCAAGTGGATGGACGCCCGCATCGACGACGCCAATGCCGGCTGGAAGGGAAAGGCGATGTGGGCGACCTACAGTACGAGGGCGCCTTTTCATGTCGAAGGCGGAAAGGGTACGACGAGTAAGGTCGTGAAGTTCCAGCTTCGTCCCGATCCGCTCGCCAGATGACGGAGCGCTCGGCTGGACGCAGCGAAGGCCAGGTTGGATGATCACTCAATTGGGCGCACATGCCCGTCAACCCAATCGATACTTACAACCCGGCCTCCTGTAGGCGACTTTTCTTTTTGGATCGCTGATGGAACACGCCGGGATAGCCTTTGAGTGGAACCAGGGGCTCGCCAGCGTAGGCCCAGTCCTGCATCTCTTCGATGGCGATGTGGTAGATCGGCTGACGGCCGGTGCGGCTCTGAAAGAGAGCGCGCGGAATGTTGATCATGTGCCGCGAGCGGGTGCGCTCGTAGATTAATGGCGTGCCGCAACGCCTACAAAAGCTGCGAACCGCGCCGGTTTCCTTCTCTTCGAAACGGTTGATCTCGCCTCGCCCCACCGTGATGCGAAAGCGCCTACGCCAAGTGCCGACGTAAGTTGCGTACACGGCGCCATGCGCAAGGCGGCTGGCGCGGCTGTGATCGTGCCAAGCCCAAAACGCGGGGTACTCCATCTCGAACTGCACAGCTCCGCAGAGGCATTGACCGGTGACGGCGGCGCCGCTCGAAAGCTTTCGGGATTTCATCGTACTTTGTGCCCCATTGCAGAGGTGCGGCGACGGGTTTCTCGAGGTTCACTTCGTACCATTCTTTCACATGGTCGGCGCGGTTCTAGCGAGCCTGTGGAGGCGCGGGCGGCTGGCTGGACGGCTGCCTGGCGCAACTTGCGGGTTTCGTGCCACGAGCGACAATGGTCAAAGGGCGCAACCTGCGACGGCGACATACGCCTCCTGTGGAAAGCCAAATTTGCCACCGTCGAGCATCTCTGAGGTCGACAACGCCGCGGTCTTGGACGCGACCGAAGCTATAGTTGCCTGTCGTTCGGCTTCGCTTGCGTCCTTTAGCAAAACAGTCATGGGCGTGGCGAGGAACTGGAACCTTACGTAGTCGAGCACGGAGGGGAAGGCGATCTTCTGCACGACCGTCTGCACCTCGATCGCAGCGAACCCCGCAGCTTTCAACAATGCCTCAAGTCGCGCAGGGTTAGCGAAAGAGTGCTCGCCCCTCTTGATGCGGGAGGCACCGGTTCCCAACACCTCGTCTAGCGCCAGAACAAACGCATTAGCGCCGGGCGTCCGCTCAATCTGGCTGTAGACGCTCAATGCGGCTCGACCGGAATGCTTGAGAACGCGAAGCATCTCGTGAACGGCTCGCGCCCGATCGGGGAAAAACTGCAATCCGAGCTGGCAGAAAACCACGTCGACGCTGTCGGACGGGAACGGCAAGTCCAGTGCGCTGCCCTCGATCCAGTTGACCGGTGCTCCCTCGCTCGGCACGCTGCGAGCGACTGCCAGCATCGCCTCGTTGAGGTCGAGTCCCGTGACCTGCCCATGACCTATAGTTTTGGCTGCCAAACGGGCCACCACCCCGGTGCCGCAGGCAACGTCGAGAACGGCATCTCCTGGTCGCGGTCGCGCGCGATAGACGAGATCCTCCGCCCACTTTGTCGTAATCGCAGGCACAAGATAGCGCTGGTAGAGTTCTGCTGCGTTGCCTTCCAACTGCCAATGCCCGTTGCCCATGCGGATCTCTCCGACAAAACCTAGCGGAGCATAGGCTGAACCATCTTCGGATGTCCCTTGAGGTGCGTTCCGGGGCCGTTGTGGAAATCTTTCCCCGTCGGCAGAATTCGCCGGACGATGGCGTGCCGCAGCCGGAAAAAACTCTGCACCTTGCGGGTGGATGCCCTATTTTTGGAAGATCTTCTGCCAAACATTGTCAAGGATCGCGGGCTCGCGCGGTGGCAGATACGTTAGACCTGCCTGCCTGCCGAGGTCGGCGATCTTGCCTTCAGCCTCCAGATCGGCGAGCGCCTTGTTGACCGCGCCGAGCAGTGCCGGATCGCTTGCGAGCGCGACATAGCCACGATTGGCGCCGATTGGGTAGTAGTAGCCGGAAGCGGACAGGCCCGTGTCGCGGTGCACGGCGCGATAGGCATCGAAGCGGGCCAGGTCGAGCAGTGTCGCATCGTAGTCACCGCGCTCGAGCGCGCCGAGCAGGTCGTCGCGGCCGGGCACCAGATGCGTGATGTTGTCGATCA
>Ga0075425_100001271_pt1 | contig 24561 bp, 19 predicted proteins | sample SoiMethybrSBSTD4_FD_75300 | JGI IMG/M metagenome (GOLD analysis project Ga0075425, IMG submission 75300) | Bulk soil microbial communities from a Populus tree surrounding site in Tennessee, USA - Soil MetaG P. TD hybrid SBSTD4 | ecosystem: Environmental > Terrestrial > Soil > Tree plantation...
GCGCAAGCGCAATTCTTCGCGCCGGCCGGCGACGCAGCTGCCGGTCCAAGCCTGAAGATACGCACCCGCGGGCGGCTGGCGGAAGCGTTGCTGTCTGGAGACTGGAAAGCCGATGCTAGTGGATGGGACGCCACGCTCGAAGAAATCGATCTCGATCGGCTCGGCGGCCCGTCCTCGACTTGGCTCGGCGGCTGGATCGGGGCGCCCTGGTTCAAGCAGGGATGGTTCCAGGCGCATCGGCTGTACGCCGAGCATGTTGGAGCTACCGCGGGGCCCGCGGCGGAAGCCGCCTACCGCCGCCTCGTCGCCGGCGCATACCGCAACGCGACCGAACGCATCAATCTCGAGCGCGCGCTCGTTTCCACGCTCGCCGCGGGCTGCGAGAGAGTCGTGGTCGGTTACACGCTGAAGCGCGAGTACTTCAATAGCGACTACTCGAACGGCGTCGAGAATGTTGCCTTCGATTCGCAGGCAGGCTTGCTCTCGCAGATATTCCCGCGCACCGTCAAGCTCAAGGACTTCCCGTGGAACGGCTGGCTGCGGCTCGGCATCGCATCCACGCCGAGCGCGGCGTGGAATCCCATCGGCGGCTTCAACGATGCATTCGGCCAACTGCTGTGGTCGGCGATCGGCGATGCGGCGCTACTGCCTGAACCCTACGGCGGAAGCTGGATCGCCAACCGCGCAAGCGCCGTCGCGGGCGCCGCATCCGACGTCGTCATCATCCCCAAGGACGCGTTCAGACCTGAAGCGGGAACCGGGCTTCTGCGCCAGGTCGGAGCCGGAAGGGCAGCGCAGCAAAGGCTTCGCTACTCGGTGGTGACGTCAAGCTTCCACGACGGTACCGCGACCGGCGTGGCCGACATTCTTTATCCGTATGTATTTGCATTTCGGTGGGGCGCCGAGCGCCGCGGAAATGGGGACAGCTTCGATCCGGCCATTGCCCGCTCCACCGCGCTGCTGAGGGAATGGCTCGCGGGTTTCAAGGTGATCGGGGTGAAGACGCAGACCCGGGACTTCGGCGGCGACCTCAAGTTCACCTATCGGGTCCCCGTGGTCGATGTCTATCTCAATCATCGTTCGACGGATCCGTGGGAATCGGCGGCGGTTGCGTCGCCCTGGTCGACGCTGCCCTGGCAGGTAATCGTGCTCATGGAAGAAGCCGTCAAGCGTGGTTTTGCGGCGTTCTCCGATAGCGAGGCGCGGCGCTTGCGGGTGCCATGGCTCGATCTGGTTCGCGACCGCGAGTTGGGTCGGCGTCTCGCGGTGTTGGTGGACGAGTTCCGCCAGGAGGGGTATCGACCGGAGGCGCTGCGGCAGCTCGTGACCACGGACGAGGCGCGCGAGCGCTGGAGCGCGCTCGCCCGCTTCTACGCCGAGCACGGTCACTTTCTGGTCACCAACGGGCCCTACAGGCTGGATTCATGGTCGGCCGACGGCGTCGTGCTGCAGGTGTTCCGCGATTCGAGCTATCCTCAAGGCGTGGGCTCGTTCGACGCGTATGCCATTCCGCTTCGCGCGTACGCCGCGAAGCTCGAGGATCGCGGCGATCGCATCGAGATTGCGGCCGATGTGGAGCGGGTATCCAAGTTCCAGCGCAGCTACGAGGTCGAACGGGCCGCGCTCGCGCCTGAATCGGACGGCGCGCAGAACGACGACCGGCCGGAGTGCCGTTATGTGATCATCGGCCCCGGCGGCAACGTCGTACGTGCAGGCCTCGCAGCCTTCCGGAAGGATGAACGATTCGTGGTCGACCTGAAGGACCTGGCAACGCCGGGGCTGTACACTGTCGCGGCCGCGTTATTCATCGGAGGTAACGCCGTGAATCCCGAGGTCAGGGTCGTCGAGCATCGCGTCGCTGGCGCCCTCGCGCCGCGACGGGGCGTGCGCCCGCAGCGCGACATTCCGCTGTCTCGATAATCACCGGGAAGCGAGCCTTCGCATGGGTGTCTTCGCCATCCACATTCTCAACGCGCTGCTGTACAGCTCCGTGCTCTTTCTGATTGCGGGCGGGCTCAGCCTGATCTACGGCGTGATGCGCATCCTCAACCTCGCGCACGGCAACCTGTACGCGCTGGGCGCCTTCGTGACGGCTTGGGCGATCGGCCTGGCGCTCGGCGCCGGCGTGCCAAACTTCGTTCTCTTCCTGCTGCTACCGGCCGGAGCGATCGCGGCGGCCGTCGCCGGGGCGGTGATCGAGCGCACGCTGTTGCGGCCTTTCTATAAGCGCCCGGAGGAATACCAGTTGCTGATGACCTTCGGTCTGCTGATGATTCTCGAGGATCTGATCCGCCTCGTATGGGGACCGAATCCGCTTTCGGCGACCTCCGTGTACGCGAGTTTGGGCAGCATTTCGATCGCCGGCGATCGTTATCCGACGTACAACCTGGTGATCATCGCCGTGGGAATCGTCGCGGCGGTATTCCTGTGGGCGTTCATCTATCGGACGAGGTTCGGTGTATTTCTGCGCGCGACTTCGCAGGACAAGCGCATGGCCTCGGCGCTCGGCGTGAACGTCAACCGGATCTACATCCAGGCGTTCACGCTGGGCTGCTTCATGGCCGGCTTGGGCGGTGCCATCGTCGTGCCCAGCCAATCCGCGGTGCTGGGCATGGGCGTGGATGCGCTCGTGCTCGCGTTCATCGTCGTCGTCATCGGTGGCCTCGGCAGCCTGGAAGGTGCGCTGGCCGGCGCGCTGATCGTCGGCGTGGTGCGCGAGGCGGGCATCACGCTGTTCCCGGAAATCGAGCTGGCGGTGCTCTATCTCATCGCCGCGGTCGTGCTGCTCGTGCGTCCGGCGGGACTCTTCGGCCGAGCCGGGACATGAACGCCAGCGGTGCCGTTGCCCAAACCGCCGCGACCTGGCGCATCCTGGCCTGGGTCGTTCCGGCTGCGTTGCTCCTGCTCGTCGCGCCTTTGGTGATCGACCCGTTTCAGACGCTCACACTGACCTACGGTCTCATCGCCGCCATTGGGGCGCTCGGGTTCAATCTGCTGCTCGGTTATACCGGCCTGCTTTCCTTCGGGCACTCCGCCTTCTTCGGCGGCGGCGCTTACACCGTCGCGTTCATGGTCAAGTATCTGAAGATCGCCTCGATGGAGCTGTTCCTCGCCGGGTCGGTCCTCGCCTCGGCGATCATATCGGCGCTGTTCGGGTTTGTGTGCGTGCGCTATACGCGCATCTTTTTCGGCATCCTCACGCTGGCGCTGTCACAGGTGCTGTGGAGCCTCGCGTTCAAGTTCTTCTGGGTCACGGGAGGCACCGATGGGCTGCGCGTCCCGACGCCGACTCTGGTGGGGATGGCTCCGACCAACGACAAGATGGATTTCCTCGCGCATCAGTACTACTACTACGTGCTGGCCGTTTTCGCCCTTTGCGTGTTTCTCATGTGGGTCATCGTCCATTCGCCGTTCGGCAAGGCCCTGCAGGCGATCCGCGACAACGAGACCCGCGCCGAATTCATCGGCATCCGGATCCGGCGCTACCGGCTGATCGCATTCGTCATCTCCGGTATTTTCACCGGCGTTGCCGGGGCGCTGTGGGCGCCGCTCAACGGGCTCGCCAGCCCCGACGTTCTCGTATGGACATTCTCCGGCGAGATCGTCTTCATGACCGTGCTGGGCGGGTTCCGCACCTTCGTCGGACCCATCGTCGGCGCGATCGCCTTCACGTATCTCAAGACGTATGCGGTGGGCTTCACGGTGTACTGGCAACTCCTGCTCGGGACGGTGCTGGTCGTCCTCGTGCTGGCGCTGCCGACCGGCATCATGGGTGCGATCGAGCGTCTCGCCTCGAAGATGAGAAAGGCGCGCTGAAATGAATCTTCTCACCACGCAGGCGCTGACCAAGTCGTTCGGCGACAACCGCGCGGTGAACGCAGTCGACTTCGTCGTGAACCAGGGCGAAGTGCTCGCGCTGATCGGCTCCAACGGTGCGGGCAAGACCAGCCTCGTCAATCTGGTGAGCGGCCTGCTGCGACCCGACAGCGGACAGATCATCTTCGAGAACAACGATGTCACCCGTCAGACGTCGTACGAACGCATCAAGGCGGGCATCGCACGGAGCTTCCAGATCGTCAACCTGTTCGATCACCTGAGCTGCGCCGACAACGTCGCGCTCTCCATCTTTTCGCGCGAGGGCAAGACTCTCAACCTGGCGACGCTGGCGAGCCGCGACCACGCCGTATGGACCGAGGCGCACGACGTGCTGCGCCGCTTCGGCCTCGACCGCGCGGCGGTGATGCTTGCCGGCACGATCTCCCACGGCGAGCGCAAGCTGCTCGACGTCGCGGTCGCTTATGCGCTCAAGCCCAAGCTGCTCTTTCTCGACGAGCCGACCAGCGGCGTGTCCACGCGCGAGAAGGCGCCGATCATGGACATCGTGACCTCGATCGTCCGCGCGGGAGGAATCACGGTGGTCATCATCGAGCACGACATGGACATCGTTTTCCGCTATTCGGAACGCATCGTGGTGATGCATCAGGGCACCATCCTCGCCGACGGCACTCCCGACGAGATTCGCCGTAACGACGCGGTCACCACGACGCTCATCGGAACGCACCCCACGGGCGAGCCGGCATTCGGTGGCGCGGGCAATGCTTGACGTCGAGCGCATCGAGACTTATCGCGGGCGGGTGCAAGTTCTCCGCGGCGTGTCGCTGCGCGTAGCGAACGGCGAATCGATCGCGCTGGTCGGACGCAACGGCGCTGGAAAGACGACGACCATCGAGACGATCATGGGGCTCTTGCCGTCGCGCACGGGCATGATCAGCTTCAAGGGCACCGCGATCACGCGTATGCCCGCATACCAGCGCGCGCTGCTCGGCATCGGCTACGCGCCCGAGGACGCCGGGATCTTTCCCGATCTCAGCGTCGCCGAGAATTTTCACATCTGCGAATGGCTCGCGCGGCCCGCAGGCAGAGCCGACGGGCGTCCCTCCAGCGCCGACATCGAGGAGCGGGTTTTCGCCGTGTTCCCGGAAGTCAAGGCGTTGATGGACCGGCGCGGGCTGCATCTCTCCGGCGGTCAGAAGAAGATGGTCGCCGTGGCGCGGGCCATGGCGCTCTCGCCGTCAATTCTCCTGCTCGACGAGCCCTTCGAGGGACTCGCACCGGTCGTCGTGTCGCGATTCATCGACGCGGTAAACAAGATCAAGTCGATGGGCATCTCACTGCTGATCGCCGAGTCGAATCTGATGACGGCGATCCGCATCGCCGACCGCCTCTACGCCATCGATCGCGGCGAGATCGTCTTCCATGGCACGCCCAAGGAAGCGTTGGCGGCTGAGGACGTGATGCGCACGCTGCGCGGGTGACCTTGCGAGGCACGAGCTCGTGCCGCGCCGCGCTGTCGCCATGAAGGGCCTTGCCGCATTCGCTGTCGTGCTCGTCGCGGTGGTCGTGACTTCGGCGGCGCGTGGCGGCCACGAGTTCCCCGTCTATCCGGGTTATTACCCGCACGAGATCCGGATCGAGACGATCCCTCCCGAGCAAGCGGCGGGTCTGTTGCTGCAAAACAAGATCCAGGCGTACATCGGGCCCGAACCGCGCTTCGCCGGCGCAGTTCCCGAGTTGCTCCGCGCGGTCGAGTCACTCGGTTCCTTCGTAATCGTTCGCGTCAATCCTCAATCGCCGCTGGCAAGGACCGAGGCGTCAGCGTGCGCCGCGACGCGGACCGTGATCCGCGATATCGCGAAACGGCGCGCGGAATGGATGTTCCATCCCTATCCGGTCACTCCGTTTCACGGCGATTATCTCTACCATGTCGACCTGGCCGAGGCGGCGAAGTCGCGCCTCGTGAGCAACGCCGGGGACGCCTCGGCGCCCCTCGTTCGAAGCTTGAGGGTTCGCGCCACGAGCGCGCTGGCCAGAAGCCTGGTCCGTCCGGACTGGTTCACGCAGCGGCCGGAATGGGACGTTGCGATCGAAGAAGCAAGCGCCGCCGACCTCGTCGCCTCTTCCACGATGGCGGTGAACGGATGGCTCGGGCCTCCAGGGGTCAGAACGGGATGGTTTCACGCGGCGCGTCTCCTCGCGTCCTCGGTCGACGACGCGGGCACGCGGGAGCGCGTACAAGCCGATCTCCGCCGCCTCGAATCCGGGGCTTACGACGGCGCAGTCGAGCGCATCAATCTGGAGCGCGAGCTCGTCGCGGCGCTCGCCGCCGGCTGTCACGCGTTGATCGCAGGCTACACCGTGAAACGGGAGTACATCAGCATCGAATATTCTGCAGGAATCGAAAACATCGGCTTCGACTCCATGACCGGTCTCAATTCGCCGATCTTCATCCGCACCGTGAAGCTGAAAGATTTTCCTTGGAACGGCTGGCTCTCGCTCGGCATCGATGCGCGGCCCGCGTCGGCCTGGAATCCGGTCGCGGGTTTCACCGACGCGTTCGGGCGTTTGATGTGGTCGGCGGTCGGTGACCCTGCACTGCTGCCGTCGCCCAACGACGCGGGCTGGATGCTCAATCGCATTTCGGATGTCCGGGCGACCCCGGTGCGTTGACGCAGAGGGCCGCGACGGCATGCCTTCGATCGTGTCCGTCGGCGGCAGACGAGCCCTGCTAATCGTGCTGGCGGGGGCGATCGGCGTCGCCGCTGTCGGCGCCAAAGCCGCCGAGCTCACTTTCAGCTTGCACATGGAAAACGGGCGCCTGCCGGAAAACGTGCGGCGCGTGCGGGTCACCCAGGGCGATGTGGTAAGACTGCTGTGGAGCGTGGACCGGCCGGTCACCGTGCACCTCCACGGCTACGACATCGAGCGCAAGGTCGAGCCCGGCACCGTCGGCGACATGACCTTCGCTGCACGCGCGACCGGACGATTTCCGGTCCACGCGCATGCCACTGGAGAACGAGCCGGCGATCGCGTTCACGAGGAAGCTCCGCTGCTCTATGTCGAGGTCTATCCGCGGTAGTGCCGGTGCGCGGCACCGGGCCGCAATCGCGATTGGCTTGCCCGTTGCCGTGGCAGCGGCTGCGGCCGGGAACGCGATCACCGCCGTTGCCCATGGCTTCGGCCAGCGGTACGACTTGCCGTTGCCGCTTTCGCTGTATCTTCTCGCCACTGCGGCGGCCGTCGTTTTTTCGTTCGTCGTCGCGGCGCTGTTCATGCGAAGGGCGCCTGGGAGCCTTTCGTATCCGCGTGTCGATCTCCTCGCCCATCCGCTGGGCCGATGCATCGCGCATCCGGCGCTCGCTCTCGCGCTCAATCTGCTCTCGCTGGTCTTGTTCGTCGTCGCCATTGCGGCCGGGTTCTGGGGAAATCAGAACCCCTATCAGAACATTGCGCCGACGCTGGTCTGGGTCGTCGGCTGGGTCGGCCTCGCGTACCTGTCGGCTTTTGTCGGCAACCTCTGGGTGCTGATCAATCCTTGGCGCACGCTCTTCGAGGGGGCAGAATCGCTCTATCGGTGGCTCGGTGGCGCGCACGGGATTTCGCTGCGTCTGCCCTACCCCGAAGAGCTCGGCGTCTGGCCGGCCTTCGCATTGTTGCTGGTCTTCTCCTGGACCGAGCTCGTCTATCCCAGCCCCGCGCTGCCGGCGCATATCGCGTGGCTGGCCGTAGGCTATTCCGTGCTCACCTGGGCAGGCATGTTCGTCTACGGCGGCGAGACGTGGCTTCGGTACGGTGAAGTTTTTTCGGTGGTCTTTGCCGTGTTCGCGCGCTTTGCCCCCACCGAGGTGAGGGTCCTGGAGCTTTCCGTTTGCGACCGTTGCCCGGCACATTGCCGCAACCCCGAGGGGCCATGCATCGATTGCTACGACTGCTACGGTCGCGCGGGCCCGCGACAGCGCGAGCTCGCGCTCCGGCCGTTTGCGGCGGGGTTGCTCGACAGCCGCCCAGCCTCGGCCTCGATGACGGCCTTGGTGCTCCTAATTCTCTCGACCGTCCTCTACGACGGCGTGCTGAGCACTCCCGAATGGAACGACGTGGAGGCTCGCCTTGCCGCGCTCGTTCCAGGCCATGGCGATGCCGCGTCGATCGCGATTCGAACGGCCGGGCTCGCGGCATCGTGGATGCTGTTCTTCGGCGCCTATCTCGGGGTCAACGCGATCATGAGCGCAGCGGTGCGAGGCACGCGCTCGACATGGAATCTCGCCCGTAATTTCGTGTTTACGCTCGTTCCGATCGCCATCGCCTACCACCTGGCGCATTACTTCGTTTATCTGCTCACGCAGGGGCAGTACATCGTGCCGCTGGTGTCGGATCCCTTCGGCTACGGCTGGAATCTCTTCGGCACTGCTGGATATCGGGTGGACATCGCGATCGCCGGCGCGCGCTTCGCGTGGTACACGGCCGTCATTGCCATCGTCCTCGGTCATGTCGTCGCGGTCTTTCTCGCTCACACCCGGGCGATGCGGGTCTTCGCGACGCGCGACTACGCCTTGCGATCGCAGGTTCCGCTGACCGCGCTCATGGTGGCGTACACCTTCGTGAGCCTTTCCATTCTTGCCGAGCCGATCACCGAACGACGTCCGCCGGCGCAGCCGACCCTGACTGCGGCAGGGATGATCGGCGTTCCGGAAGAGGCGTTGCTTCCCGAACCCGGCGACGGCCGCATGCAGCCGGTCGGGCCCGGCAAGTTCGCCCGGCAGAAACTCACCTATCGCGCGCTCGGCTCGGCGTTTCACGACGGAACGCGGATGGAGGCGGCGGACCTGCTTTATGCCTACGCGTTTGCGTATCGCTGGGGCGCGGGCAGCGACGCGCAAACTACGCATTACGACGCCACCATCGCCGCCGCGACCGCGTCGATGCGCGAGCACCTCGCCGGCGTGAGGCTCGTCGGAACCGACACGACGTCCAAATCTTTCCGCGTCGGAGACATCAACATCGTCCGCGAGCTTTTCGTGATCGACGTCTATACGACGAGCGATCCCGAGGACCCGGAACAGGACGCGGTGATCGCGCCTCCCTGGAGCACGGTCCCCTGGCATCTGCTCGTGTTGATGGAGGAAGCCGTTGGCCGTGGCTGGGCCGCATTTTCGGAAGCCGAGGCTCGCCGCCGCGGCGTCGAATGGCTCGATCTCGTGCGCTCGGACCGGATCAACAGACAACTCGCCTCGCTCGTCGATAGCTTCGAGCGCGAGGGATACCGTCCCGCTACGCTGCGGTCGCTGGTGAGCGCCGACGCTGCCCGCAAACGATGGGCCGCGCTTGCTGCGTTCTACCGCGATCACGGCCACTTCCTGGTTACCAACGGCCCGTACCAGCTGAAACGCTGGTCGGCGGATAGCGTCGCACTCGAGGTTTTCAGGGATCTGAGCTATCCGCTGGGCGTAGGCTCATACGACGCTTACGCCATTCCGCGGCGGGCTTTCGTTACCAAGATCGAGCGAGAAAACGATCGGTTGCGCATTTTCGGCGACATCGAAACGATCATGAAATTCCAGCGAAGCTTCGAGATACATCGCACGCCGCTGCAATCGGTCTCTCCCGACGAGCTGAAACGCGCCGCACCCGAGTGCCGGTACGCCGTGATGGACGGCTCGGGCCACGTCGCGCTCGCCGCTGTCGCCCGGCCGGGCGACGACGCGACCTTTCGGGTGGACCTCAAGGGAAAGCTTGCTCCGGGCCGCTACACCGTCCTTGCCGAGATCATCGTCAACGGAAATGCCATGAACGCCGAGATCCAGCGCATCCCGGTTCTCATCTCGTCCAATCCCTAACCGGTCAACGCGCGCCGCTCGCGGAGCGCCTGCGCCAGCGTGCCGCTGTCGACATACTCCAGCTCGCCGCCGACGGGAACCCCGCGGGCGAGCCGAGTGACCGTAAGCCCGCGCGCCGCGAGCATCTCGCCGACGTAATGTGCGGTCGCCTCGCCCTCGTTGGTGAAGTTCGTCGCCAATACGACCTCGCGCACGACGCCGTCGAGCGCGCGCTTGAGGAGCCGGTCGAGGCGGATTTCCTTGGGGCCGATGCCGTCGAGCGGCGACAGACGTCCCATCAAGACGAAATAGAGCCCACCGTAGGCTTGCGTGTGCTCGATCATGAACAAGTCGGCCGGAGTTTCGACGACACAGAGCAATGCGGGATCGCGCTTGGATGACCGGCAGAGCGCGCAGAGCTCGCCTTCGGTAAACGTGTTGCAGCGCTCACAGTGACGAATCGTCTGCGTCGCCGCTTCGAGCGCGCGCGATAGTCGCTGCGCCCCGTCGCGGTCGTGCTGCAGCAGATGCAATGCCATCCTCTGCGCCGCCTTCGGGCCGACGCCGGGCAAACAGCGCAGCGCCTGCGTCAATTCCTCGAGGCTCCCGAGCGGCTCCATCAGAACGGCAGCTTGAACCCCGGCGGCAGCGGCAGGCCCGCCGTCAGGCCGGCCATTTTTTCCTGCGATGCGGCTTCGACTTTGCGCACCGCGTCGTTGATCGCCGCGGCTACCAGATCCTCGAGCATGTCCTTGTCTTCGCCGAGCAAGCTCGGATCGATGGTCACGCGCCTGACATCATGACGGCCCGTCATCACCACCTTGACCAGCCCGGCGCCCGCCTCGCCCTCGACCTCCATCGCGGCGATCGCCTCCTGCGCCTTTTTCATGCTGTCTTGCATCGCCTGCGCCTGTTTCATCAGGTCGGCCAGCTGGTTTTTCATCATCGTTGCCAACTCCGCTTGAGTCAGACCGGCTTGATCGAATTCGGCTTGATGCGCGCGTCGAAACGCGACAGGACGTCCTGAACGAACGGATCGTCGCGGAACGCGGCCTCGGTCTTCGCCTGCGCCGCATCGCGCTCGCGCTTTTCCTGCGCGGCCAGTGTCGTCGCCGCGGCACCGCCGATCTCGAACCGCAAGCGCACGCGACGCCCGAGGACTTGCTCGATCGCCGCCTTCAGCTTGTCGGCGTACGCGCGGTCGGTCAAGTGGCGCGACGCTTCGGGAACCGCCAAAACGAATTCGTTGCCGGCGACCGCTTTGAGTTCGGTTTGTGCGGCGAGTTGCAGCGCCATGCCGGACAGTTTCATGCCAGCCACGAACGCCGGCCAGGCGGCGGGTTCCGGCGCGTCTCCAGGCGCGTGCGTGGGGGCTGCAGCGGAGCGCGGCACGGATAACTCCGGTGCGGCGGAGCGCAGGACGGATAACTCCGGCGCACTGGCGCTCGTAGCGGACGATTCTGCCTCCGACGGCGTGCCGTCTTGCCGCGTCTTGGGCGCGGCGCGCGGCGCCGCTGCGGCGCGCCCGTTCGACTCCGACACGGGCTCGAAGGCCAGCAAGCGCAGCAGTGTCATCGAGAAGCCCGTCGCTTCGTCGGGCGCCAAGGCGAGATCGGCGCGCCCCTGTGCGCAGATCTGATAGGCGAGCTGCACGGATTCGGGCGCAAATGCCTGCGCCAGAGCCTTCACGCGTGCCGTGTCGGGGAGCGCTTCGGCCGCCTCGGGCACGGTCTGGCAGACCGCGATGCGATGGAACAATGCCGCCAGTTCCTCGAGCGCGTTCACGAGCGACACGCTGCGTTCGGCCAGCGCTCGCGCTTCGCCAAGCAGCGCGGGCCCATCGCGCGCGATCAGCGCATCGGCGATTCGGTAGACGTAATCGGCATCGGCCGCGCCGAGCATCGTGCGCACAACGCCCTCGCGCACTTCGCCCGCGCCATAGGCGATCGCCTGATCGAGTACCGACAACGCATCGCGCATCGATCCGTGCGCGACTCGCGCGATCAACGCCGCTGCCGCATCCTCGAAGGGCACACCTTCCGCCTGCAGGACCTCGGCCAGCCGCTTCGCGATCAGTGGCGCAGGCAGAAGCTTGAGATTGAACTGGAGGCAGCGCGACAGCACCGTTACCGGGATCTTCTGCGGGTCGGTCGTCGCAAGGACGAATTTCACGTGCTCCGGCGGCTCCTCCAGCGTTTTCAGCATCGAGTTGAAAGCGGCCTTAGACAGCATGTGCACTTCATCGATGAGATACACCTTGTAGCGCCCGACCGTCGGCGCGTAGCGCGCGTTGTCCAGAATCTCGCGCATATTGTCGATGCCCGTATTCGACGCAGCGTCGAGCTCGAGAAGATCGACGAAGCGGCCGGCATCGATGTCGATGCACGCCGGACAGACTCCGCAAGGCGTCGCCGTAACGCCTTTTACGCAATTGAGGCTCTTGGCAAGGATGCGCGCGATCGTCGTCTTGCCGACGCCCCGTGTCCCAGTGAGCAGATACGCGTGATGCAGTCGTCCGCGCTCGAGGGCGTTGGACAGCGCGCGCACGACGTGCTCCTGGCCCGAGAGCTCGGCGAACGTCTTCGGCCGCCACTTGCGGGCGAGTGCTTGATAACTCATCGGTGCAAGCAATAGTGGATGACGCTCGGCCTATTTGCCATCAGATCGGCCTCCAGACGAGGCGCGAGCCGGCGAGACCGTGCAGCGTACAAAGACGTACGTAAGCGGGCGAGCAACAAAGTATCAGGTCGATCTGGTGAGCAAGAGGGGGTGGCGAGCCGTACCCCCGGCACTTGCGGAGATTGGCTATGGCTGCTTCCTTCCGGACCTGACCAGGTTCACCACCATGCAATGCGGGGCGGCCCGCCGTTGTTCGTTACAGTGCGAGCGTACATGCGCACTCATTATCTGCGAATGATGCCTGCGCGGCAAGTGACGTGTTGCGCGCAATGACATCGCAGAGCCGCAGGTCGACGCATCCGAGCATGACATCGCAGCGAGGCTATAATCGCGCCGAGCGCATCTTCCATCGGGCCCGGATTGCGTAAGAGCTTCTAAACCAATGAGACGCGTGCTTCACGGTGCCAGAAGCTCCAGATTCATCCTGTGGAGCTGCATCGGCGCCTTGACCGCATGCGGTCCATCTCCTCCCGAACCGGCGCTGCAAAAGCAGGCGCAGGAGCTCGTGATCGCGATGCGGCCGGGACCGACCACGTGGTTCGTCGGTCCCGAAGGCGTCGCGGCGGGCCTCGATCGCGATCTTGCCGATCTGTTCGCCAAGGAGCTCGGCCTTCCGCTCAGAGTGATATCGGTCGAAAACCCCTGGCAGTTGATCGCCGAAACTTCGAACGGCGAAGCGCATATCGGCGCCGGAGGTCTTTACCGGCCCGCGAACAGCAGCGCGACCGGCCCGGCGCCGCTGCTGTTCACCCGCGGCTACTACGCGATCGAGCCTGTGCTCGTCTACAACACGGACGGTTTCAAGCCCGAATCCTGGAGCGATCTGACCGGCGAGATCGTGGGTATCGTCGAAGGGACGGGGCTCGAGACAACGCTCGCGAAAGTGCGCGCCGATCATCCCGACGTGCAATGGCGTCCACTGGGATTGCCCGCGGCGGACGGGTTGATCGAGCAGGTTTCCGAAGGATCGCTGGGGTACGCGGTGGTCGCGTCGAACGAGGCCGCGGCCGCGCGCAATGTGTTTCTGAATGTAGAGACCGCGTTCGCAGTCGGTCCGAAACAGGAGCTGGTATGGCTGTTGCCCGCGGCGCAGGCGGGGCTGCGTGACAAGGCCGACACCTTCTTCGAGCGAATCCGCAAAGATGGCACGCTGCAGCGGCTCATCGATCGTTATTTCGGCTATGCGCTCCGGGTCCAGCGCATCGACGCCGCGATCTTTCAGGAGCGGATCCGCACCGTACTCCCGGCATACGCCGCCATTTTCCATCAGGCGCAGCAGCAAAGCGGCATCGAGTGGCGGCTCGCCGCCGCGATCGCGTATCAGGAATCGCATTGGGACCCGCAGGCGATCAGCGAGACGAACGTCCGCGGAATGATGATGCTGACCGAGGAGACGGCCAGGCGATTGCGCGTCGTCGACCGCCTCGACGCGCGACAAAGCATCAACGCCGGCGCGCGTTACCTCGCCGACCTGAAGCGCGGCTTGCCGCAACGGATCGCCGAGCCCGACCGGACCTGGATCGCGCTGGCCGCTTTCAACATCGGTATCGGTCATCTCGAGGATGCGCGCGTGCTGGCGGTACGGCGGAAGCTCAATCCGGATTCCTGGAGCGACCTCAAAAAAACGCTGCCGCTGCTCGCGCAGGCCGATCTCGCCGATGGTAACAAGTACGGCGTTGCGCGGGGCGGCCAGGCGGTCGTGTTCGTCGAGACCGTGCGCGCGTATTACGACGTGCTGCTGCGCCTGGAGAAGCCGTACTATGGCGCGCGCCTGCAAGCCACGCCGTAGGGCCGGATTTATCCGGCCGTCGTGTGCGAATGAATTCGCACCTACGTGCGTAGGCCCGGGTTCATCCGGCAGCGATGCGCGTGACCCCGCCCACGTAAGATTGCAGCGCTGTGGGGACGTCGATACCGCCGTCGGCGCGCTGGTAATTCTCCATCACGGCGACCAGCGTGCGGCCGACCGCGAGCCCGGAACCGTTCAGCGTATGCACCAGCTCCGGCTTGCCCTGCGCGTTGCGGAAGCGCGCCTGCATGCGCCGCGCCTGAAAAGCCTCGCAATTCGAGCACGACGAGATCTCGCGGTACTTGCGCTGTCCCGGCAGCCAGACTTCGAGATCGTAGGTTTTCGCGGCGGCGAAGCTCGTGTCGCCGGTGCAGAGCGTCATCACCCGATACGGCAGCTCCAGCTTCTGCAGGATCCGCTCGGCGTGACCGGTCATCTCTTCGAGCGCGTCGTACGACCGGTCGGGATGCACGATCTGCACCATCTCCACCTTGTCGAACTGGTGGACGCGAATCATCCCGCGCGTGTCCTTGCCGTAGCTGCCGGCCTCCGAGCGAAAGCACGGCGTATGCGCGGTCAGCTTCAACGGCAGTTTTTCGCCCGGCACGATCTCGTCGCGTATCAAGTTCGTGAGCGAGACTTCCGCAGTCGGAATCAGGTACATGCGCGCTTCATCGGGCGCGCCCCCCTTGACCACCCCGAACAGATCGTCCTCGAACTTCGGCAAATTCCCGGTGCCCGTCAGCGTTTCGGCGTTGACGATGTAAGGCACATAGCACTCGGCGTACCCGTGCTCGGTCGTATGCGTGTCGAGCATCAGCTGCGCCAGCGCGCGGTGCAGGCGCGCGATGGGACCGCGCAAGGTATAGAAGCGTGCGCCGGAAAGCTTCGCCGACGACGCAAATTCGAGCCCGCCGACCACGGCGCCGATATCGACATGATCCCGCGGCTCGAAGTCGAATGAGCGTGGTGCGCCCCAGCGCCGCACCTCGACGTTATCCGCCTCGGAACTGCCGACGGGGACGCTCGCGTGCGCGAGGTTGGGCATGGCGAGGAGCCAGTCGCGCAAACCGGACTGGATGTCGGCGAGCTGACGTTCCAGGGCGTTCAGCTCGTCGCCGATCATGCCGACCTCGGCCATCTGCGCCGACGTGTCTTCGCCCCTGCTCTTCGCGGCGCCGATCTCTCTGGACAGCGTGTTGCGCCGGGCTTGCAGCTCCTGCGTTCGAGTCTGGATCGCTTTCCGCTCCGCCTCGACGCGATCGAATTTTTCGGTGTCGAGCACGTAGCCGCGGTCGCGCAAGCGAACGGCGACACCGGCGAGATCCTTGCGCAGCAGCTGAATGTCGAGCATGCGCGGATTCTAGCAAACGGGCCAACACGCGTTCCGGAATTCGTGACGCTCGCTATCTTGAGAGGCGTCATTCCGGCCGAGCAGCGCGAGAGCCGGAATCCAGTGACGTTGCCTTGTACGTCGCCTGTTGACTATCTGCGAGACTGGATTCCCGCCTCCGCGGGAATGACGACCGCGTTTACGACTTGCCCTCGTCGTTCTTTTGCGCTTTCGCGTCGCGCTCGCGCAGCGCCGCGAGCTTTTCCGCGATCTTTGCTTCGAGCCCGCGTTCCGTCGGTACGTAGAACGAAACCTCGGGCATGCCTTCCGGCAGATAACGCTCGCCGGCGGCATATGCGTCATCTTCGTCGTGAGCGTAGCGATAGTGCTTGCCGTAGCCGAGATGCTTCATCAGCCGCGTCGGCGCGTTGCGTATGTGCAGCGGCACCGGCCGCGATCCGTCTTCGGCGATGAAGGCGCGCGCCTTGCCGTAGGCGACGTACACCGCGTTGCTCTTGGCCGCGCAGGCCAGATAGATCACGGCCTCGGCGAGCGCCAGCTCGCCCTCCGGCGTGCCAAGGCGCTCGTAGGTCTCGACCGCGTCGAGCGCGAGACGCAGCGCGCGCGGATCGGCGAGCCCGATGTCCTCGCTCGCCATGCGGATCATGCGCCGGCCGACATAGAGCGGATCGGCGCCGCCGTCGAGCATGCGGCACAGCCAGTAGAGCGCCGCGTCGGGATCGCTGCCGCGCACTGCTTTGTGCAGCGCCGAGATCTGGTCGTAAAACGCCTCGCCGCCCTTGTCGAAGCGGCGCAGGCTCCGCACGATAGTCGCCTCGACGAACTCGAGGTCGACGTCGCGGCGCCCGGCCGCGCCCGCGGCTACGCCGAGCTGTTCGACGAGATTGATGAGCCGCCGGCCGTCGCCGTCGGCGTAGGCGATGATCGCGTCGCGAGCGGCGGCCGCGATCGTGGCTCCGGGCATCGCCACTGCAAGCGCGCGGTCGAGCAGCTCACCCAGCTCTTCGGGCCTGAGCGCTTCCAGGACGTAGACCGCGGCGCGCGACAACAGCGCGCCGATCACCTCGAACGACGGATTCTCGGTGGTGGCGCCGATGAACGTCAGCAGTCCGCGCTCGACGAATGGAAGAAACGCATCCTGCTGCGCCTTGTTGAAGCGATGCACCTCATCGACGAAAAGGATCGTGTGCCGGCCCGACTGCGCCAGCGTCGCCTCGGCGCGTGCAACCGCGTCGCGGATGTCCTTCACACCGGCGAGGACCGCCGAGATGGCAATGAAGTCCGCATTGAAGGCGTCGGCCATCAGCCGTGCGAGCGAAGTCTTCCCCGACCCAGGCGGTCCCCACAGGATCATCGAGTGCGGTTTGCCCGATGCGAACGCCACAGCGAGCGGCTTGCCCGGTCCCAACAGGTGGCGCTGACCGACGACCTCCTCGACCGTTTTCGGCCGCAGCCGCTCGGCAAGCGGCGTCGCGGGATTGGCGACCGCAAACAGATCAGTCGCCGACGACATCGGCGCCCTTGGGCGGGGCGAACTTGAACAGCTCGGGAGGGAGCTTCGGGTTGCGCTCGAGATGCGCGAGCCTTATCGACGTACGCTGCCCGAAGTTGTCGAGGATCTCCAGCGCGGCCAGGCCGGAAGCATCGAAGCCGAGACGGATGTCGCTGAAGCTCGATTCCTTGTCTTTCGGCGTGGCGCCCAGCCAGTCGAGGCCGTCTGCTGCCGGCAGAGCACGCCATTCGAACGCCGACTCCACGTCGTCCTTGCCGGCGAGCAAAGCCGCCGGCGTCGTTCCCAGCGCCTTGTCGTTGCGACGCTTGACGACCTGGTTCAAATCCGCGTCGTAAATCCACACCCGCTCGCCGTCGCCGACCAGCAGCTGCTTGTACGGCTTGTCGACGTTCCAGCGGAACCTGCCGGGTCGAGCAATCGCGAATTCACCGCTCGCCTGTTGCGCCACACGCCCGTTCTTATCGGTGACCGTCTGCGTGAAGCTCGCGCGCGCCGTCTGCGTATCGCGCACGAACGCGCGCAATCGTTCGAGCGTCGCGGCCTGCACCAGCGTCGGGAGCACGCACAATGCGCCAAGCGTCAAGCTTATCGAGAGCGCCGGAAGCCGTCTCAAGAGCGTCGCGAGCAGCCCCGAGTGCGCGAAGGCCCGCAGCGAGCCCCGAGACAGTACAGAAGAAGTACGGCGAGGGGCGAGCGAGGACACGCCAAAGCAATCGGGGCGCACAGCAGCTCTTGAGATGGCTTTATTCCTTGCCGGCCGGCACGAGGACTTCCCGATTGCCGTTGGTCTGCATCGCGGAAACGAGGCCTGCGCGCTCCATCTGCTCGATCAGCCGCGCAGCGCGGTTGTAACCGATGCGCAAGTGCCGCTGCACCAGCGAGATCGACGGCCGCCGCGTCTTGAGCACGACCGCAACCGCGTGATCGTACATCGGGTCGGCTTCGGCGTTGCCGGCGTCGAGGCCGATCCGCTCCTCGCTCTCTCCGTTCGCGCCGGCGTCGAGAATGCCGTCGTGATACTGCGGACCGCCCTGAGCCTTGAGGTGCTCGACGACCCGGTGCACTTCGCCGTCGGACACGAACGCTCCGTGCACGCGCTGCGGATGGCCGGTACCGGGCGGTAGATAGAGCATGTCACCCTGACCGAGCAGCGTTTCGGCACCCATCTGGTCGAGGATGGTGCGCGAATCGATCTTGCTCGCGACCTGGAACGCGATGCGCGAGGGAATGTTGGCCTTGATGAGACCGGTGATGACGTCGACCGACGGCCGCTGCGTCGCGAGGATCAGGTGGATGCCTGCCGCGCGCGCCTTTTGCGCGATGCGCGCGATCAGCTCCTCGATCTTCTTGCCGGTCACCATCATCAGGTCGGCAAGCTCGTCGATCACCACGACGATCAGCGGCATTTCCTCGATCGGCTCGGGATTGTCGGGCGTCAGCGAGAATGGGTTGGTGAGCGGCTTCTTCGCCTTGCGCGCCTCGACGACGCGCGCGTTGTAGCCGGCAAGGTTGCGCACACCCAGCGTCGACATCAGCCGGTAGCGCCGCTCCATCTCCCCGACGCACCAGCCGAGCGCGTTGGCGGCGAGCTTGACGTCGGTGACGACGGGCGCCAGAAGATGCGCAATGCCCTCGTAGACCGACAGCTCGAGCATCTTCGGGTCGATCAGGATCAACCGCACCTGCCGCGGCTCGGCCTTGTACAGCAGCGACAGGATCATCGCGTTCAGCGCGACCGATTTGCCCGAGCCCGTCGTTCCGGCGACCAGCAGGTGCGGCATGCGTGCCAGATCGACGATCACCGCCTTGCCGGCAATGTCCTTTCCCAGCGCGAGCGACAGCGGGCTCGGCAGATCGTTGTACGCCGCAGACGAGAGCAACTCGACCAGCCGAACCAGCTGCCGGCGCGGATTCGGCAGCTCCAGCCCCATGCACGACTTGCCGGGAATCGTTTCGACCACGCGGATGCTGACCACCGACAGCGCGCGCGCCAGGTCTTTCATCAGGCTGACGATCTGACTGCCCTTGACGCCGATCGCAGGCTCGATTTCGAAGCGCGTGATCACCGGCCCCGGATACGCGGCGAGGACCTTCACCGCGACGCCGAAGTCGGCGAGCTTGCGCTCGATGAGCCGCGAAGTGAACTCGAGTGTTTCCGCACTGATCTGCTCGTGCGCCGACGGTGCATCCTCGAGCAGGGCCAGGGGCGGCAGAGGCGAATCGGGCAGATCCTGGAACAACGGCTTCTGCCTTTCCTTGACGACGCGTTCGGACTTGGGCACCTCGAAAACCGGTGGCACGACGACGACCGGCTCGCGCTCCTCGTCGATCTCGCGCGCGGCCTCGACCGCGTGCTCGCGCTGCTCGAGCGCCGCGGCGCCGATCTGCCGATCCCTGCGGTCCTCGCGGCGCTTTCGCGTCCAGCCGATTGCCGCTTCGATCCCGCCGCCGATGCGCTCCATCAGCTTGAGCCACGACATCCCGGTGAGTAGCGTCCAGCCGATTGCGAGCAACGCGATCAGCAGCAGCGTCGCGCCGTTGAACCCGAGCGCCCGGGCCAGGCCGTTGCCGATGACGTCGCCGATCGCTCCCCCGGGGTGCTGCGGCAATATGGCCGGCAGACGATAGAGGCGGAGTGCTTCGAGGGCCGCACTGGCGAGCAGCAGCACGACAAAGCCCGGCACGGCAAGCCACGGATGGTGTCGGGGTTCGACGTCACTGCGGTCGGCCGCGATTATCCTGCGATAGCCGGCGACGACCAGGACGATGCCAGCGAAAACCCACCACCACGCCGAGAAACCGAAAAGGTAGAACAATAGATCGGAGAGCCAGGCGCCGACGGCGCCGCCCTTGTTCTGGATCATCGCGCCGGTACCGGAGTACGACCATCCGGCGTCGGTCTTGTGATACGTCGCCAGCGTCAGCGTAAGAAATGTGAGCAGCGCGACGACGAGCAGCCACCAGGATTCGCGGACAAGCGCGGCGGCCTTCGGTGAGAGCGACGGTTCAGGGCGGGTCGCTCGACGGTTTGGCACTGCGTTTTTTCTACTAAAAATCATTGGATTGTGAAGCTTAGTTCACGCCTCACATTATATATCGGCCGGATACGGAGGCACGCCGGATTGGGGTCTCCGGGGATTACCCCCACATCGGTTAGAATCGCTCGAATTTTTGCCGCAATCGCGCTCTTCGAGCGGCGGTACTCATGACTCCCAAACACGCGCGCCTGCTGATTCTCGGTTCCGGTCCGGCCGGGTTCACCGCCGCAGTATACGCCGCGCGCGCCAACCTGAGGCCGGTGCTGATCACGGGCCTCGCACAAGGCGGACAGCTCATGACGACCACCGACGTCGACAACTGGCCCGCCGATGCTGCCGGCGTCCAGGGCCCGGACCTCATGGCGCGGTTTCAGCTGCACGCCGAGCGCTTCGAGACCGAGATCGTATTCGACCAGATTCACACCGCACGGCTCGACGAACGCCCGCTTCGCCTGGTCGGCGATTCGGGGACGTACACCTGCGATGCGCTGATCATCGGCACGGGCGCGTCGGCGCGGTATCTGGGGTTGCCTTCGGAACAGGCGTTCATGGGCAAGGGCGTGTCCGCTTGCGCGACCTGCGACGGCTTTTTCTACAAGGGTCAGGACGTAGTCGTCATCGGCGGCGGCAATACCGCGGTCGAAGAGGCGCTATTTCTATCGCACATCGCCCGCCGTGTGACGCTCGTACATCGCCGCAACAAATTCCGCGCCGAAGCGATTCTCGTCGATCGCTTGCTGGCCAAGACCCGCGAGGGCGGCAATGTGCAGGTGCTTTTCGACCATGTGCTCGACGAGGTCCTCGGCGATACTTCGGGAGTCAAAAGCGTGCGGGTCAAACATGCGACCGACGGCGCGCTCCGCGAGCTCGACGTGCAAGGCGTGTTTATCGCCATCGGCCACACGCCCAATACGCAGCTGTTCGAAGGCCAGCTCGATATGAAGAATGGCTACATCCACGTGAAGGGCGGCAGTGAGGGCGATGCTACCAGCACCAGCGTGGCGGGCGTGTTCGCAGCGGGAGATGTCGCCGATCATGTCTATCGCCAGGCGGTGACCAGCGCCGGCACCGGCTGCATGGCGGCGCTCGATGCCGAGGCATACCTCGAATCCGTTGAGTAAGTGGCGCTGCGCATGGCAAAACTCTCCGAGCTCAAGGCGCTTCTCGCGACGGCGCGGAAGGCTGCGCCCGAATCGAGCAAGCCGACGCCACCATCTGCGGCCGCGGCGCGCAAGCTCGCGCGCCACAAGCCTGCGGAGGCCGACATCGATCTCTCCCAGGCGTTTGCGGATGTCGAGCCGTTGCGATCTTCCAATCGGGCCCCTGTCGTACGTACCCGTCCGGCGAGCGTGCCTGCCAAGCGCCTCGCCGATGAAGCCGACGCGCTCGCGATGAGCAAGCACGGGGTCGAGCCCTCGCCTGCCAACTGGGAAGTCGGCCAGGAGCTCGAGGCCGAACAGACGTTTCTGCGCAAAGGCCTCGCCAGCGACGTGCTCACGCGGTTGCGGCGCGGGCATTGGTCCGTGCAGGGCGAGCTCGATTTGCATCGGCTCAACCGCGACGAGGCGCGTGACGCCCTCGCGGATTTCATCAACGACGCCCGCAACTACGGCTGGCGCTGCGTGCGTGTCGTTCACGGCAAGGGCCTGTCATCCGCGAATCGCGAACCCGTGTTGAAGGGCAAGGTGCGGCGCTGGCTGACGCAGCGCGACGAGGTCCTGGCGTATTGCGAAGCCCCGCGCCACGCTGGCGGCGCCGGTGCCGTGCTGGTGTTGTTGAAGTCCGCGCGCGCCTAGCCCGCTGAGCGCGAGGCGCGATGCCTGGGCTACCGGCGACTTACTCGGCCGGACGACGCAGCTCGGCTTCCTCGCGTGACGTAGCCCGTGACAGCGCGCCGTCGCTGCGGCGGTGAAAATAGATCGAGCTTGCGACCAGGCGCAACGCAGCACTGCCAAGCATCGCATTGAAGAGCCAGTTCGGCAGCGGCAGGTCGGCGACGACACGCAAGGCGCGCTTCAACGCAAAGCGTGGATACGCCGCGGTAGCCGCGCGCGCTGGTTCGGGCCCGTCGGCCTCGAGATAATCCGCGATCGCATGCGCCGCCCGCCATCCCGATTCGAGCGCGGTGTGGATGCCACCGGCGGTGAGCGGCGAGACGATGCCGGCGGCGTCGCCGACGAGCAGAACGCGGTCGCGCGCAAACCTGGCGACGCGACCGCCGACGGGGATCCGTCCACCGCGCCTCGCGATGCGCCGCGCGCGGCTCCAGTCGAACAGCGGCGCGAGCTTGCGCTCGAATGCGGGAAGATCCGGCTTGTGCGGCCAGCGCGCGGCAAGCCCGACTTGCGCCATGCCGTCGACACCGGGGACGACCCAGCCGATGTAGCCCGGCGCAAGCTTGGAATCGAGGAAACAGTGCAGGCGATCGGGATCGATTCCGCCTACGTCTTCGTATTCGGCTTCGATGCCGAGCAAGAAGGCGCGATTGCGCGACAAGCCGAAGGCGCGCGCGACGCTGGAATGCGCACCGTCCGCGCCGACCAGATAGCGGACGCGCGCACCGATCCCGGCGAGCACCATGGCGCCGGCGTCGCGGCTAGCGCCGCGAAAAGGACAGTCGTAGCGCAGTCTCGCGCCGGCGCGGCGTGCCTCCTCCGCGAGCCACTGCATCAGCGCGGCCGTGTTCGTCGCCAGAAAGTAATACCCCGGCGCGGTGAGGTCGATGTACGACAGCGTAGGTGCGTAAAGCCGCACCCCGCGAATGCGCTGCGTCAGGCGCGCCGGCACTTCCCAGCGCTCGGCCGCCTCTTTTACCAAGAGGCCGGTCGTGTGGATCACCTGCCCCGCGCGTGCCTGGCGATCGAGAACGAGCACCGAGAGCCCACGCAGCGCCGCGGAGCGCGCGCAAGCGAGCCCGGCAAAGCCTGCACCCACGACCGCAAGATCGTATTCCGGCGCGGAACGCGCCCGCACTGCAGTCGACGTCATGCGAGAGACCGGTGCTGCAACGCCGGCAGATCGCGCCGCACCTGCGCGAGCCGCTGGGGATCGATGTCGCCGATGACGATGCCAGGTCCTTCGTCGCGCTCTGCGATCACGACCCCCCAGGGATCGATGAAGATGCTGTGTCCGTACGTGCGGCGGCCGCCGGGATGCAGCCCACCCTGTGCGGCGGCGAGCACGTAGCACTGGTTTTCGATCGCGCGCGCCCGGAGCAGCACGTGCCAGTGCGCCGCGCCGGTGATCGCGGTGAACGCCGAAGGCACGACGATGAGCGCCAAGTCGCCCAGGCGCCGGTAAAGCTCGGGAAAGCGAAGGTCGTAGCACACCGACAGGCCGACGCGGCCGCAGGGCGCGTCGAACGCTACGGCCTGCGTTCCAGCCTCGAGCGTCTTGCCCTCGTCGTAATGCTCGTCCCCCTGGTTGAAGGCGAACATGTGCATCTTGTCGTAGCGCGCAATGCGCCGCCCGTCAGGCGCGAACACCAGCGATGCGGCGCGCACGCGCGCCGCATCGGCTATCGCGATCGGCAGCGTGCCGCCGACGAGCCAGATGCGGCATTCGCGCGCGACCCGCGCCAAGAACGACTGCTGGACACCGACACCGTCGATTTCGCGTGCGGCAACCTTGTCGGTTGCCTTCGCGCCGAAGATGCCGAAATATTCGGGCAACACGACCAGGCGCGCGCCCTGGTGCGCAGCTTCGACGATCAGCGGCTCGATCGCGCGCAGATTGGCGTCGACGTCGCCGCCCGACAGCGTTTGCACGGCCGCGACGCGGAAGCGCTCGGGCGTCATTTGGCGCCGTTCTCTACCGCGGCCGCAGGCCCGACGACAGTCGCAGCCTGGCGCCCCGTACGCTCGACCTGCGGATCGGTCCAGCCGCCGCTGACGGCGTACTCGTAGGAGAACATCTGCTCGATGGGATCCTGCATCACCTTTTGCGCGAGCAGCGAGCCGGCGGCCACGGCGGCGCCAACGATCGGATTGGCGAGCAACAGCACCGCCGCACCCACGGACACACCGGCTGAAAGCGTCGGTTGTACGCGCACCTTGAGCTGCTGCGTCTCCTTCGCGATATCGGTCTCGCCGCTTATGGCGATGCGGGCTGCGGGACCGACGATGCGCAGATTGTCGCTTTTCATGATGCCGTTCTGGATGCGGACGTCGCCGGTGATTTCGTCGAAGGCAAAACCTTCGCCGAACAAATCCCGGAAGTCGAGCGTCAGGCGGCGCTGCAGCGACTGCAGCGACAGCACGCCGAGCAGCTTGCCGGCGCCGGGATCGAGCTTGGTGAACTGCCCCTGCCCCGCCTGGATGCTGAAAGCGCCCGAGAGCGTCGGATAGTCGAATGCCTGCGGCCCTCCAGCCCAGCCGAGCTGGCCGCGGACCTTCGTGGGCGCGCCGCGTACCGCATCGGGCAAACCGAAGCGCGCGAGGTACTTGCCGGCATTAGTGACATCGAGCTCGGCGTCGAGCGTCGTCTGCTGGGCTCGGCCTGCGGCGCGCCACCAGCCTTGTGCCGAGAGTTTCCCGTCG
>Ga0075425_100001273_pt1 | contig 24547 bp, 20 predicted proteins | sample SoiMethybrSBSTD4_FD_75300 | JGI IMG/M metagenome (GOLD analysis project Ga0075425, IMG submission 75300) | Bulk soil microbial communities from a Populus tree surrounding site in Tennessee, USA - Soil MetaG P. TD hybrid SBSTD4 | ecosystem: Environmental > Terrestrial > Soil > Tree plantation...
CACCGGTTCCGCCACTTCGTGGGTATTGCCGGCGCCGAGCGCAAGCTCCGCGGCCTGCTCCGGCGCTTCCGCTTCACGTCCATCGAGGCCGCCTTCGAGCACGTCCGACCTTCGGGCCTCGCCGTCGGTGTCCGTCGCGCAGCGTCCTGAGAGTCGCCATGGCGGCGCGGCCCCCGTACCTCGTCGGCATCGCCGGTGGCAGCGGCAGCGGTAAGACGGCCCTGAGCGCGGCCATCGTGGACGCGCTGCGCCCGACGACAGCGAGCCGCCTTCCGCTCGACGCGTACTACCGTGACCGCAGCGCGGTGCCGCCCCCCGAGCGCGACGGCCTGAATTTCGACGTCCCCGACGCGCTCGATCTCGACCCCTTCGTGCGCGACCTCGAGACGCTGCGCCGAGGCCGGTCGATCCGGCCGCCGCGGTACTGCTTCATGACGCATCGGCGCCTCGGGCGCGACGACCTCGTGCCCGCCGCCGAGGTCGTCCTCGTCGAAGGCATCCTGCTGCTCCACGATCCCCGGGTGCGCATGCTCCTCGATCTGCGTCTCTACGTGGACGTCCCGGCGAAGCTGCGCCTGGCCCGGCGGGTCGCCCGCGACACGCGGGAGCGCGGTCGCACGGAGGAGTCCGTGATCACCCAGTGTCGGACCTCCACGTGGCCCGCCCACGACGAGTACGTCGAGCCGAGCAAAACGTGGGCGGACGTGGTGCTGGTCAACGCGGGCCGGCTGGAACCGGTGGCGGAGGTCGCGGCGACGCTGATCCGCGCCCATCGCGCGCGACGTCGCGACGTCGCGTATCGGGCAGAGACGGCGTGACTCCTGCCTTTCCGCTCTGCTGCGAGCCTCGGCATGAGGCGGCTCTGCGCGGCCTCATCGACGGGTGCGTGGAATTCGTCCGCCGGCGGCTGCCGTCGTCGACGCTCGTGGGCGTCGTGCTCACCGGCAGTTTCGCGCGTGGAGAGGGGTCGGTGCTGTCTTTGCCCGGTCGGCTCAAGGTCCTCGGAGACATCGAGTTCTTCGTGGTCCTGGCCACGGGCGCCGACTATCGGCGGCTGCGCGGCGAGATGGCGGGCTGGGGCCCGGCGGCGGCCGCCGCGCTCGGCCGCGACCGCATCGACGTCGACATCGAGTTCGGTCCGATGGACGTGAGCTACCTTCGCCACGCCGACCCGTCGATCTTCGTCTACGACCTGCGCCACCACGGCAAGGTGCTCTGGGGACCGCCGGATCTGCTCGAGACCATTCCGGCCTTCGATGTCGACGCCATCCCGCGCGAGGATGCGCTGCGGCTCCTGTTCAATCGTGCCATCGAGCAGCTGGACGCGTACGACCGGATCCCGGACGTGGAGAGCGATGCACTGCTCGATGTCGCATACCAGCGGCTCAAGATTGTCCTCGACCTCGCGGGCTCGGCGCTCGCCTTCACCGGAAGCCACTGCGCCTCGTACGGCCGCCGTCCGGCGGCGCTCGGTCGTCTCATCATCGAGACCCCGTCCCTGGCCCGCCGGATACCGGAAGGCTTCGGCGGCCAGCTCGCGCGCGCCGCGCGCGTGAAGCTCGCGCCGGACGACCACGACTTCGCGAAGCTCCCCGGCGGGACGACGGCGGCCCAGCGGGCCGCGCTGCGCGCCCAGATCGCCGCCGGCGTTCCGGCGTTGACTGGGCTTCTGTGCTGGGAGCTCGAGCAGCTGCTCGGCACTCGCGGGGATCTCGCGCGCCTGCTGCGCCTGTACGTGCGGACGCCGTCGCCGATGCGCCGGGTGCGCGAGTGGGCGAAGCTCTCTCTCACCCCGCACCCGCCGCTGCCGCTCCGTGGCCTGCTCTCGTCCTTGATGTGGCGATCGACGCCACGCGCGCTGCTCTACGCGGCCGGCGCGCTCGCCCACGCGGACCTCGCGGCGCCCCGACCCGACCCCCGGACGGTGGCGTCGTTCCTGCCGCTGACCGCGCGCGGTCGCCCCCAGGATGCTCAAGCTCAACGCCGCACCATCGTCGCCCTCTGGCGCTGGTGCGTGCGGAACTCGTGAGGACGCCGATGAAGGGGCCGCTGTCGATCTACGTGCTCGTCGATGCGCTGGGCTGGGACATCATCCGCGACCGCCCATTTCTCGACGACATCCTCGAGGAGCGACGGTGGCTACAGACGATCCTCGGGTACAGCTCCGGCGCCATCCCGACGCTGCTGTCGGGACGCTGGCCGAGCCAGCACGGCCACTGGAACCTCTTCTACCTGTCGCCCGAGACCTCGCCGTTCCGGTGGACGCGTCCTCTGCGCGCGCTGCCCCGGCCGCTGGTGGAGAATCGCGTGGCCCGTCGCGCGGTCAAGTACGTCTCCCAACGCGTCTCCGGCTACACCGGCTACTTCTCGACCTACGACTACCCCATCGCCCACCTGGACCGGTTCGATCTCACGGAGAAGCGCGACATCTATCGGCCGGGCGGGCTCGACTGCCCGTCGATCTTCGATCGCCTCACGGCGCTCGGCATTCCCTACGAGTGCTACAACTATCATCAGCACACCGATCCCGAGATCCTCGCGCTGGCCGCCCGCCGCGCCGTGGAATCCGACGCGCGGGTCCTCTTCCTCTATCTCGCCGATCTCGACCGCTACCTGCATACGTTCATCCACGACGCGGCCGGCGTGAGCGAGCGCGTACGCTGGTACGAGGCGGGGCTGCGGCGCGTCTACGAGGCCGGGCGGCAGGTGCGCGACACGCGCATGATGATCTTTTCCGATCACGGGATGACGCCGATCCGCTGGACCTACGATCTGCGCCGCGACGTCGCGCCGCTCGGCCTGTCCGAGCCGGGCGATTATCTCGCCGCCTACGACTCCACGATGGCCCGCTTCTGGGTGTGGAACGAGCGGGCCCGCGAGCGCCTCACCGAGCTGCTGAGCGATCATCCGTGCGGCCAGCTCCTCGAGCCCGCCGAGCTGACGCGCCTGGGCGTGTGGTTCGAGGACGGCCGCTACTATCACCTGCTCTTCCTGATGAAGCCGGGCATGCTGCTCAACCCGAGCGACATGGGCGCCTATCGCTTCGCGGGGATGCATGGCTACCATCCGAGCGAGCCGACCGCCGACGCGGTTCTCCTGTCCACCATGGCGCTCGACAAGGACGTCGACCACATCACCGGCGTCCACGATCTGCTGCTCGCCGACCTCGGCGTGGCTGCCCCGAAGGACGCCGTCGCGTGAGATGCATCAAGGTGATGTTCGTGCTGACGTCCGCCGTGCGCGGCGGCGTGGAGGAGGTCGTGCTCGGCCTCCTCCAGCGCCTCGCCCCCGGCGAGTTCCGCCCATCGATCGCCGCGCCCGCCGGCTTGCTCGCCGCGCTCGGCCCCGACCTCGTCGGCATCTCGCTCGACACGCTCGCCGTCGAAGGCGACAGCCTCCTGCACGTGGGCGCGCTCGATCGCCTCGCCGCCTTCATGCGCCGGATCCGTCCCGACGTCGTCAATCCCCACCTCTTCCGGTCCACCGCGGTGGCCGCGCCGATCGCGCGCGCGATGGGGATCCGCGCCGTGGTCGAGACCTACCACGGCCGCGAGGCGTGGCGTCAGGGGCCGCTGCGCGGGAGCTTCGTCGCCGACCGGCTCGTGGCGCGGCTGCTCACGCGCGTGATCGCGGTCTCGCGCGGGGCCGCCGACTTTCTCGTCCGCGGCAAGGGCTATCCGGCGGACAAGATCGTGGTCGTCCCCAACGGACGGGACCTGACGCGGTTCGTGCGCGGCGCGCATCGCGACGCGGTCCGCAAGGAGCTCGAGATCGACCGCGCCGCACCCGTCGTCGGCGTCGTCGGCCGTCTGGAGACGCAGAAGGGCCACGTGTTCCTGCTCGACGCCTGGCCCGAGGTCATGCGCGCCTACCCGGACGCGCGGCTGCTGCTGGTCGGCGACGGCAGCCTGCGCGACGCACTGGCCGGGCAGGCGCGTCGCCTGGGCGTGGCCGAGTCGGTCATCTTCACGGGGTTCCGCGCCGACGTCCCGCGGCTGCTCGACGCCATCGATGTCGCTGCGCTTCCCTCGCTGCACGAGGGGATGCCGCTGACCGTGATCGAGGCCGCCGCGGCCGGCCGGCCCGTCGTCGCCACCGCCGTGGACGGCACACCGGAGGTGGTGCGCGACGGGCAGACCGGCTACCTCGTCCCGGCCGCCGACCCCGCCGCGCTCGCCCGCGCCGTGCTGGTCCTGCTCGCCGATCCCGCCGGCGCGGCGCGCATGGGCGAGGAAGCGAGCCGGTGGGCGCGCGAGCGCTTCGACATCGACGCGCACGTGGAGGCGACGGCCCGCGTCTATCGCGAGGTCGCGCGGGGATGATCGAGGCGATGCTCGTCGCGGTCTTCTGGATCGCCGCGGGGCTGGCCGCGTATCCGTGGATCGTCTATCCGGTCGTGCTCGGCGCCTTGGCGGCGCGTGGTCGTGGCCGGGCGCCCTCGAGCGCGTCGTGGCCGTTTCTGTCGGTGATCGTCGCCGCGCACAACGAGGCCGCGTGCATCCGAGCCAAGCTCCAGAGTGCGCTCGGGCCCGGGTACGCCCATGACCGGATCGAGGTGATCGTCGTCTCGGACGGCTCCACCGACGAGACCGACCGTCTGGTCGCCACCTATCCCGACTCCCGCGTGATGCTGATCCGTCAGGAGCCGCGCGCGGGGAAGTCACCCGCGCTCAATCGCGCGGTGGCGTGCGCGCGCGGCGACGTCCTCGTCTTCACGGACGCCAACGCGCTCTTCGCGGAGGATGCGCTCAGGCGGCTGGCCGCGCCCTTCGCGGACCCGCGGGTCGGGCTGGTCAGCGGCCAGGGACTCTACGCGGCGCCCGGCGCTCGCGACGCCCAGGCCGTCGGCAACGGCTACGTCCGCTTCGAGGCCTTCCTGCGCTCGCGCGAGACCGCGCTCGACGTGCTGGGTGGGGCCGACGGCGCAATCTACGCCCTGCGCCGGCGGATCTATCGTGACCTCGGCCCCGTCGAGGTGAACGACCTCGCCCACGCGATCCAGGCCGTGCTGCAGGGCTATGTCCCGCGGTTCGACGGCGACGCCTGCACCATCGAGCCGCCCTCGGCCCACGCCGGTCAGGAATTTCGCCGGCACGTGCGCATCGTCGCGCAGAACGCGCAGCTCATCGCCGACTGGCTGCCTCGCGTCGTGGCCGCGCGGCGCTGGCGGCTGGCCTGGGTCCTCGTCTCGCACCGCATCCTGCGCTGGACGACGGCGCCCATGCTCGGGCTTGCGCTGGCCGCCAACGTCGCGCTGCTCGGCACGCGCCCGATCTACACGCTCGCCCTCGCCGCCCAGGCCGGCTTCTACGCGCTCGCCCTCGCCGGCCTGGCCGCGGAGCGGGCCGGGCTTACGCTCGGCCGCGCTGCACTGCCGTACTACTTCTGCGTCGTGAGCGCGGCCGGCGTGGGAGGCCTGGCGCGCTATGCCCGCGGCGGTGCTCAGGCGGTGTGGACACCGGCTGGGAAAGCGGAAGGAGCCCCACGCGTCTCCGAGCGGGCGGCGTGACGCCCGCGACCGTCCGCGACAAGCTCGCCCGCAACACGCTCTGGTACGGCCTCGTCACCGTCATCGGCCTCGTGTCGGGTCTCACCATGTCAGTCGTCCTGGCGCGCGGCCTCGGCCCCGCGCTCATGGGCGACCTCGCCTTCCTGGCCTGGATGGAGCGTACGCTCGAGGCGACGGCCTTGCTCGGCTTCGGGGTCGCCCTCGTCCGGTACTCCGCGGAAGCGCTGGGCCGCGGCGAGCCGGGCGTGGCGCGCGGCATCATCGGCGTGCTCTTCCGCTGGGAGCTCGCGTCGACGGTGATCGTGATGGCGGCCACCATCGCGGTGGCCTGGCTCTTCGCGCCGATGAACCTGCGGTGGCCGATCATCGTCCTCGCCGTCGCGCTCATCCCGGCGACCACCGAGAGCTTCTTCATGCGCGCGACCTACGGAGCGCAGCGCTACGACATCACGGCTCAGGTCAGCACGATCAAGATGACGCTCCAGATGGCGGTCTCCGTGGTGGTCTTGATGATGGGCGCCGACCTTCTCGGCCTGATCATCGCCCAGGGCCTGGCCCTGTTCGTCTCTTGTGCGCTCCAGACCCGCGCAGCGCTCGCGCTCTATCCCCGCGATGCCGACCCGGTACCGGAAGACACGCGGGCCGAGCTCCGCCGCTATCTCCTCTCGTTCTCGCTCGTGGGCGTGCTGGAGACGCTGGTGTGGGAGCGCTCGGAAGTCTTCTTCCTCAAGCTCTGGCTGCCCTCGGAGGAGACGGCCTTCTACAGCCTGGCCTTCGGCCTGGCCACGCGGGCCATGATCCTGCCGTCCATCTTCGTGGGCGCGCTGCTGCCCGCCATGGCCTCGCTGCACGGCGCCCGCGACGATCGCGAGTTCGCCCGGGTCTACCGCACCTCGCTGCGCTCGGTGGCGCTCGTGGGCGCGCCGATCGCCGCGGTGAGCGCCGGCGTGGCGCCCGGCCTCGTCACCCTCCTCTACGGCGAGTCGTATGGCTCGGTCGCGCTCCTCCTCCGGATCCTCGTGGCCGTGAGCTTGCTCGGCGTCATGCGCGACGTGGCGTGGGCCGCGCTGCGGGCGACGGCCAGCCGGCGCTCGGCAGTCACGGCAGCCACCGTGACGGCGGTGATCGACTTCAGCCTCGCCGCGCTGCTCATCCGGTCCCACGGAACGATGGGCGCGGTGATGGCCAACACGGCGGCCCAGGTGACGCTCGCGCTGTGGGCGTTCGTCGCCGTCCAGCGGATCAAGCGGCCGGGCATTCCCGTCGGGGATCTCGCGCGCATCGGCGCAGCCGGCGTGCTGGCGCTGCTCGCCTCGTCCACGATGGGCGCGGGCCACGGCGTGGTCTCACTCATCGTCGGCACGACCGCGGGCCTCGTCACCTACCTCGTGGCCTGCGTCATCGTCGGCGCGGTGAACGCCCGCGACTGGGCGCTGCTCATCGCCTCGAGCCGGCGGTTCATGTCCTCGCGGGCGCGGGCTTAGCCCGGTCGCGTCGTTGCGGGCGGGACGTTCGGTCAGGCGAACTGCGGCGTGCGGGCGGGGGGCGTGGCGGCGGGAGCCGGAGCGGGCTGCTCAGCCGACCTGGCCGCGTGATCGTGCGCGAGCCGGCCGACCACGATCGACAGGAACATCACGACCCAGAAGAACTTCTCGAACTGTGCGCTGATGAACGCGCCGGCAATCGCGAAGCCGATCAAGCCCGAGCGCATCCCCTCGGCCCAGGCGGCGAGCTCGCGCGCCTCGGGCCCGCCCGTCAGTCGGGCCGCGCGGCCCAGCGTTCCGAGCGCCGTCAGATACATGAGCAAAAACAGGATCAGCACCGGCAGTCCGCCCTCGGCGGCCAGCTCGAGATACGTGTTGTGGGCGATATAGGAGACATTCAGACCCGAGTATCGGCGGCTGTAGTCCTTGAAGCGCTGCGGCCCCACGCCGAAGAGCGGCGCGTCGTGCGCCATCTTGAGGCCGCCCCACAGGAGCGCACGGTGCGCCCGGTTCGACTCCTCGACGCCCGGAGCCGGGCGGGCGTCGGGATCGAACGCCGACCGCGCGCGTCGACCGAGATCCGTCGGCAGCGCGGCCATGATCAGCACCGCGAGCACGATCACGGCTCGGCGCACGCCCCAGCGGCGGGCCGAGTAGACGAGCGCCGCGACGAGCAGGCCGAGATAACCGCCGCGTGACGACGTCGAGATCAGCGCGCCGATCAGCACGCAGCTGGCACCGATCCACGCCCAGCGCTTCCACCGGACCGTCTGATAGCTGGCGATGGCCAGGGGAATCGGGATCAGCAGCAGGAGGTTCGCGGCGAAGTAGTTCGGCTCGTAGACGCCGACGCCCATCCGACCCTCGTACCGTGCCGTCTGGCGCAGGGCGTACGGCACCACGATGACCATCGTCAGCCCGAGCGTGTACATGACCCAGCGCAGACGGGCGTGCGTGCGGACGCTCACGACGACGAATGGCAGGAAGAGGACGAACACCAGGTACTTCGTGATGGCGGTGAACGCGCTCTCGTTCAGCGCCGCGGAGATCACGATCCCGATGAACATCGCGACGAACAGGCGGGCCTGCGGCGACTCGAAGATGGGCCCGCTCTCGCGCGCCATGATCTTGAGCATCGCCCAGGCGAACCCGATCATCCCCAGCAGCTTGATCACCGTGAAGTCGGGAATGATCCCGAGAAAGCTCGGGCTCAGATACAAATACGGGCTCGTCTCGAACGGCATGATCAGCAGCATGACCATCAGCAACAGGCACACGTGATGGGTGCGCCGCAAGAGTCGTACCGATCGTGCGCAGCTTTACATCCGCGGCGGCCGAGCGCCTCTTGCGGCGGGCGGGTACGCCGATGCCCGATGTCGGTATCGTGTTGCATCCGCGCCGGGCATCGCCAGCGCCCGGCGCCCGCCGCAGATGTGGTACGGAACGTGCTCCCCGAACAGCGGCATGATTGATTTCAGCTCGTGGATCGCCGCTGCCGCACGCATCCGTCCCCGGGCCCTCGCCCTCGTCGTGTGCCTGTTCCTGTCGGGATGCGCGTCCGCGGCCGGCTCCGCCTCGGCGGCCGCCGACACGCCACGGATCGCCATGAGCCCCGACGGGCGCCTCCTCGTCCACGGCGTCCCGCGCTTTGTCCTGGGCGTCTACGATTCCGGGCTCGGCTACACGACGGACCGCGCGGCGTGGGAGGAGACGCTGTTCGGCCGCGTCGGCGCCCGCCAGCTCGACGGGCTGCCGATCAACATGTACCTGAACTACCACTTCGGCAAGGCGCCGCTGCCGGCCGTCAATGCGCTCATGGACGTGCTGTGGAAGCGAAAGATCATGTATCTGCAGACCGGCAACTGCTTCGAAAAGGGCAGCTGGCGGCGCTACGGGCCGGGCTCGTTCGCGATCATGGAGGACGGGTACGTCCGCCACTTCGCCCGCCATCCCGGAGCGGCCGGCTACTACATCATGGATGAGTGCGACGACACGCTCGTCAGCGAGACGGAGGAGCACCACCGTCTCCTGAAGACGCTCGACCCGGCGGGCATCACGTTCGCCGTCGCCATCGCCGCCGCCTATCGCGATCCGGCGAAATGGGTGAACTCCTCCGACGTGCTGGCCATCGATCCGTATCCGATGTACGGCAAGGAGCCCGCGGCCGGCTACACACACTTCATGGTCGCCGACTCCGTCGCACGGCTGCGCGCCGCGGTTCCGCCGCAGCGGCCGATCTGGTCGGTGCTCCAGTTCTTCCAGTTCACGACCGATTCCCGCCAGCCGACCTATGACGAGATGCGCACCCACGCGGTCATGTCCATTGTCGAGGGCGCGCAGGGGCTCTGGTGGTGGGAGATCGGATCGAACGGGCTCCGTCAGGCCGACGGGCCGACCGTCGCGCGCCAGATGGCCGCGCTCCGCGAGCTCGTCGTGGAGCTCGCGCGCCTGGAGCCCGCGCTGCTCGCGCCCGCCGCCCCCGATGCCCTCGCCGGCAACTCCACGCTGGCCCAGGACTCGGTGGCCGCGCGCAAGGCCCAGCTCGAGCACAACATCGCCGTCGAGTGGCTCTACTCGCGGAAGGTCGCCTATCGCGCGGAGCTCGAGGCCCTCAACGCCGGCAAGACGGACAGATCGCCGATGCTGAAGAACAACGCCACGGTCCGGACGCTGACCAAGGTCGTCGACGGCACGGGCTACGTGTTCGCGTACAACTACACGAACCGCCCGACGCCCGTGAAGTTCACGTGGCGGCGACCGGTCACGCGCGTCGTGGAGTCACGTGACAACCGTGCGTTCACCGTCGCCGGCGCCTCGTGGGAGGACCGCCTCGCGCCCTACGAAGCTCGGATCTACGTCGTCACGTCAGGCGGCGCCGCGGCCAGCGCGAAGTAGCTCGCCCAGCGCGGTGCGCGACGTCCTCGCGGCGCGGAGTCGAAGAGTTCGGCGCGCCCTAGTGAGAGAGCGTTCCGTCGACGCCGAGGGGAACGGCACGGAGCTGCCGGGCGTCGATCGTCGGTCCGGGCACCGGCGCACCGCTCGGGACCGCGCACGTCTTGCGCGCGATGCCGAAGATCGCCGCGCCACCACCGGCGGGCGACAGCAGGTCCGCCGTCGCCAGGCCCATGTAGAGCGGGAACAGTGCCGCGTAGACGAGCGGATGCGGACGGCTGTCGCCGGCGGAGAAGAACAGATCGAACATCAGGGTGCCGGCGGGGCCGAACGTCCGGCGCACGGCCTGCACCTGCAGTCCCGCGTTCTCGAAGAGGGCGGTGAGCTGGGCCTCCGAGTACCCCTGGCGGACGTGGCCGTAGTCGCTCGGATCGAAGCCGATCCGTCGCTCGCGCCACGCGACGAGCGGCAGGTGACGGGGCTGCGGCACGCTGGGCGACGTGACGAGCAGCGCACCCCCGGGCTTGAGCGCGTGCCCGAGGTGTTTCACCACGGTATCGTCTTGCTCGATGTGCTCGAGCACATCGGCGCACACGACGACGTCGTACCGGCCTTCGTCACCCGCCTCCCGCAGATCGATGTCGCGGACTTCGAGGTTTTGCAGCCCGAGCGCGCGCTTGATGCGCAGAGCGCGGTCGATCGTCCGGGCCTCGTTGTCCGCGATGACGACGTGCCAGCGCGGAAACCGACGCGCGACGTAGAACGCGAAGGCCCCTTCACCGCCGCCGGCGTCGTAGAGCGCGCGCGGCGTCTCGTCCCAGAGCCCGAGTCGCCGCAGGGCGCGAATGATGTGCCAGCTGCGCAACCGGCCAGGGATGTGCAATTCGCCGAGCAGCCAGTATCCGACGCGTCGTCGCCAGTCCGGCTCGCCCCACGCCTTTTCTCTGCCGTAAAACATGCGCACCTCTGTCCACCCGGATTGGAAGAACGACGTCTGCCACTTCTACGATGGCAAGAGTCGTACCCGATTCGACAATCGCGAGGTAATCGCGGGTATCGGGCGCGTGCGCGGGAGGGAATACGCAAGGATTTTCAGCAATCACGGCAACGCGTTCATACGAGTGGTCGGTGGAGGCCCTGCCGATGTCGGATCAGCAACCGCTGGCGCAGACGGAGCGCGAGCGCGCGGTGCCGGCGAGGTCCACCCATCCGAGCTGCCGCAGCCGGGTGGCGACCATAGAGGCAGCCAGCTCGTGGCCATGCGGCGTCCAGTGCTGATCGACGGGATAATAGGCGCGTTGTCCGGCTCGCTCCGCCTCGACGACCGCCGGCAAGGTGTCGACGCATTCGATGGCCGCGTCCGCGCAGAAGCGGGCGATCAGCGCTTGCGGCCTGGTGGGATCGTCGAGAAAGGCGCGAATGGGCCGCTGCTCGGCGCCGAGCGTGCGCAGGATGGCCCGCTTCGGGCCGTCGGGCCCTTCAGCCTGGACGGAGGCCGGGATGACGAGGATCATGAGCCGCACCCCGCGCGAGGCGAGCCGGTCGCGCAACTCGCCGAGCAGCCGGCGGGTGAGCGTCCAGCCGCGCTCGCTGTAGCGGTCGTCGTACCAGCTCACGATGGTCGCCGGCACGTAGGGCAGCTCGAGACGCAGGCCCAGGCGCCGCGCGACGTCGAGGATCTGCGGATTGCGGAACATGGCCCGGCGGAGCTGGCTCTGGAAGAAGTCGACAGCGCGCGACCCCGGCATCCGCCACGACGCCGCCGCGGCGCCAGAGCGGCCGGCCGGCGGCTCGGCGAGAACGAGGCGGTCGGCATCGTCGACGGTGTAGCAGGGCGCGTGCGTCCGGCGCCCGTACGCGACTTCGTCAACGCAGAGATTGTCGAGGATGTCGTTCACCACCGAGAAGCCCAGGACGACGACGTCCGGCTGCACGGACGGCAGCAGGATGTCCGCGAGGAGCAGCGCGTGGGCGGTGCCGTAGCCGCCCACGCCGGCGTTGATCACCTCGACGCCCCGTCCGGCCTCGCCGTTGAGGCGCGCTTCGAGCCGATGCGGCCACGCCTCGTCCACCTGCACGGCATCGCCGAAGGTGAACGAGTCACCGAGGGCCAGGATGCGCCGCGTTCCCGGCGGCTTGGCGACCGGTAGGTCGGGGCCGCGCAGTCCGAACGCGTTCGTGGTGACCGTCACCACGCGCTCGTGCCCACCGAACGCCTTGCGCACCGACAGATTGGGGCGCAGGAGCGTCCCGAGCCGAGGGTCGTAGGTGATGATGCGCACCTGGGGATAGGCGACCGCGAGCCAGATGTCGATGACCAGCAGCGCCATCACGCCGCTCACCGTCGCGAGCACGATCGACGGGAGCCAGCGCACCGCGGTGCGTCCCGCGCGGCGAGCCGGCCGGGCTGAGATGGTCTGGGTCACCCCGGTTCGCAGGGGCAATCGGGGTGCCAGACCGAGCTCGACCGTGAGCGTGTCCCCCGCGTCGCGAATGATCCGGTAAGCCCATCCCCAAGCTGAGTAACTGATTGCGACAACCGCCCGCGAAGACCGGCCGACGGGTGGCCGGAGGTCGGGTACGGATCTTGCGGGTCCAGCAGGTGAAATCCACTCGGTGGAGGGTCGCTTGTCAAAGCTTGAACGCGCGACGGAGCGGTTCGGCATCATGGCGGAATTCTTCGATTTCCTGTGGCGCCAGAAGCTGTGGTGGATGATGCCGATGTTCGGCCTCATCTTTCTGTTCGGCCTGCTGTTGATCCTTGGCCAGAGCACGGCGCTCGCGCCGTTCATCTACACCCTCTTCTGATGACGACACCCATCCTCGTCAAGCGCGCCTGGGAGGCTTGGAAGCGGTTCGCCTTCTGGCTCGGCGACAAGCAGGCGACGCTCATCTACACGGTGCTCTACTTCGTGCTCGTCGGGCCGATCGCCGTCGTCCGGCGGACCATCGCCGATCCCCTGCAGTTCCGCGCCCGCGACAAGGTCAGCTTCTGGCTGCCGCGGGTGCAAACGCCCACGACACTCGCCGAAGCACGACGGCAATGACCCCCGGCCCGGAACTGCCCGGACGAGGAGCCCGATGAACATTCTCGGTATCAGCTGCCATTACCACGACTCGGCCGCCGCCCTCCTGCAGGACGGCCATCTCGTCGCCGCCGTCCAGGAGGAGCGGTTCTCGCGCAAGAAGCAGGATGCCGCCTTTCCGAGCCGCGCGATCGCCTTCTGCCTGGACAAGGCGGGGATCCAGCCGGCCGACCTCGACTACGTCGCGTTCTACGAGAAGCCGTTCGTCAAGGCCGAGCGCCTGGTGACGACGATCCTGGCGACATTTCCGCGCTCGCGCCGCCTGTTCCGGGACGGCATGCATCTGTGGCTGACCGAGAAGATGTGGATCAAGGACATGATCCGCAAGGAGCTGCGCGTTCCCTCCGATCGAATCCTGTTCGTCGACCACCACACCTCCCACGCGGCGAGCTCGTTCTTCGCCTCTCCCTTCGAGGAGGCGGCCATCCTCACCGTCGACGGCGTCGGCGAGTGGACGACGGCCACGCTCGGCCGGGCCTCGGCCGACTGGGGCGCCGGCGGACAGAACCGGATCGACCTCACCCACGAGCTGCGCTTTCCGCACTCCATTGGCCTGCTCTACTCGGTGTTCACCGCCTTTCTCGGCTTCGAGGTCAACGAGGGCGAGTACAAGGTCATGGGCATGGCGCCGTTCGGCGAGCCCAAACACGTGGATCTCATCCGCCGCGTCGTGGAGTTCCGCGACGACGGCAGCCTCTGGCTCGATCCCGCGTACGTGAGCTTCCCCTATCACACCGAGCGATCGTTCACGCGGAAGTTCGAGAAGCTCTTCGGCACGCCGCGCTCGCCCAAGGCCCGGTTCGTCACCAGCAAGACGTCGCTCTATGACGACCCGAACCCGCCGAGCAACGACGAGCTCTCGCGCAACCAGTACTACGCCGACATCGCGGCCAGCATCCAGGCGGTGACCGAAGAGGTGATGATCGCCATGGCGCGCCATCTCCACAAGCAGACGGGGCTCACCAAGCTCTGCCTGGCCGGCGGCGTGGCGCTGAACTGCGTGGCCAACTACAAGGTGCTGCGCAATACGCCGTTCGACGAGATCTACGTTCAACCGGCCGCCGGCGATGCCGGCGGCGCGCTCGGCGCGGCGCTCTACACGTACCACGTGCTGCTCGGCAAGCCGCGTGGCTTCGTCATGGACCACGCGTACTGGGGCAAGACCTACGCGGACGCCGAGATCGCCGACACGCTGCGCGCCGAGGGCTGCGCCTTCACCCACGCCGACGACGGCGAGCGAGTACTCGACGAGGTGGTGGGCTCGCTCGAGCGCGGCCAGGTCATCGGCTGGTACCACGGGCCGTTCGAGTGGGGTCCACGCGCGCTGGGCAGCCGCTCGATCATCGCCGATCCGCGACGCGACGACATGAAGGACATCGTGAACATCAAGATCAAGTTCCGCGAGCCCTTCCGGCCCTTCGCGCCGTCGGTGCTCGCGGAGAAGGCCGCGCAGTGCTTCGACCTCGGCGACGCGGCCAAGCAGTACCCGACGCGGTTCATGCTCTACGTGACGCCGGTCCTCGACGCTCGCGTGCCGGCCATCACCCACGCCGACGGCTCGAGCCGGCCCCAGGCGGTCCATCGCGAGCTGAGCCCCCGCTATCACCGCCTCATCGAGAAGTTCGGCGACGCCACCGGCGTACCGCTGATCATGAACACGTCGTTCAACCTCAAGGGTGAGCCGATCGTGAGCTCGCCGGCGGACGCGCTGAACACCTTCCGCAAGAGCGGGCTCGACGTGCTCGTGCTCGAGAACTTCATCGTTCGCAAAGATCGCTGAACGCGGACCGGCGCGCGCCTGGCCCCGGGGCGGGGGCCCGGGGTGGCGTTCCGAAACCCAATCGGACTGCGCGGCGCCTCGCGCGACCGATGTGATCGGTGAGACGGCTCACTGCCACTACGATGGGTTCCCGAACGCCACCCCCGGCCCCCCGCCCTGCGCTTGGTGAACGCGCCGGTCCCGAAGAAATTCGTTTAGGAGAGACGGCGGCAGTAGACCAGGGTGCGGCGGAGGAACCAGAGGAGGCCGCCGAGGGCCCAGAAGAGGGAGAGGAGGTCGAGGCGGTCGGTGAGGGCGGCGACGAGGGTGAGGCCGTAGAGGCCGGGAGACTCGAAGGCGAGGTCGAACGCGGTGCCGACGAGCTTCCAGAAGGTCACACGTCGATCGTGGCTCGGCCGCGCGGGGGCAACGGTGTGACCCAGATCACCGGCCGAGAGATCGTTCGCGGTGCAGGCCGCGTAGAAGCGCAGCGTGTCGCCGACCACGATCGCGACCGCTCCGACGGCGCCGGCCACCGCGAACATCCCCTGCCCGGTCTGGATGGCGGCCGCGCCGCCCACCGCCAGCGGTAGCGACGACTTCAGGACGCCGTGACCGAGCAGGTCGAGCAGGCCGCCGACGTTCGAGCGTCGGTCGGTCAGCCGCGCGATCTCGCCGTCGACGAAGTCCAGCAGATAGGAGAGCTCCAGCAACAGCGCGGCGGCTACCCGCACGGCCCACGCGTCGGCCAGCAGGCCGATGACCCCGACGAGTCCGACGACGATCCACGCGACGGTGACGCCATTCGGCGTCGCGCCCGCGCGCGCCAGGAGCACCGAGAGGTAAATCGACACGGCGCGGTACGGCCGGTCGGTGAGGCTCGGGCTGTACTCGGGCGGCTGGGCGATGCGCCGCATCTCACGGATGGAGCGCCCGGCCCATCCCTGCGACAGCCCGGCCTGCCCACTCGGTACGACTTTCATGAACCCTCCGCGCCGATCGGTTCGGGCCGCGCGAGGGCGCGGCCCGTCGTCGATCACGGCAAGAGTCGTACCGATCCGGGGCCGACTACGAGACGCCGCCTACCGGGCGTCCCGTGGGACGCCCGGTAGGGGCTTGCTACGCTTGGGAAACTTCCTTCACGTGCTGGAAGAGATCACGGAGAGAGCGTGATGGTCTGGGTCGCCTGGACCACGATATCGCCCGGATCCACCGTCCCATCCGCCACCGATCCCGGCTTGACGAGCGTCAGGAAGACGGTGTACGTGCCCGCCGGGGCCGACGGCCACACGACGTTGAAGAGGCTCGTGAGCTGGGTCGGCGGCAACCCCGCCGGCACGGTCACGCCCTTGGCATACGGCGGGTAGGTCGCCGACGACCACGAACGACACCGGATGGTGAACGTCGACGAGCCCTGTATGGCAAAGGCCAGCGCTTCGCCGTTGCAGCCATAGCTCGCCGCCACCGCCGGCGGGACCAGCACTCCGAAGTAGGCGTCCACGACGACGGCGCCGCCGGGATTGGCCACGGTGAGGTCGATGGGCGTCGTGTCGCCGCTCTTCGGCGTGCGGTTCGAGACGCTCAGATCGATGGTCGGCTGCCCGCCCTGGCCGCTTTCGGCGGCTCCGGAGTTGCTCACCTTGACGGCCAACGTCGTGGTCGCGGTCTGGCCGCTCATGCTGACCGAGGCGGTGAGCGTCTTGCTCCCGTTGCCGAGCCGGGTCGTGTCCCACGTGTACCAGAGCGTCGTGCCGGACAGCGTCTGGCTCGTGAGGACGTTGCCGTCCACCGACAGCGTGAACGTCTTCGACCGACCCCATGCCGCCGTCGTGGACAGGCCGACGGACTGCGTGCCGTCGACGGACGCACCCGTGCTCGGATAGCTGAAGGACACGGTGAAGCCGGCCGGCGACGGCGGCCCGCCGCCACCGCCGTTGGAGACGTTCACCGTGCGCGACGTCGTCGCGCTGCCACTCGCCGAGTCGGTGGCGGTGACGGTCAGCGTGTGCGAGCCATCACCGGTCGTGGTGGTGTTCCAGCTGAAGCTCGGATTCGTCCCGCTGTACACCGTGGTGCCGTCGACCTTGATCTGGTAGCTGTAGCCGGTGCCGGTGCCGCCGCTGGCCGCGGCCGTCACCGTTGTCGTCCCGCTCACCGTCGCCCCGTCCGCGGGGTTCGTGAACGACACGCTGAGCCCACCCGTGGGCGGCGGCGGGGGGGGCGGCGGCGGCGGCGAACCCGTGCCTGCGCCGTCGATCACGTAGATGCGCGCCTCGTACGGCCCGAACGTGTCCTTCCAGGACGCGCCGCTGACTGCGTACGTCTGGCCGGTCTTCGATTCTTTCACGCTCGTCGGCGCGCTCTGCCAGGTGAACGTCACGGGCTGCGACTGGTTCGTGTAGTTGTAGGCGAACACGTAGCCGACGCCGTTGACGATCTTCGTCCGCGTCCGCACGTTGGCCGCGCCGTCGAGCAGGCCGCCGGACTTCGAGCGGTTGCCCGCCTGCAGCGCCGACAGCTCGGCCCGGTACCACTCGATGCGTGAATACAGCCACTCCACGGCGATGTTGTGCTGCAGCTGCGAGATCCGGCCCGCCACGGGGTCACTGAACCGCGTCGTGTTGCCGACCAGCGCACCGTCGGAGGCCGACGCCAACAACGCAGGCTCGAGCCCGGCCAGTTCCGTGGTCAGCGTCTTGAGGTTGTTCATGTACGTCGAGACCGTGCCGGAGTCGAGCTGCCGCAGCCCGTTGACCCCGATGTCCCACCACATGAGCCCCTGCGCTCCCTCCACGATCGCCATCACGGCGTGAGCGCGCAGCTCGTTCGCCGTCGGCATGCGCGAGTTGCTCGTGAACTTGAAGAACTGCAGCACCGCCCACACCGGGCGGTCAGGCTTGGCCGCGGCCCGAAGCTTGGACGTGTAGTCGGCCACGGTGAAGTGGGTATAGCCGGCGCTCGGCTCGGCCCCGTACAGCGGGTACGGGTCCGTGCCCATGACGTCCATCGAGTCCTTCCACAGCGATGGATCACGGTATCCGGCCGCGAGGTTGGCCCCGAACGTGATGCCCTGTGGATCCCACGACTTCAGCTGCTCGTTGTGCTTCGACGTCTCCGAGATCAAGGAGTCATCGCATTCGTCCATGATGTAGTAACCGAGGGCGGCCGGATGCTGCGCGTACTGCTGCACGTAGCTCTCGTTCATGATCGAGAACGAGCCCGCGCCGTACCGCTGCCAGCCGCCCGTATCGAAGCAGTTGCCCGTCTGCAGGTACATGAGCCCGTGGTTGTGCAGGACGTCGAGTAGCGCCGTGGTCGGCCCGATCGGCATCGCGCCAAGCCAGTAGTTCAGGTAGACGTTGAGCGGAAAGCCCTGGAGCCCGCGGGCCCCCGAGGCCGTGAAGATGGCGTTCTCCCAGAAGGCGGGATCGGTCGAGTACCCCCCGCCCGAGTCGTACACGCCGAGTACGAACCGCGGCGTGCCATGCATGAGCAAGTGACCATTGCCGTCGAAGCTGCCCCGCGCTTGCCCGTATGCCGCCGGAGCGGCAGCCGCGAGCAGCAGGATGCTGATCGCCAGCGATACAACGCGTCCCATCCGGACCCCCCTGTCCCGACGCCCTTCCGAGCGCCGGATTTACAACATGCGAAATTTATTTCCGGGGGCGGAGCGGAGGGCAACGAGTGGGCCACATCCGGAAATGCCATGCATCTTACGGCGAGTGCACGCATTATCCGTCTTACATTCGAATGTAACGATCGCCGGTGTGACGGTGGCGTGCCCTGACGCCGACAGACACTGTCAGGCCGGGCGATCCCGGCCGGACGCCAGCGGCGCCGGGGCCGAGGGTCCAAAACTTCGTGAATCTGCACCGGCGCACCCACCCGGTCGGGAAACCGTTGCAGAAGCCCGCGTCCGAGCGCGTCGATTCCCCACGGAAGGCGAATCCGGGGGCTGGCACTCCACTTGCGCCTGTGGGGCGGCGTGCTGGATATCGTCCCCGCCGACCGCGTCGACAAATCGTGGGACCGCTTCGTCGAGCAGCATCCCCGGGCCACGATCGGCCACCTCCGCGCCTGGGGCGGCGTCATCCGCGAGGCCTACGGACACGAGGCGCTGCCGTTGGCCGCGCTGCTCGAGGGCGAGCTCGTGGGCCTGCTGCCGCTCGTGCTCGTGCGGAGCCGCGTCTTCGGCGATCGCCTGGTGTCGATGCCCTTCCTCGATTACGGCGGTGTACTGGTCGACCCTGACGCCGCGCGCGACGCCGGGGTCGACGTCACGGGCGCGCTGATCGAGGCGGGAGCCGAGGCCGGCCGCGCCCGCGGCGCGCGCTCGCTGGGCCTGCGCCAGTTCCACGCGATCGCCTCGGGCGACCCCGTGAGCGACGACCGGGTGACGATGCTGTTGCCGCTGTCCTCCGCCGACGCGGTGTGGAAGGCGCTGCCCTCCGAGCGCCGCAACCGGGTCCGCAAGGGCGACAAGAGCGGGCTCAGCGTGGCGTGGGGCGGCGCCGAGCTGCTCGCCGGCTTCTACGAGGTATTCGCGGCGAACATGCGCGACCTCGGATCGCCGGTCCACAGCGGGGCCTTCTTCGCCCGGATGCTGGCGCAGCTGCCGGATACGGCGCGGGTCCTCCAGGTGCGAGACCGGAGCGGCCGGCCCGTGGGGGCGGCGGTCTGCCTGTTCTTCCGCGACACCATCGCGGTGCCGTGGGTCTCCTCCCGGCGAGACGCCTTCGCGCTGTGCCCGAACTTCGTCCTCTACTGGGAAGTGATCCGCTTCGGATGTGCGGAGGGCTATCGCACGCTCGACCTCGGGAGGTCGTTCCGCAACGCGGGCACGTTCGAGTTCAAGCGGCAGTGGGGCGCGGTGCCGCACGCGCTGCCGTGGATCTTTCGCGACCTCATCGCCGGCGGTCCCCCGCCCGTGGACCGCGACTCCAGCCGCTATCGCCAGCTCGTCGCCCTCTGGAAGCGCCTCCCCGTCCCCGTGGCGAACCTCCTCGGCCCATGGGTCCGCCGACAGGTCCCGAATTGAGCGCTCCCCTGACGGCGTCGATCTCGATCCTGAACTACCAGCGCCGTGACGCGCTCCGACGCTCGCTGAACGCCGCGCGCGATCAGCGCTACGGCGTCCTCGAGATCATCGCCGTCGACAACGCGTCGACCGACGGCAGCGCCGAGATGGTCCGCGACGAGTTCCCGGACGTCCGCCTGGTGCAGTTGCCGAAGAACGTCGGCGCGGCCGGTCGCAACGCCGGCGTCGCCGCGGCCAAGGGCGACATCGTGTTCACACTGGACAACGACGTGCTGTTCCGCACGCCGGACGATGTGCGCCACGCCCTGGCCGTCTTCCGGTGCCGTCCGCGCGCCGCCGTCGTCAACTTCAAGATCGTCGACGCCACCGGCGGGCTGTCCCGGCGCGACTGGTGCCATCCGCGCGATGCGCGCCGCTGGTCGGAATCGGAGTTCGCGACGGACTACATCCTCGAAGGTGCCTCGGCCTGCCGCCGCGACACCTTCCTCGCCGCCGGCGGCTACTGGGAGCCGCTCTTCATCGGTCACGAGGGGTGGGACCTCGCGTTCCGGCTGATCAACGCCGGCCACGAGCTGATCTACACGCCCGCCGTCCGCGTCCAGCACATGGTCGACCCGACGGTGCGGCCGTCGAGCCGCATCTACTACACGTTCACCCGCAACGCCATCTGGGTCGCGCTGCGCAATCATCGGCCGATGCCCGCGATCCGGTGCATCGCGCAGGATCTCGCCCTCATGGGCTTCGCCGCGCTCCGTGCCGGCGAGCTCGACGCGTTCCGGCGGGCCATCATCGACGCCGTGCGCGGCGCGCGCGCCGCCCTCGGCACGCGCACGCCGCTGTCGGCCGACGGCTACGCGCGACTCCACGCCGTCCGCGCGCTCAAGCCCGGCCTCGTCGCCCGCACCGTCCGCCATCTGCGTGAACGACTGATCTGACGCCGGCATACTGGCCCTGATGGACTGGTCGCTCGAAACCCGGTGGGGACGGCTGCCGGCGGGCAAGTGGGCCATCGCCGGGCTCGTCCTGCTCGGGCTCATCGGCGTGCTCGCGCTGACCGTCGTGTCGTACACGGTGGTGGAGCTCGCCCGCTTCGAACGCGCCGAGGCGCGACGGCCGGCGATCGTCTATGCAGCCGGCCAGTGGCTCGGCCCCGGCGTCAACGTCCGCGCCGTCGACCTCGCCGGAACGCTCGAGCGCCTCCGCTACGTCGAGACGCGGAGCCGACCGATCACCCCCGGTCAATTCCAGCGGCGGAACGAGGGCTGGGAGATCGTGCTGCGCGGGACGCCGGAGAGCGGGCGGCGCGAGCCCCAGCGCGTGCGTCTGGACACCCGGGACGACCGGATCACCGCGGTGTTGCTCGGCAACCGCCCCGTGGCCGGCGTCAGCGCCGATCCCGAGATCCTCACCGGCATCGACGAGCGCCCCGGAGAGGAGTCGCGGCCCGTGCGGCTCGCCGACGTTCCCGTCACCCTGCTCAGCGCCATCCTCGCCGCCGAGGATCATCGCTTCTTCGAGCACGGAGGTCTCGACGTGCGCGGCCTCGGGCGCGCGGCGTGGGCCAACTTCCGCGCGGGCCGGGTCACTCAGGGCGGCAGCACGATCACCCAGCAACTGGTCAAGAATCGACTGCTCACCTCCCGGCGCTCGTACTTCCGGAAGATCCGCGAGGCATGGCTCGCCGCGCTGGTGGAGTGGCGATATCCGAAGGACCGGATCCTCGAGGCGTACCTGAACGAGCTGTACCTGGGTCACCGCGGGCCGTTCGCCATCCGCGGCGTCGGCGCCGCCGCGCGCGCGTACTTCGGCAAGGAGATCCACCAGCTCACGCTCGGAGAAGCGGCCGTGCTGGCCGGCATGGCGCGGGCACCCAACACCTACTCGCCGCTGCTCAACCCCGAGCGTGCGCGCGAGCGCCGCGACGTCGTGCTCGCCCGCATGCGCGAGCTCGGCAAAATCGTGGAGGCGGAGTACGTGGCCGCGCGCCGCGAGCCGCTGCGCGTGCAGTCCGCGGGCGCGGTGGGCCAGATGGCCCCGTACTTCACCGACCGGGTCCGGCAGGAGATCGAGGAGGCGTTCGCCGGCGGCAGCGGCCGCGCGGGCCACGTCTTCACGACGCTCGATCCGAGCCTGCAGCGCATGGCCGAGGCGGCGGTCACTCGCGGCCTCGAGCGGCTGGAGGGGCGCGCGTCCCTGCGTCGGGCCACGGCCGCCGAGCGGCTGCAGGCCGCGGTCGTCGTTCTCGATCCCGAGACGGGCGCGATCCGCGCGCTCGTCGGCGGTCGTGACTATCGCGCGAGCCAGTTCAACCGCGCCGTCCTCGCGCGCCGCCAGCCGGGCTCCGCCTTCAAGCCCTTCGTCTACGCCGCCGCCCTCACCGCGCACGGCGGGCCGCCGCCGTTCACCGCGGCGTCGATGATCGACGACACGCCGATCACCGTGCCGGTGGTGGGCGCGCCGTGGAGCCCGCGGAACTACGAGGATCGGTACGAGGGCCGGGTGAGCGTGCGGCGCGCGCTCGAGCTCTCGCTGAACGCCGCCACCGTGCGGATCGCGCTGGAGATCGGCCTGCCGACGGTGATCGAAACCGCGCACCAGCTCGGGCTCACCGCCGATCTCGCCCCCGTGCCCGCGATGGTGCTCGGCGCTTTCGAGGTCACGCCGCTCGATCTCGCGCGGGCGTACGCGCCGCTGGCCAACGGCGGCACGCGCATCGCGGTGCCGTCGACGCTGCAGACCGTCGTGGACGCCGACGGCGGCGGCGTCACCCTGGGGCGCGAGCCGACAGCCGCGGCGCTCTCGCCGGCGGAAGCGTACCTGATGACCTCGCTGCTGGCCGGCGTCATCACGTCGGGCACCGGCGCCTCCGCGCGCTCGCTGGGCGTGACGGGCGAGGCCGCCGGCAAGACGGGAACCACGAACGACGGCCGCGACGCCTGGTTCGTCGGCTATTCCGGCGGCCTGCTGGCACTCGTCTGGGTCGGCTTCGACGACAACTCCCCGCTCGGCCTCAGCGGGGCGCAGGCGGCGCTGCCCATCTGGGCCGACTTCATGAAGCAGGCGGCGGGCGCGTACGGCACGCGGCCGTTCGTCGTTCCCGCCGGCGTCTCGGTGGCCCAGATCGATCCCACCAATGGTCGGCTGGCCAATCGCTTCTGTCCCGTGGCGAAGCCCGAGACGTTCGTGAGCGGGACGGAGCCGCCGGTCTGCACCGAGCACGGCGGCGTCAGTGACCAGGTCATCGACTGGTGGAACCGCTTCCGCGACTGGCTGAGACGGTAGCGAGGGGTACTCCTCGGGCGGTCAGAATTTAAGGTTGACACGTCATTGAGAATTAGGTGATCTTAATACTCGACGACGTGACTGCTTGAGCCCACCGAGGAGGGCCACCCCGATGCGACGGTTCACCGTGCTGTTCCTGCTGACGCTGGCTTGCGTAGCGCTCACCGCTCTCGCCGCGACCGCTGCAGACGTCGAGATCCCCGTCACGATCGAGAAGAACCGCTTCGAGCCAAGCGAGATCAAGGTCAAGGCGGGTGCCCCCTTCGTGCTCGTGGTCACCAACAAGGACGCGACGCCCGAGGAGTTCGAGAGCAAGGAACTGCGGATCGAGAAGGTGATTCCTGCCGGCAAGACCATGAAGATCCGTGTGCGCGCGCTGAAGCCCGGGACGTATCCCTTCGTGGGCGAGTATCACGAGGCGACCGCCAAGGGTCGCATCATCGCCGAGTAGCGCGGTGGGCGCCACCTTCGTCATCACGCTCCGCGAGGCCTTCGAGGCCGCCCTCCTGCTCGGCATCGTCTACACCTTCCTCGACAAGCTCGGAGCCCGTGATCAGTTCCGCTACGTGACGCTCGGCGGCGCCCTGGGCGTCGGCGCCAGCGTGGCCCTCGGCATCGCGGTGAGCGTGCTGTCGGGCCCCCTGCTCGATTTCGGCCCCGATCTGCTCGGCACCATCGTCATCTTCGTGGCCGTGGTCGTCCTCACGTGGCACGGCTGGTGGATGCGGCAGCACGCGCGGGCGGTCAAGGGCGACGTGCAGCGTCGCATCGAGGACGCGCGCGGCGATCACCGCATCTGGGTGGTGGCGACGATCGCCTTCGTGGGCGTCTTCCGGGAAGGCGCGGAGACGGTGCTGTTCCTGTGGGGCCTGATGACCCAGGCCGGTGTCACGGGCTGGGGGGGCGTGCTCGGCGGCGCCCTCGGTGTGCTCACCGCGGCCGGGCTCGGCTGGGCCATCTTCCACGGGGGCCGGCACGTCAGCCTGCCGCGCTTCTTCGGCATCACCTCCGGCCTGCTGCTGCTCGTCGCCGCGGGTCTCTTCAGCACGGGGGTCGGCAAGCTCGAGGGCTTCGGCGTGTTCCCCGCGTCTCCGACGCTCTGGGACACCTCGGCGATCCTGAGCGATCGAGGAACGGTGGGGGGCTTCCTCGCCGGCCTCGTGGGCTATCGCGCGCGTCCCTCGCTGCTGGAGGTCCTCGCCTACGCGACCTACCTCGTCGTCGCCGCCACGCTGTTCTTCTCCCGACCGGCATCGCCGACCTCGGCCCCGCGCGGGACGCGGCAGCCGGCGCAGGTGGCCTGACGATGCTCATCTGTCTCTGCCGCGGGCTGTCCGAGCGTGACCTTCGCGGCCTCGTCGCGGCGGGCCTGCGCAGTACCGAAGAGATCTCCCAGTCGTGCGGGGCCGGCGGCGACTGCGGGGCCTGTCTGTCCACCATCGACCGGCTCGTCGACGACGTCCGGATCCGCGCCCACGCCGGCGGTCTCGTCGCCGT
>Ga0075425_100001275_pt1 | contig 24527 bp, 19 predicted proteins | sample SoiMethybrSBSTD4_FD_75300 | JGI IMG/M metagenome (GOLD analysis project Ga0075425, IMG submission 75300) | Bulk soil microbial communities from a Populus tree surrounding site in Tennessee, USA - Soil MetaG P. TD hybrid SBSTD4 | ecosystem: Environmental > Terrestrial > Soil > Tree plantation...
CGCTTGTTACGGAGTTTTGCGCCTGCTAGTGCAATCGGATTACAAGGCGCTCAGCCTGAGGCGCTGAGACACGGAGAACAGGTTGTGAAGATAAAAACTTGGAGTTCTCTAAGTCTCTGTGATGAAAATGCTTGTCAGTTAATGCCGGTTGCAGAACTTGGCGGAAGATTCGGCTTTGCGTCAGGGGCTGAAACTGGATTGGCGGTGGCGGGCTGCTTGAAGTCTTTATCAACTTTCGCGAGTAGCGTGGGCGCGAGCAGCCGCAACAGCGTCACTGGAAGGGCGCTGGTGAAGTGATAATTTTCCGCCTCGCGACCTTGGACGTAAGCGGTGATCACGCCGAAGTAGCGCTCGCCGATATAGAAGACGAAGGTTGCCGTGCGGTTGGTGGCGCGCGAACTGATCACGCCACCATAGCGATTGAACGTTTCAAAGCGGTTGTCCCCCGAGCCTGTCTTTCCCCCGACGGTAATGAGCTTGCCGTCAGATAATTTATAGACCCCGCTTAAGCGGCGGGCGGTTCCCTGTTCCACGACTCCGGCCATGGTTTGCCGTACGATGGACGCAATTTCAGGATCCAGGACTTGATCCCCTTTGGCGAGACTGCGCTGCAACAACGTCTCGTAAGGTGTGCCGGAAGCGAAGTGCACGTTCGTGAGACTCTGAGTTGGACGGCGCACGCCATCGTTCACCAAAATTCCTACCAATTCTGCCAGCGCGACTGGTCGGTCCGAAGAACTGCCGATGGCAGTGGCGTAGGTCGGCACCATGGTTTTGAACGGAAAACCGAGATTCTGCCAATAGGGAGTCATACGGGTGAAAGCATCTTTTTCCATCCGGATGCGCAACCGCAAATCCTGCGCGCGGCGATTGCGACCGCTGAGCAACCATGCTGACGCCATGCGGCGCGCTTCACCGCTCGATGCATAGAGCTTTTCCCAGGATAGATTCGGATCGTTACGAAACTGGGTCGCGCACCACAGGTCGAGTGGATGGACGCCGAGCAGAAAAGCGTAGTCAGTGAGACCCAAACGCGGATTACTGTAGGCGCGATACAACTTCGTGAGATCAATGCCCTTGGTTGGGACGCGGTTTTGCTCCAGCCAAGCCTCGAGATCGCTCTCGTCTTTGCCGAGGCGCCATGCGAAAAACAAAATTGTCGCCCGGCGCTGGGGATTTTTGCGGGCGCCCACAAGATGCGTAAGGATTTGCTGTGGCGTTTGTTTGGCGTAGTTCTGATAGGCGCGCCGCAGCGCCTGACGCGATTCTTCTTCGGCGATTTCCTGCAACATCCTGCCGCGTTCGGGGTTTGCCGGATTCGCCAATACGTCATCCGAATCGTACGGCAGCCGAACCCGATGATAGCTCACCAGATCGCGCATCAATCGAATAAACGACAGATTGACCGAGTGATAGAAGGCTTCACGAACCGAGTAAATCTTGGCGTTTTCATCTTTTTCAAAATTTTCGAAATGATGCACTCCGCCACCAGTGAAAAACTCCTCGTACGGGCTTCCGGAATAACGCCGCTCCATCGCGAGATTGAGGAAAGCCTTCAGATCGCCCGGTTTCTCATTTTTCAAGGTTTCCGCCGCCCAGCGGGTGAGCGGATCACGGGCGGTTTGTAATCTCTGCTGGAGCTGTTTCTGATCCAAGGGTGCGAACTCGCGATAAAGCGCGACCACGATTTCGAGATAGTGCGTGAGGGTACGCAATTTGGCGGTGCTACCGAGCTCCAACTTTACGCTTTTGTTGAAGTCGAAGGGCGCCGAAAAATTGTCGGCCTGGACACGAATAAGATTTCCGCCTGAAGTCGCCTCTACCAGCAGAAACGAGTAGATCAACTTGGCAGGATCGGCATTTTCCAGCAGCCAGTGTCCATTCAGTCCTTCGGCGCTGACGAATTGTCGATCCGCGAGCCGATTCAGAAACGCGGTAACGTTTTTTTGCAGGTCGACGTCGAAGGTGCTGTCGACCTGCAAGTGGAGCCGGTTGAGGTCGTACAGATTATTCACGCCAAGGGCGTCCATCATATTGGTGCGAATCGCGTTGGCGGCTTTGTTCCTGCTCGATGACGGTTGAGGCGGCAGGGGAGCGGTGGGAAGAAAACGGATCGGGGTCTCTTGCAGCTCCGTCGCCATTTCCCAATCGATGAGGCCCGAACGAGCCATCAGGCGGGTGAACTGGCCGACCTTCTCCTCCAAAGAGGATCGTTCATCGACGAGGAAGACCGACGGTGCGCGTACGGAAATGAGCAGGGTCAAAATGTGTTTGAAGGCGCGAATTTTCGCCGGCGTTAGCCCGGGTGTATTCAACGCCGCAGTGACGTCGTCGAGGCGCATCCCGAACCAGGCATAAAGGCCTTCGCCAAGGCCATGAATCTCGCCATAACCTGGCGCCGCCGCCAGCGGCACGCTGTTTAGGTAATCCACAATGATGCGTTCGCGCCAGGCTCGCGTATTGGCGCCTTCGCGATAGGCCTTCAGGCTCGCTCCCATAATTTGCCGCAGCTTCTCGAGCGGACTATCGGTGCGGCCATTAGGCGAGTGGCGAAATTTCTCTAGCTGCACGGCAAGTGTGCTGCCGCCTTGCACCGGTACGGGCAGATGCAGTTTTGCGCCGACATACATCAGCGCGGCTTTGAAAATTCGGTCCCACTCGATAACCGGATTCTGCCAGCGTGTTGCCGGCCGATCGAGGTCTCGGTTCTCGAGAAAGAGCAAAGTTTTAACGATCAACGGCGGAATAGCGTTGATCTTATCGAAGATAAATTCCGATTGACCGTAGCGAAAAAGCGAGGAACCATCGAGCCCACGGATTTCCAGGCCCGTGTCAGGGCGTTCGGTGTAGGGAGGCGAAACGCCGTGCTCCAAAACCGTGAGCATGGTTTCCGATTGTCGCGCCTGTTCGGCGATTTGATATCCTTGGGACATTAACCGGGTTTGAAAAACCGGCAGTTTGGAATAACCCTTTCGCTCATCGAAGGGCCCCGGCCGGGGAAAAGAGATTTCGCGGCTAGGTCCTTGCGCCACCTTGTAGAAGACGCGCCGATTTGTGCTGGTGAAAAACCATGACTGAAGCGCGGAAGTTTGAAACTCGATAAAAACGCAGACAAAAAAGAACAAAACCAGGCCAAACCACAAAAGGCAGATCTTCAGGGCTCTTTTTAGTGCCGGGGAAAAGAGTCGAGACGCGAAAGAGGATGACCTCGGTAACTCGGACGGGATGGATTTTCCGTTCATCTATGCGAGGAAATAGAGTAGCACATTCCAGGTCAAAAACTAATGTGATTTTATAGCTGGTTTGGGTTCAGTTTGACAAAGGCTAATCTGTTTGTTCTGGCAGATGGTGGGCAGCCGAAGCTCAGTGCCCAAGGAGGAATTTCCCTTCATGCTTGCGCGGGTGGTCGCGAAGCCGCAAAATGGCGGGGGACTAAGCAGATTTAGACGTGACTAGCGGTATTAACCGAGCTACCTCGATCTAGTGAGGCTCGTTCGAGAAGGAGCAATCCATGTTAGCAACACGCGTTCTCCAAAAGGAAGGCACTTTCTATTTTATCGCGTATCCCGCAGCCGAACTGCTGGACCGAGTAAATTTCTCGAGCCGCTATTATTTCGAAGGAGAGCAGATCGAGGCCGATGAACCCGGCGATGACGAGGTGGCAAGATTCATCGCTGGCGTAGAAAAGAGCGAAAGATCGTTTCAGCGTTTACTGAACCGTCGAAAGATCCGACAAATCGTAAACTTCTACGAGACGGCGGTCAGTCAACCGCTCATTCCCGGCACGATTCTGCTGTTTACCGATGAAACTTTGCGCTTTCGTCGCTCGGATTCTTCGGAAAGCGTCGGCTTTTTGAGCGAGCCGAACCGCAAGTATCTGATCATCGACGGGCAGCATCGCCTTGCCGCGTTGCACTTCTTCCGCCAAAAACACCCGGATCAAATCGCTCGGATCGAGGTTCCTTGTGTGTTGTTCGATGGCAAGAGCGCCGATTTCGCCACCGAAATGTTCGTGATCATCAATTCGACCCATACGAGGATCAACAAGTCGCATCTGGTTGATTTGTACGAGCGCGTCTCTTGGGAAACGCCTGAAAAAAAATTCGCTGCCAAGCTGGTCAACCTGCTTTATGAAGAATCCGATTCGCCATTGCGCTATCGTATCAATCGTCTGGGGGGGCGAAGCCGGCAGGAAAAATGGATATTGCAATCCGAAGTGTTCAATGAACTTTTCAAAGTCGTGCAGCGAAGCCGGCGTTTCTTCGATAGCCGTTTCGGCATGCGCGCAGACCGAGCCTACGCCTTGGTGAGAGATTACCTGAAAGCAGTTCGCGAGGTGATGGAGACGGTCTGGGGCGATAATGAAAAGTTCATGTTTACCCGGGATGTGACGCTGAAAGCGCTCTTTCGCGTTTTCGGCGATCTCATTCGAGATCGCAAGCTGGTGGAGAGTTGGGAGGACGAGAAATCTCCGAAAATATTTACGGCCGTCCTCAAACCCTGGGCTGATTTGACCCGTGAGTTTCGCGCCGAAGGCTTCTATGAACGATTCGCGGCCAAAGGCCAACTGGAGCGCGTCCGGCGCATTCATACAAAGCTTGGGCAGAACCTGCGTCTATAACCGCTAACCCCAGTCCGCCAGTGCCACAAAGAAAACGACGATATTCACCGCGAAGGCGTGAAGAGCACGAAACTAAATCAGCATGTTTGAGTTTCATCGTCATCGTGTGTGAAAACAACGCGTTGGAGACGACTCACAAAACCGTCACCCCCGAACCTATCAATCGGGTCCGGTCCGAATTTCTCAAAGAAACACTGGTAACTGGAAGTGAGATTTTACTTACCAGTCGGCGAGCACTCCCATGTCCTGCCCACCCCCGTGTTGAAAAATGACTCGTTTGCCGGTCTTGTCATCGATCTCGTTTCTCTGCCCACCCGCCTTCGCCACCTCTTCGGCCGTCGCCTTATGACTGTTGCCGAGTAAAACCATCGGCTCATTGTAGGGATTGGACCCTTCATAGAATTCGTGAGCGGGAATGCTGATGATTTGTCCTTGCGACAACTCGTGAGTTTCGTTCAAGCCTTTCATGATGCCGCGGCCAGTGAGCACGTAGTAAGTCCGGTCCGATGGGTGACTATGCATGCGTTGGACGTCACCGGGAGGAAAAATCAGTACCCACGTTTCCAAATTCTCGCGCCGGAAGAGATCTATCCGCCGCTGGCCTTTTTTTCTTTGATTGGCGATGCCATTGGTATCCTTAACTTCCATGTCGACCTCCTTCGCGATTTGTAGAGCGAACTGGACTGCATTGACTCTATTCTCGGCGGGCCTGAATTGTCAATGCGAGTTGTCTGGTGGCGCAAGGATAATATACAAGAGCTTTTAAGCACGTTATGTCGGAACGGGAATGTCATCCTGCGTCTCTCGCAGGCCGGAGACTTTAGTAAGAGTCCGCGGATCGTTTCGACATCAGTCAGTTGTGACCGTCATGATTGATCGGAGCTTAGGCTGCGCCCAATCCAAGAGCGGGACCGTCGAAGGAATACACTCTTGAAGGAAGGAGATATCGCGATGAGCTTGGTGACTCTCGCTGTTATGTATGGCCATTTGGAAGGCGCCGGCGGCAATTTTGCCCGCGATCCCACCGGTCACTTATCCATCGAAGCGGGTATTTTTGAAAAGCATGGCCTGCAGGTCTCGTGGAATCACGTTCAAGGCACGGAAGAGCGTTATCGCCGACTGGAAACGGGTAGCGCGCAGATATCCCTGGTCGTAGGACGCGCCTCGTTGCAACATTTTCTCGCTGCCAAAACGACTAGGATCCTCGGCGTGGCGATGAATCGCTGTCCCTATTACTTGATCGCGCCACCAGCGATTGGCACGCTTGCGGATCTCAAGCGCAAGGTCGTTGCGTGTCGCGAAGGACCGTCGCGCAACACGCCGATCGCCGAAACATTCCTGGAGCGCGCAGATCTTCGCATTGGCGCTGATCTGTTCCTGCAGTTGCCGAGCGGCGATCAGGACGCGTTCGATCTGCTGATCGAAGGCCAGGCGCACGCGGCGTTGTTGCCGCGGCCGTTCGGTTTCATTGCCGAAGAACGAGGATTCAAACGAATTGAGGAGTGGCCGGAAATTGTCGATGACCCGCTGCCCATCACGATCGAAACGACAGCCAAATTATGGAGCGAACGAGAGAAGGAGTTGAGAACTTTTCTGAACGCGCACAGTGAAGGAATTCGCTATTTCAAAACGCACCGTGCCGACGCTGTCGCGGTGCTCACGAAACGGTTCGGTCACTCTGCCGCGCTGGCCGAAAAAACCTTTGACAATTACATCACTTGCATGGACGACACACTCCAGGTGGATTTCAGAGACTTCGAAAAGCTTCTGTCGCAGATTGCGCCAGAAACTTCCGAGCGGGCGCGGCAAATCGCGGCTGAATGGATTGTTCCGGCTGCAGTGAAGGCGTGATTCGACGACGTCCTACAGTTGAGAACTGGCCGGTGGTTGTACTATGGATGGAAGCAGACAAGGAGGAGCTCTATGGCAGGCATAATCGATGCAGATACTCATATCTCCGAGGGCGAAGCGATGTGGGCCATGATGGACAAGGAAATGTATCCGCGCCGACCGGTATTGCTCAAGGCCCCTGAGGATACGCTCTACGGTCCGCGCAATGCCTTTTGGCTGATTGACGGCAATATCTTTCCAAAACCTAATGGCAAGGGCAGTTTTCGCTTGATCACGCCTTCCGCCTCCAAGCTCGAATCGGCGCGCGGTGACATTCACCTGGCCTATCGAGAGATGACCGACATCCCGGGAAGATTGCGTGACATGGACAAGCTCGGGGTGGCCACGCAGGTCATTTTTCCGACTCTGTTCCTGATTTATATCACCGAGGATTTGGCGCTCGATACCGCACTGGCGCGCGCGTACAACCGATTTCTTGCCCAAGCTTGCGGAAAGTCGAGCGGGCGCATGAGATGGGTCGTGGTGCCGCCGCTCCACTCGGTCGAAGAGTCGGTCAAGGAAATCAAGTGGGGCAAAGACAACGGCGCAGTGGGTGTTTTCTTTCGCGGCATCGAGGGACAACGGACGCTGGATAACCCATATTTCAATCCTATTTATCAGGCGGCCAGTGACACGGATCTGCCGATTCTGATTCACACTGGAGCCGGTTGTCCGCTGTTTCTGAATCTCTTCGATGTGGAACGAAATCACACGTTCGGCCATAGCCGCGTTCAGCCGCTGTTTGCGTTTCGTGATTTGATCCATAACAAAATTCCAGAACAGTTTCCGAAGCTGAAATTCGGCTTTATCGAGGCTTCGGCGGGTTGGGTGCCGTTCATGATGCATATTATCAAGCGCTTGTTCCGCGAGAAATGGAAGTTTTCTTCGGACAAGGACATGTTCAGCGCATATAGAATTTTCGTTGCCTGCGAAGCGGATGAAGACGTCAAATACATTTCCGAATACACGGGCGAGGATCACTTGATCATCGGCTCGGATTACGGCCATCAGGATCCTTCGGAGGAGCGCCAGTTGGTCGCGGCCATGCGCGCGCGGGAAGACATTCCGCCAGCGCTGACCAACAAGATCTTTTTCGAGAATCCGAAGCTGCTGTATCCGTTGAACTAGAGAGTATCCACACCGTTTTCCCCTCTCTCCCAATTATCGGAAGAGGAAGGGTGAGGGTGAGTGGGATCCGGGAGAATCAAATGAAAACGGAGCGAGCAAGATCGATTCTACAGCGCACTATCCTCCGGTTGATTTTTGTGGCCATTGGATCTGTAGGCCTCTCTCTCCCGATGCTGGCCGCCGCTCAATCGCTGCAAATCGCCAACATGGCGGTACCCGCAAAAAGCTTTCAGATGGTGATCTATCCCGTTGCGCAGCAGAAAGGCTACATGAAGGAAGAAGGCGTGGATGAGCGCGTCATCTTCGTCGCGCCGACCACCAGCATCCAAGCGATGCTTGGCGGCGATGTGCACTTTACTGGCGCCGGCTCGAGCGCGCTGGTCAGCATCGCACGCGGCAATACGCCGCTCAAGGTCGTCGTTGCGACCAACGATCGAGTGCTGCAGTGGCTTGTGACCCGGCCGGAGATCACCAGTCCCAAGCAGCTCAAAGGCAAAAAGATCGCAACCACCGGCGTCGCGGCAATTGCGACCTTCATGCTGAAGCAAATTCTTACCAAGCTCGGACTCGACGGCAATAAAGACGTAACCTATATCGCTGTTGAATCGGGCACTCAGCTTCCAGCGCTGCTCGGTGGTGGTTTCGACGCGGCGGTACTCAGTGTCGAGCAGCGCTACATCGCGCTCGATAAGGGCATGCACGAGATGTTCTTTATGGGCAACGAGGTGAAAAATTCCTGGGGCACGCTGGCCACGACGGACAAGCTGATCAAAGAAAATCCGAAAATGGTGGCGGGCTTCGTGCGCGCAACACTCAAGGCGCTGCGCTACATTCGCCAGGACAAAGAAGGCACCGTCGCAGCGCTACTAAAGTTTTCTGGAGTCTCGCGGCAGCAAGCCTCGCGCCTTTACGATGACCTGATCGGGACCTTCACTCGCAATGGCGCGGTCGATGAAGAGACGCAGAAAAACGATCTCAACATTGTGCGTCAAGTCACCAACAGCAACGAAACTTTGCCGAATGCGCGAGCCTACGATTTCAGTTTTGCACTGGAAGCCGATCAGCAATTGAACAAGACAGGCTGGAAACCGTGAGGCGCGCAATGGCTGAAGTTATTCGCTAGCTCAGCTCCGTTTTCGCCAATTCCTCGATCAATTTCACCAGTGCTGAGTGATCCAGGTCGGCCAAGGCCATTCCTTTCATCGCGGTCATCATCTGGGCGACGACGCCGCTAACCATCAGTGGCACGCCATATTCCGAACCGGTGGCCAGAGCGATTTTCATATCTTTTTCGTGCAAGCGAATGCGAAACCCAGGGTTGAAATTTCGTTCCAGCATTTTCTGCCCATGCGCTTCGAGAATTTTCGATTGGGCAAAGCCGCCAAGCAGGGCTTGTCGCACCTTGGCCGGATCCACTCCTGCTTTTTTTGCCAGCACCAAAGCTTCGGCGACAATCGCGATGGTTGTGCCGACGACCATCTGATTGGCGGCCTTGGTAACCTGACCCGCGCCGGCGTCACCGACGTGCACTATGTTCTTTCCGAGCGTTTGGAAGAGCGGCATGGCGCGCTCGACGGCGGAAGCCTTGCCGCCGATCATGATCGAGAGCGTAGCGCCGATGGCTCCAGCTTCACCGCCGCTGACCGGCGCGTCCAGCATATCGCAGCCGCGTCGTTCCGCTTCCGCGGCGAGTTTGCGTGCGACCACGGGGGAAATGCTCGACATATCGACCAGCAGCGATCCAGATTTGGCTCCAGCGAAAATTCCCTGTCCACTCCCGTAGACCAGCTCGACGTCCGGCGAGTCGGGCAACATAGTCATGATGATGTCGCTGCGCTCGGCAACTTCCTTCGGATTTGCCAGTGGCTGAGCGCCTTCTTTCGTCAACTCGTCCACGGCTGCGCGGCTGCGGTTATGAACCATGAGCACGTGGCCCGCCTTTAAGAGGTTGCGCGCCATGGGTTTACCCATGATGCCAAGGCCGATGAAACCGATCACAGGATTGGCCATAAAACTTTTCCAGTTATGACGTTGAGAGGCTCTCACCCGCCAAGATGAAGAGCTGAACGTTGATTACAAGATTATTGTTGACGTTCGCCGGGTGTTCCCTATGCAGTGATCTCGCAGGTGAAGTAATAACTCCATCGAGCAAACGACGCGCTCTCACCGGAGAATTAGGATTTTTTCCAGAATAGATCGCGAAACTCCTTTTCATATTCGGCGATTTTCCTGAACATATCCGCGGGCACGTAGTGAATCTTCAATGTCGACTGATCGAGCTTGGCGACGTTCGGTTTGACGCCGGGGCGTATGGGAACCCGCGAGACGTTTTTGATGATGTTCTGGCCTTCTTCGGAGAGAATATAGTTGATCAGCAGCTTGGCGGCGTTCGGATGAGGGGCTTTGGTCGATAGCGCGACAACGTTGATTGAGGTGACGATCGGATCCGATGAGTTGGACCATTCCACGGGTGCGCCGCGCCGCTTCAACTGCTCAACCTCGAACGGAAACACCAACGCGATCGGAAATTCACCGGCGGCAAGCAGCTGGGCGAGCAGGCTGTGGCCGCGCCGCAAAGTCGGTTGCTGAGCCGCAAGCGCTTTGATGAACTTGCCCGCTTTCTCTCTTCCCCAGTAATCGATCAGGGTGCCGTACCACTCGAATTCTTCTTCATCGATGCCGAATCGCCCCTTCCATTTCGGGTCGAGGAGATCCGGCCAATCTTTTGGGCGCTCCTTTTCAGGAATCATCGCCGTGTTGTAACCCATGACAAAATTCCGGGCATAGATCGCCGTGAAGAACTTTTCTTTGTCTTTGGTGGCGGAGGGATAGCCTGCAGCTTCCGGTGGATCGTAGGGCTGGAGTAAATTCTTCGATTTCAACAAGCCCATTTCCATGCTGCTGACGCTCGCCACATCGGAAAAGAACTGTCCGGCGGAAGCTTCCGTCAGAATTCTTTGACGCAGCTTTTCCCCGGTCGAGCGTAGCACTTCGACCTTGAGAAAGGGGTACTTTTTTGTGAATCCGGCGACAATCGCTTGATTGTCGCCGGCGGAAGTTGTCGTATACCAGACGACCTGTTTTTCCTGCTTGGCACTTGCGGCCAGTGAGGAGAGATCCGTTTGGGCGTGAGCTTTCGAAAAAAGCGCGAGCTGCAGCGCAGCCAGCATCAAATAACGCGACATGGGGTTTCTCCGTTTTTTGGTCTTGTCATCAATGGATCGATTTTGAGCTTCGATTAGGCGTATTCGCGATAGAGTCCATCGAATTTCCCAAGCTTGATGCGCACCATATATTGCGCGCTTTCACGCACCAAGCGCTCTTCGCGCGGCGTTTTGACCATGCGCGCAATCAGTTCCGCGGAGCGAGCGGTGTGCTCCTGATCAGCCATCATATGGACCGAAAAAAATGTCAGGTCATGATCGTTGAGGCCATAGTGCTTGCGTCCGGCGTTGAGAAACTCCTCAGAATAACGACAAACCATGCTTTCGCTGGTCAGCGCGGACGCGCGATTTTGCGGCGCATACCCCATCAAGGTGTTATAGACCGTGCGCGCCGAATGGATTTGACATTCGAAGATCTGTGTCGCCTCGGCAAAATCATCTTCCTTGAGGCCCAACGCCAGGCCAAACCGTTTCGCGAGATCGGGATGCGTCTGCTCTTCGGTAAATTGCTCGGTGAAATAATCAAACATCGTCTGCTCATGGGCATTTTTCACCATGCCCAGCGCAAAGGATTTGAGGATCGCTTTGTTGTGGAGATAGTGCTGAATGGCCCAGCCCTGCATCCGCTTTGTCGAAAGTTTTCCCTGACGTAATTCGGCGAAATACGGAGAATCGAGCAGGCGCTGAATGCCGGGTTCGATAATTTCTTTTTTGACCGAATCCACAAGCGCTTTGCCGTCCATAAATGCTCCTTGATCGGTTGATATGCGTCTGATGGTTTGCCTTAACGCTAGACTCGAGACGCCAATCGCCAAACGTCTTTATTATTTTCCCGCCAAAACTTGCTCGAGCAACGAGTAATCCGTCACCGCGGCAACATTGATCGGCGCGGGAATCTGCTTTTGGCTGTAGGCGAGATCGAAATACTCCTGCATATCTTTAACGCTGATCTTACCATCGGGCGTGAGGATCGAAAGCCATTGATCGTAGACAGTCGCCGCGGTTTTTCCATCGACCTTCCAGCGATCTTTAATGTAGTTGACGATCCATGCTCGTTCCTTGCGACAAAATGTCGCGGCATCGAGCATTACGCGAATCACGCTCTTGATCCGGGGCGCGTCGGTTTTCAGCCGCGTTTCGTTCACCACGAGTCCGCTGGTGGGAAAATGCATCGGCAGTTCATCGGCGGCGCCGATTTGCCGGAAGCCCTTTTGTGCCATAATCACGTTGTGAGGACCCGACAGAATCGCGGCGGATACCGCACCCTGAGCGAGGCTCGAGACGGTGTTCGACACGGACCCCGTTTGAGTGAAGATCACTTTTTCCGGATCGGTCCCTTTCTGCTTGAGCATTAAACGGGCGACCAAATGTTGCAGGCTGCCAATACGATCGACGCCGATTCTTTTGCTAGCTAGATCGTTGGGACGTTGAATCGTTCGATCGGCGACCAAGAAAAAGGGCGGCTTGCGCAAAGAAATCATGATTCCCTTGAGCGGCGCGCCCTGGCCGGTTGCGACAATTCCCGTTGTATATCCGGTCAAATAATCGATCTCGCCACTCGCCAGCGCAGCCACGGGCAACGGACCCGCCATTTGGATCAGTTCCGCCTCCAAGCCGTGCTTTTTAAAGATACCCGCGTCACGCGCAGCAAAAATATTAAGGAAGGAGATGCTGAAGGCGGAATAGGCCATCCGCACTTTCCCAGTGTCTTGCGCCAGCGCGGTCGCGCTACTTTGCAGCAGGATACAGAGCGCAATGTATAGAAGCATCCTGCGAATAACCAAATACGGCTGACAAATCAGGGGCTTGAATCTCACGGCGTGACTATATCCAGGGCCCGGAAAACTTGTCAATGTCACGCGGGCGAGCACTTCGAGTGCTCGCCCGATGCTTTGCAACAACTCAGTGCGCCGAATGGAGTTGCTTCAGATTTTTGGGATTCGAAGGGTGGTACCGACTTTCAAGAGATGGGCTTTGCGGAGGCCGTTGATCTGGAGGATGTTCTCGACAGATGCGCCGTAACGCCGCGCGATCTCGTAGATGGTCTCGCCACGACGTACGCGGTGGTGGACAACTTGGGCTTGAGCTGTCCGTCCGGATGACTGTACCTGAGCGACTGTAACAATCGGCGGCGGCGGCGGCATAGCTCGATCGGCAGGTAACTTGATCCGATAGCCTGTAGGCACGATACGTGCCGTGGGGGCGAGTGCTGGATTCCAGGCTAGAAATTCCGCGTGACTCAGTCCCGAGGAGGCAACCAGGGAACTCAGGGTGGCTTTGCCTTTGACCTCAATCTCTTTCATTTCTACTGCGGAATCGAGTACCAATCCGGGAAAATACTGAGAGACATTGCTGCCGATCTCGACGGCGGCTAAAAACTCTGCATAAAAGTGCTTTGGCGCAAAGCCCCAATAGGGATGGTCGTATTTTTCGATCAGCTCAACAAGATTGTCTGATTCTAGTTGGGCGACAGCCCGGGCCATGCCCCCTTGGCCGTAGTTGTAAGAGGTGATTGCCAGGGGCCAACTTCCCAGTGTGTCATAGGCTTGTTTGAGATAGGCCGCAGCGGCACGCGAAGATTCAATCGGGTCGCGTCGTTCGTCAACCAGTGAATTCACACGCATGTATTCCCGACCGGTGCGGGGCATGAACTGCCAAATACCCACGGCTCCCACAGATGATCTTGCGCCGATATCATAGGAAGATTCCACGATCGGAAGATAGGTGAGTTCGATGGGCAAGCCGCGCTCGCTGAAAATTTGCTGGATCTGAGCGAGGTATCGACCCGAACGCTTGATACCGGCGGCGGTTCTTTCTTTGACGCCGCGCTGCGCCCGGACACGCTCGATATCGACGCCATTTTCAGCGGCTATGCGCGCCCGTTCACCGTCAATGTAACCGTTCGGCCGGTTGCCCTCGCCGACCTCGATCACTTCGTAAATTTTTGTCAGATCGAGGGGATCGAAGAAGATCAGTTGAGAAAGACTGAACTCGCTAAAGACGCGCTTCCAGAATTCAACGGCGGGTTCCAAGCCGGCGGGAACAACGAAGGGCGTGGAGTTTGATGAAAACTGTTGGGCGTGCAAACTTGCCGGCAACGCTGTCAACAGATAGAGAACTATCCAGAGAAGAGGTTTCGTCGTTCGTTGCATCGCTACTCCTTCGCCGGCCCGAACTTACAGCAACCGCCATGCCAATAATAACGGTCGCTAATGCGCGGCATAATAAACGAGTTTTAGTTATTAGACAACGTGCAGCCCGTAGCTAAGCCGGACATTTTTTGCAACCCCCGCGCACTTAGCGGGAGCACAATAGCCCGTCTTCAGCTCGTTGCCTGAGGGGTTCAGCGCTGACTAAATTGACGCACGTTACGGCGCCGATTATATTTCAGAAAATTTTGGAACCCCCACATCAAGGAGCAATTTGTTGGAAACAACTACACTGGTAGCGATGAGCGAGGCAGCGCTCCGTGTGATTCTGGGTTGGCGCATGTTGGTGAGCGGTATCAGCAATGTTCGCCGCTGGCCCAATCCGGTGAATACCGCGAGTATCTTGTTTCCGAAAGGCACTGCGTTCTTCGGCTTTGCCGCCACTTTTCTGATGGTGGTGGGCGGATTTGGTGTTGCCGCAGGAATTCAAACTCCCATATGCGCCGTGATGATCGTGATATTTCTGATACCGACTTTCGCCTTGCATTGGCATTGGCTGAAGGTCTTGCCGACCATGTCACCGGCGGTCAGTGCGGCCATTACAGATGAAAAGGCGCGGAACTATTTTCGTTCATTTGATCGTCAAGCCTTCCATGCCCATGAAGTAGGTGTCCGTGACAACCTGGTTTTTCTGGCCGCGGCCATTTATTTTGCGGCGCGCGGGAGCGCTGCATTTGGCGTCGATAATTGGCTACCGAATTGGGTGGTCTGGTTGTTCTGAAAAACTCGAGCGAGGGTCTACAACCCGCCTAAAAACCGCCCCGGGTTGAGCAACTCCTTGGGATCGAACTGGTGTTTCACGCCGCGCATCAGCGAAAGTGTCGGCGGCGATTCTCCCCAGACTTCGACACCGCGCTTTAGCTCCGCGGGAGCGGAAAAGATGATCGCATGCCCTCGACGGTCACGCGCCATCGCTGCGAGCTCCAAAAATCGCTGCAGGGCTGCAGGAGTCGGCGCGGCCGCCAGCCACGCTGTGCCGGCGATCGCGTCGGCAACGACGGTGACGTTTTCCCACCCGGAGAACGTCTGCACGGATGGAAAAAGTTCGGCGCGTGGCAGGGTAACGCGAAAAACCAAAGTTTCCGTTTGGAGTGGAAAATCCTCGATGAAACGCCAAAACGCGCCCTGTTCGTCGGCCCTTAGAACTTGTACCTTCACGGCGAGACTATCGGCGATATCCCTAACCTCACGTTGAGAGCGCACAACGGTTTCGGCAAATCCTTCTAAGCGTACGGCCAGTAGCCAATGGTTTCCCTCAAGCTGGAGAATGACCGCCGCTGGCAATAACCTCGTTCGGCCGAGCTCGTTGGCGAATTGCCGGGCGTCATCGAAACTTCCCGAAACCACCAGCGTGGCACTCGATTCCGGCAGCGGTGCCAAACGAACTGTGGCTTCGCTGATGATTCCCAGTGTGCCGAGGGAGCCAACAAAGAGTTTGCACATGTCATAACCGGCAACATTTTTTACGACCTTGCCGCCGGCTTTGATTTTCTCGCCGCCGATTAAGACGACCCTGATGCCAATCACTAGGTCGCGCACGCTGCCATAGTGGCTCCGCCGCGGCCCGTTGAGATTGGCCGCGATGATGCCGCCGATAGTGGCGCAATCAGGAAACGATGCCTCGAGAGGCGCGAACTGGTGCTCGTTCGCAAGCTCGCCTTGCAAACGAGCCAAGACAACGCCGCTTTCGGCACTAACCGTAAGATTTGCGTGGTCGTGATCGATAATGCGAGCGAGGCGCTCGGTGCTGATGACAACATCCATGTGGCGCGGCGCATTGCCGAGGGCGATTGCCGTGCCGCCACCCCACGGGATGACTGTTGCTTCGTGTTCGGCGCAAAGGCGCAGTGCTACACTAAGCTGCGCCTCGTTTGCCGGCCTGCAAAGCAAAGCCGGCAATTGGCCGTCAACTTTGTGCGAAACGAGTTGCGCTGGATCGGCAGCAACGGAGTCGTCGCCGAGTTCCGCGGCGAACCGTTGCGCCAATCGATCAGCGGTTAAATTCATCTGGCGCAGCGTCAGAGGCTTGATCGAGAAGATCCATAAGATGGTAGATTTTTACATGAGGACCATAGCGTCTGGCGCCGTAAGCAAGTTGCAGCATGCAGCCTGGATTGGGCGCGACGATCGCTTCGGCGCCGGTAGCCGCCACCGACTGCATTTTTTCTTTCAGAAGATGCTGTGACATCCCTGAATGGGTCAGATTGTAGATCCCAGCGCTGCCGCAACAACGATCGGCGCCTTCCATTTCAGTGAGCTTCAGTCCAGGTATGATCTGCAAGAGTTGTCGTGGCTGCGCTCGAACCCGTTGGCCGTGGGCGAGATGACACGGATCTTGATACGTCACGGTCATTTCGAGGGTGCGTAATTTGGCCACCATGCCGAGCCCGGCAAGGAACTCGCCGCTGTCTTTGACGCGTGCGCTAAAACTCTCAGCTTTTTCTCGGTAAGCCGGATCGTCGCGCAGCAGGTGACCGTATTCTTTCATGGCTGCGCCGCAGCCAGCGGCATTGACGACGATCGCGTCAACGTTTGCGTCGATAAAGACATCGATGTTGCGCCGGGCCATTCGCTTGGCGGCGACGCTCTCGCCGTTATGGGTGTTCAAGGCGCCACAGCAGATTTGATTATTTGGCAGAACAACGTCACAGCCGTTGCGCTGGAGCACTCGTACGGTCGCTTCGTTCACATCTCCGAAGAGGAGCGGCATCACACAGCCATTGAGCAACCCGACTCTGGCGCGGCGCTCACCGATAGCCGGGAGAACCGTCGGCATGACGTTAAAGAATTTGTCGGGTATCGCGGGCAACATGGCGTCCATCTCACGAAGCTTTTTCGGCAGGAGTGGCTGTACAAGGTGCTGCATTCCGGTGTGTTGGTAGAGACGCAGCAGAGCGAACACAAAGCGCAGTCTTCGGGGATAGGGCAGCAGGCGCGTGAAAACCAGGTTCAACAGCGCCCGGGCGAACGGAGAACCGGGCGGCCCGAGTCGTTCACGCACGGTTTCGGCAATGTGCCCATACCGGACGCCAGAAGGGCATGCGGTTTCACAGGCGCGACAGAGGAGACAAAGATACATATGCTCTTTGAATCGATCGCCCAGCTCGATCCGTCCTTCTGCGGCGGCTTTGACGAGATGAATGCGCCCGCGCGGTGAAGCGGGCTCGAGCCGTAAGACGCGGTAGGTCGGGCATTGATTCAAACAGAGGCCGCAGTGCACGCATTGGTGCAGCTCGGGGATATCCAAACTCGCCAATTTGGCAGCGACGGTATCCTGTGGCTTGTTGTGTACGAGTTCCAATGGCAGTAGCCTTTCCAGTTTCTAGTTTCTGGTTTCTAGTTCTTGGTAGCTGACTGGAAACTGGCAACCAGGACCTGGCAGCAAAAACTTTAATTCAAATCCACAAGCCGGCCGGGATTTTTGCCGGTTCGAGACGGACTTCACCGCAGCTGGCAGGAGTCGGAAAGAGCTTCGCTGGATTGAACCTGCCGTCGGGATCGAAAACACGCCGCACACGCGCCATGGCCGCCAGATCGGCTTCGTTGAAGAGAAGCCCGATGTAGGCCTTTTTTTCCAGGCCTACGCCGTGCTCGCCAGTGATGCTGCCGCCGAGCTCGATACAGGCGCGCAAGGTAGCGGCTCCCGCTTCGATGACTCTCTCCAATTCGCCGGGGCTGCGCATGTCGAACAAAATATTGGGATGCAGGTTGCCGTCGCCGGCGTGAAACACATTAGCAATGCGCAAATTGTATTGCTTGCTGATCGCGGCGATACGGCGCATCATTTCTGGCAGTCGACTACGTGGAACCACGCCGTCTTGCACATAATAGTTCGGCGCCAGCGCACCCATGGCGCCGAACGCGCCTTTACGACCTTTCCAGATCAGCTGACGCTCGATTTCATCCGCCGCGAGTTTGACCTCGCGTGCGTGGTTCTGTTGGCAGATCGAGCGCGCGATCTCCAATGCGCGGTCCGTGTGCTCCTTCAGGTCTTCAATTTCAACGATCAGCACTGCTTCAGCGTCGTGGGGCAGTCCCACCGGCGCGCCGCGCTCAACGGCTTGGATGGTGGTGCGATCCATCATTTCCAGCGCGGCAGGAATGATTCCCGCCGCGGTGATATCGACCACCGCCTGAGTCGCCGCGTCCATGTCATCGAAGATCGCGAGCAAAGTGCGCACCGATTCGCGCGCGCGCATGAGCTTGACAGCGACTTTGGTGACGATTCCCATGGTCCCTTCGGAGCCGACGAAGATGCCGCAAAGATCATAGCCGGGCGTGTCGGGGACTTCGCCGCCGAGCCAAACAATTCGCCCGTCGTCGAGCACGACTTCCATGCCCAGCACGTGATTGGTCGTCACACCGTAAGCAAGGGTGTGCGGCCCGCCGGAATTGTTCGCGACGTTGCCGCCGATCGAGCAAGCCGCTTGACTGCTCGGGTCCGGCGCGTAGAAAAAACCGTCCTTGCTGATCGCTTTGGTGACGTCAAGGTTGATCACGCCGGGCTCGACGATAGCGAGGTGATTTTGGAGATCGATTTTCAGGATGCGATTGAGGCGCGCCAGCGACAAAATAATTCCGCCTTCGGCGGGTACCGCGCCGCCGGCAAGGCCGGTGCCCGAACCGCGCGGGACAATTGGAACGTCGGCCTCCTTGGCAAGCTTGATGACGGCCGCCACTTGTGCGACGTCGCCCGGCACCACAACGATCTCGGGCATGACTTGAAAGATCGAGCCGTCCTGCTCGTAGACAACGACGTCCTCTTTCTCAAAGAGAGCGTAGTGTTCGCCGACGATCTCCCGCAGCTGAGAAACCAGAGCGTCCCGTCTCATGTGAGGCAGACTAGCTGAGCCGCAGAGGGGGTGTCAAATCACCATTGACGCAACTCCGTCATCCATAATATAAGCGGCTGGCTTGAGATTCTGGACTTGATGGAAGGAGAAATTGACGATGTCTAATGAAAGCCAAGCACAGGAGCAAGGCACAAAGAAAGTTACACGTCGGAACGTCGTTAAGGCAGCGCTTGCCGCGGGTGGCGCGGCGGTGCTCGGCTTTCCAATGATCGCCAAGGGCCAGACCGGACCGGTCACCATGCGTTGGCAGAGCACTTGGCCGCAGAAGGATATCTTCCACGAGTACGCGCTCGACTACGCCCACAAGGTCAACGACATGACCGGCGGCGACTTGAAGATCGAAGTGTTGCCGGCGGGCGCGGTGGTGCCGGCTTTCGGCGTGCTCGACGCGGTGTCGAAGGGCACCCTCGACGGCGCTCATGGCGTGCTCTCATACCACTACGGCAAACAGACGGCACTCGCGCTCTGGGGATCGAGTCCCGCCTATGGGATGGACGCAAACATGATTTTGGCCTGGCACAAATACGGGGGCGGCAAGGAGCTACTCACCAGGATCTACGCGTCCATTGGCGCCAACGTCGTCTCCTTCCCGTATGGCCCGATGCCAACGCAACCCCTCGGCTGGTACAAGAAACCGATCACTAAGCCCGACGACTTCAAAGGTATGAAATTCCGCACCGTGGGCATCTCCATCGACCTGTTCCAAGGGATGGGTGCCGCGGTGAACGCGCTGCCTGCCGCCGAGATCGTGCCGGCGATGGACCGCGGGCTGCTCGATGCCGCCGAGTTCAATAACGCGTCCTCCGACCGCTCTCTAGGCTTTGCTGACGTCTCCAAGGTTTGCATGCTGCAGAGTTATCATCAGAATGGCGAGCAGTTGGAGATCCTATTCAATAAGACGAAGTTCGACGGCCTGCCGGCGAAATTAAGAGCGCAGATCGAGTATGCCGTGGACGCGGCGTCGGCCGACATGTCGTGGAAGGCGATCCACCGCTACTCTCAAGACTATATCGAGCTGCAAACCAAAGAGAAAGTTAGGTTTTATCGGACCCCAGACTCCGTCCTCCAGAAGCAGCTCGAGGTCTTCGATCAGGTGGAGGCGAAGAAGTCGGCGGAAAACCCGCTTTTCAAGGACATCGCCGACTCGCAGCGTCGGTTCGCCGAGCGCGCGGTGAAGTGGGACCTCGACACCAACGTCTCGCGCCGCATGGCGTATAACCACTATTTCGCAAAACCAACCGCCAAGCCCGCCGCGCCGGCAGCCAAAAAGGGTTAACCGCTTCGCGATGCGTACGAGCCGTTTCGCCAGCCATCCCCCAGTGACTGAATGACTGACGTCTCTTAGCTGCCGACGTGTTGCGAGTCGTTCGACTTCACTCGGGACAGACCGGTAGAACCCATGAATGGCCAGCGCTTACTCCACGGCATTGACGCGATCAGTTACTGGTCAGGGAAGGCGTTCGCTTGGCTGATCGTGGCACTGACTTTTGTCGTGTCGATCGAGGTCTTCAAGCGTTACATCTTGAACGCCCCGACCTCGTGGATTTTCGACTTGAACAACATGCTTTACGGCACGCTCTTCATGATGTGCGGTGCCTACACACTGGCGCTGAGCGCGCACGTGCGCGCTGATTTTGTTTACATCTACCTCAAACCGCGCGGCCAAGCGGCGCTGGACTTGGCGCTGTACTTCTTATTTTTCATTCCCGGGATTATCGGTCTGATCTATGCCGGCTACGGTTATGCCGCCGATTCCTGGCGTATCGGCGAGCACTCCAATATCACCGCAGAGGGTCCGCCGATATACCATTTCAAGACTGTGATCCCAATTGCCGGCGCTTTGGTGCTGCTCCAAGGATTCGCCGAGATTGTCCGCTGCATCGAGTGCTTGCGCACCGGCGCCTGGCCCGTGCGTCTCGCGGACGTCGAGGAGATCGACGTAATCGACACGCAGCTCTCTCATAGCGAATACGTTGACGAGGAATCACGCCGCGTGGCGATGGAGACGGCGCACGCCGTCGACGAGGCTGCGCGCCATCGCAGTGTCATGGAAGAGAGCGTGGTCCACGAGCGCGCGATCAAAGAGGACGAACAGAAAAAGTCATGAGCGATCCGGTACTCGGTCTGACGATGCTGGGGCTCATCGTGGTTGCGATCATGATGGGTTTTCCCACCGCCTTCACGCTCATGGGACTTGGGATGATTTTTGGCTACATCGCTTTTTGGGATCCCGCTCATCATTGGTGGGAAAGTAGAATCTTCGACCTGATCGTGCAGCGGACCTATGGGGTGATGACCAACGATACGCTGTTGTCAGTGCCCTTATTCGTGTTCATGGGCTACATCATGGAGCGCGCGGCGCTGGTCGATCGGATGTTTCACGCGGTGCAACTCGCCTTTCGCCGTGTTCCCGCATCGCTCGCTGTGACCACCATGCTGGTGTGTGCGTTTTGGGGCATCGCCTCCGGCATCGTCGGCGCGGTCGTAATCCTCATGGGCGTGATTGCCATGCGGCCGATGCTCAATGCCGGCTACGACGTGAGGCTTGCCTCTGGAGCGATCACAGCAGGCGGGACGCTCGGCATTCTTATTCCTCCATCCGTCATGCTGATCGTCTACGCGGCGGTGGCCGGCCAATCGATCGTGAAGCTGTACGCGGCCGCGATGCTGCCGGGGTTTTTCCTCACGTTCCTGTACCTCATTTACATTCTCGGCTGGGCGATCATCAATCCCAAAATCGCCCCCAAGCTGGCTCCCGATCAGTACCGAGTCGCGGTACCGGGTTGGCTCAGGCGGCTGGAGCGCGGAGCGTCGCGGAGCGTCTTTTTTGGCGTCACTGCGGCCATGTTTCGACCCAGCCTCGTCCGTAGCGCAACGACGCCAGATGCCAGTCGAATAAGCTACGCTGTCATCATCAACAACGTGGTTGCGCTCATGGTACCTGTGGCGCTCACGGTCGGGACGTTCGCCGCGACTTATTGGTATGTGGTTATCTATAACGCCCCGACGGCGCAAACCGTAGCCGCCCCCATCACGGCGGTTACACCGGCGCAGAGCCCGACACCGCAAGCGGCGCCAGCGCCCGCGGAAGAGAAGCCGCAGGAGCTCGGCGAGGCGGAGTCGGAAATGAAGGGCAACGAGCCTCACCGCAACGCAGATGCGCCACCCGAAGAGATGAGCACGCTCGGCGAGTCCACGGCCCAATCGACAGCGGGCAAAGTGCCGGCGTACTTCTACGACTGGTTCTGGGGATTGGCGGCGTTCTCTGCGCTGCTGCTCGCCTACTACTACTGGCGCATGGATGGCGAACAGTTCGAGATCCTCAAGGAACTTTCGGCGTCGGTGGTGCCACTTGGTGTGCTCACCATCGTGGTGCTCGCAGTAATCCTGTTCGGCATCTGCACCGCCACCGAGTCGGCCGCCGTGGGAGCGCTGGGCGCGCTCTATCTGGCGGTCATCGCGAAGTTTCCGCGCCAAGCTTATAGGTGGAGCGTCGTTGGTGTGATCGGCGGGGTCGCGCTCGGCTGGGCGCATGCGGATTTTGTCGAGCTACTCGTGTCGGGTTCCCTTGGCGCAACGTTTGCCGGGACCGTCGTGCCCGTGCTGCAAAATCTAAAAACCTCGCCCGAGCTGCGCCAGAACATCAAGGAAGCGACTTTCCTCACGGCGAAGACGACCGCTATGGTCTGCTGGCTCTTCATCGGGTCGGCGCTGTTCTCCGCGGTATTCGCGCTGCACGGCGGTCAATCGCTGATCGAGCGCTGGGTGCTAAGCATGAATCTCTCACCGCTCGGGTTTCAGTTCACCGCGCAGATGATTATCTTCCTACTCGGCTGGCCGCTGGAGTGGACCGAGATCATTGTCATATTCTGCCCAATCTTCATTCCGCTGCTCAGCCACTTTCAGATCGACCCGATTCTTTTCGGCACCATGGTCGCAGTGAATCTCCAAGCGGCTTTCCTGTCGCCGCCGGTGGCGATGTCGGCTTTTTACTTGAAAGGTGTCTCGCCGCCGCATGTCACCCTCAATCAGATATTTGCTGGCATGATGCCCTATATGCTCATCGTATGCTTGTGCTTGGCCTTCATGTACATCTGGCCTGGCATGACATTGTGGCTACCGGAATTTCTCTACGGCAATTAGTGCCATGACGATAAGCGTCGCATCGCTGCGTTCTCACTCGGCGGGCATCCTCAACGTACTGATGACGTACGTTTCCGGTGCCCTTCTCCTTTGGGCCTTGCGCTGCTCGCTTCTCATCACGGCACTCAAAAAAGATGATTTGCGGCGTCGAAAAAAATTCTAGTCAAGAACCTCAGTCATGGAATTGACCAATCTTCATTCGCTTTCAGCCAGTGAAGCGGCGCGTTTGATCCACGATGGGATCATCAGCTCGGAGCAGCTCATCGATGCTTGCCTAGAGCGCATCCGGGAAGTTGACGACCGCGTTCAAGCCTGGGCGTTTCTCGATGCCGACTACGCGCGCACCCAGGCGCGGGCGGCGGATGAACGACGCCTGAGTGGTCAACCCATCGGCGCGCTGCACGGCGTGCCCATCGCAATCAAGGACATTTTCGATACCGCCGACATGCCCACGGAATATGGCTCGCCGATTTACGCCGGACGCACGCCGTCGCGCGACGCGACGGTTGTCTCGAGGCTGCGCGCCGCGGGGGCCGTGATCTTGGGCAAGACTGTCACGACGGAGTTCGCCTACTTTTCGCCCGGTAAAACGCGCAACCCACAAAATTTCGAGCATACCCCCGGCGGCTCGTCGAGCGGCTCGGCCGCTGCCGTCGGCGCGGAGATGGTACCGCTCGCGATTGGCAGCCAAACCAACGGCTCGACGATTCGCCCCGCCGCTTATTGCGGTGTAGTTGGTTTTAAGCCGACGCACGGACTGATTTCGCGGCACCGCGTCTTCGCGCTATCGCGCGCCCTCGATCACGTCGGCCTATTCGCGCGCTCCATCGACGACATCGCGCTGCTCGCCGAACAATTGGTCGGTCATGATGAAAGTGATCCCGATACCAAACCCCAGGCACGAATTCCATTCAGTGCCATCGTCGCGGAAGAGCCGCCGCTGCAGCCGATGTTCGCATTTATCAAAACGCCAATGTGGGAACGCGCCGATGAGGACACCCGAGAAGGATTCGGCGAGATCGTCGAGCAGCTGGGAACGCAAGTCGAAGAGGTGGACCTTTTTCCATCGGCGGAAAAAGCGTGGCAATGGCATCAGACGATCATGAGCGCGGAGATGGCGACTAATCTGGAGCGTGAATGGGAAAAAAGCGCCGATCGTTTGTCGGAACAGCTACGATCGTTCATTGAGCGCGGGAGAGAAGTTCGCGCCGTCGATTATCAGCGAGCGTTAAGGCAAATCAGGCCCATGCATGAAAGCTTCGTCGAGCTTTTCGAGCAGCGTTATGACGCGATACTCACGCCGTCCGCCCCGAGCGCAGCGCCGAAAGGGCTTGCGGCCACGGGCGATCCTTCGTTCTGCACGCTGTGGACGCTGTGCGGGATGCCGTGTGTGACTTTGCCGCTGCTTGAAAGCAGCGACAGAATGCCGATCGGTGTGCAGCTTGTGGGCGCGCGAAACGGTGACGCAAAACTTTTACGCACAGCACGCTGGCTCGCGGCGAAAGTTGCCGCGACATGA
>Ga0075425_100001276_pt1 | contig 24524 bp, 18 predicted proteins | sample SoiMethybrSBSTD4_FD_75300 | JGI IMG/M metagenome (GOLD analysis project Ga0075425, IMG submission 75300) | Bulk soil microbial communities from a Populus tree surrounding site in Tennessee, USA - Soil MetaG P. TD hybrid SBSTD4 | ecosystem: Environmental > Terrestrial > Soil > Tree plantation...
ATCGTCTACCAGCCGCAGATCGCGCGCTGGGATGGTCGTGCGCACATGGTGTCCTACGCCGCCGTCGCGTATCAGCCGGATAAGGCGGCAAAGCCCGCGATGGGCACCGTCGCCCTCGAGTCGACGACGACGGTCTCGCTCGACGACCGCCTCGTGCGGTTTTCGCCGGTGCGCGTCACCGAAACGAATTTTCCGTCGCTCACGCGCGAGCAGTTGCAGGACGTCGTCGGCGAGCTGACCAACGGCATCCCCGACCAGGAGCGCGTGATCGCGCTCGATCGCGTGCTCGCGCATGTCGACAAGAGCCAGATCCTCCCGAAGAACGTCGACGGCGTGAAGGCGGATCCACCGCCAATCTTCTACAGCACCCGGCCCGCGGTGCTGGTCAACTTCGACGGCGATCCGATCTGGAGTCCGATCAAGGACAACGATCTCAAGTTCGCGGTCAACACCAACTGGGACGTGTTCCAGTACGCGCCCACGAGCACGTTCTATCTCCGCCACGATAGGTTGTGGATGCAGGCGAGCGACATCCGTGGCCCGTGGTCGGCGGCGCGATCGCTGCCCGAGAGCTTCTCGAAGCTGCCGGCCGACGAGAACTGGACCGAGGTACGCGCCGCGCTGCCGCTCGGAACCAGCGCACCGCCAGCGGTGCCGAAGGTCTACGTCAGCACCGTCGCTGCCGAGTTGATCCGGCTGCGCGGCGCGCCAGTATACAAGCCAGTGCACGGCACGCGGCTGCTCTGGGTGAGCAACACCGACAGCGACGTCTTCAGGCTCGGTGCGAACGGTCCGATCTACTACCTGATCGCCGGGCGCTGGTTCACCGCGACCGCGTTCAACGGCCCATGGACATTCGCGACGCCGACGCTGCCTGACGACTTCCGGAAGATCTCGCTCGAGCATCCGCGGTCGCGCGTGCTCGCGTCGGTCCCCGGTACCGCGCAGGCCGCCGAAGCGGTGCTGTTGTCGCAGGTGCCGCAGACGGCGCGCGTCAGCCGGAAGCTCGAAGCGCCCGACGTCGTCTACCAGGGTGATCCGCAGTTCCAGCCGATTCCGCAGACCACAGTCGCGCGTGCGGTCAACACCGACAAGGACATCATCAAGGTCGGCGATCTCTACTACATGTGCTTTCAAGGCGTCTGGTTCATGGGCCGCGGCGCGAACGGCCCATGGGAAGTCGCCACATCGGTGCCCGGCGCGATTTACGAGATCCCAGCGAGCTCGCCCGCGCACAACGTCACCTACGTCACCGTGGTCGAGGACAACGACGACGAGTGGGTGACCTACGCGGCGGTGGCCGGCTACACCGGCATGATGGTCGCGTGGGGCTGCGCCGTGTGGGGCACCGGCTGGTACTACCCGCCCTACACGTGGTACGGCGGCTTCTATCCGGTCTACTACCCGTTCTATCCAACTTACGGCTACGGCGCCTGGTACAACCCGTGGACCGGCGGTTACGGCCGCGCCGCCGCGTGGTACGGACCGTACGGCGGCGCCGGCGTCGCCGCACGCTACAACCCGCGCACCGGCACCTACGCCCGCGGCGCCGTCGCGTGGGGACCGTACGGCGCGCGCGGCGCCGCCGGCGCCTATAACCCGCGGACCGGCACCTACGCGCGCACGCAGCAGGGTTCGGGTGTGTACGGCAGCTGGGGCACGACGTCGGTGCAGCGTGGCAACCAGTGGGCGCAGACCTCGCGTGTGACCAACCGCGCGACCGGCACGACCACGCGCGTGACGCAGGGCAGCGGCGGCGGCGAGGCGATCACACGGCGCGGCCCGCAGGGCACGGGCGGCGTCGCGCGCACCGGCAGCGGCGATGTCTACGCCGGCCGCGACGGCAACGTCTATCGGCGCCAGGACGGCAACTGGCAGAAATACGACAACGGTTCGTGGGGCAACGTCGGGCCGAGCGCGACGCCGCGCAATCCCGCGGTCTCGCCTGCGACCAACGATCGCAGGCCCGCGGCCGGCAGCCAGCCGGCCACCTCCGGCGGCGACACCGTGAACCAGTTGAACCGCGATCGTGCGGCGCGCACGGAAGGCGCAACCCGGACGCGCGACTACGGCGCGACGCGCGGCGGCAGCACCTCGGTCGGCAGCTACCGGCCGAGCGGCGGCAGCCGTGGCGGCGGCGCGGCCCGCGGCGGCGGACGCCGGCGATGAGCGGCCGAATGATCGACGAGCCGGCGAAGAAAGTGGCGCGGCGGCTCGAGCGGGAGATCACCTACTACGCCGGCATCGCGCTGCGTGCTGCGACGCGCGATGGGGTCCGGCTGGCGCACGTGGCGATCGCGGCACGCGAACAGCGTTTGAAGGATCTCGTCGGAATCGACGCCAAGCAGAAGGAGAAGCGATGAATACGTTCACGACATGCAGCCTCATGGCAGCCCTGACGCTGACGGCAAGCGCAGCGGGCGCGCAGACCAAGACGATCACCGGAGAACAGAAAACGTTGACGGCGACCGTCGAATCGATCGAGGCGGCGAGCCGCAGCGTCACGGTGAAGAAGCCGGACGGCACCTACGAGGTGTTCTACGTGCCTTCGTCGGTCAAGCAGTTTGACACGCTCAAGATCGGCGACAAGGTGACGGCGAAGTACTACGAGAACGTCGTCCTTCAGGTCCAGGCGCCGGGGGAGAAGGCCGTCGACAAGAGCGGTAGTGCCGTGACGCGGTCCGCTACCGGCACGGCGGGAACCGCCGCGCACCAGCGGACGATCACCGCGACGATCGCGGCGATCGATCCGAAGGCGCCGTCGATCACCTTCACCGGCCCGAACGGCTGGAAGTACAGCACGCGCGTCGAAGACACGGCGGCGCTGGCCAAGGTGAAGGTCGGCGACAAAGTCGATATCACCTGGACGGAAGCCATGGTGCTGTCGCTCGAGAGCGGGAAGTAACCGATGTGGAAGTGCCTCGTCGTCGTGCTCGCGCTGGCTGCGGCGCCCGTTGCGGCGCAGCCAGCCGACGGTACCGCTGCCGAGCAGCCGCCGGACGAGGGCAACGTCGCCGGTCGGCTGATCCGCGACGTCGCGAGCGACTACAAGAACTTCCTGTCGGTCGACACGGCGCAGCGGATCACGATTGGCGCGTTCGCCGCGGGCGCCGTCCACGCCGCCGACGAGGAGATTGCCAGCTCCATTCAGGAGGGGGACGGGACCACGCTGCCCGGCGGCGCGACCTACGGATCGCAGTATCTGCATCTGCCGGTCGCCGCGGCCTGGTGGGCGATTGCCGCGGCAGCCGGCAGCAGCCGGCACGCCGCCGCCGGCCGCGATCTCGTGCGCGCACAAATCTCGGTGGTCAGCTGGACCTATGCAATCAAGTTCGCCACCGATCGCACGCGGCCCAACGGCGATCCGCATTCGCTGCCGTCGGGCCACGCGTCCACGTCGTTCGCAACGGCGACGGTGCTGCAGACCCATTACGGCTGGAAGCTCGGACTACCGGCCTACATCGCGGCGACCTACAGCGGTGTGTCGCGGATCTACGAAAACCAGCACTGGGCCAGTGACGTGGTGCTTGGCGCCGCCGTCGGCATCGCGTCGGGCCGCACGGTGACCGTGCGCATGCGCAGGAGCCAGATGACCGTCGCGCCGCTCGCCGTACCGGGCGGCGGCGGCGTGTTGTTCAGCAGCGTGAGGTAGACCCCATGTATCGCCGGGTAGCAGTGATCATGTTCGCCGTGCTCGTGCAGGCGGCCGCGCTCGCGGCGCAGGACCCGCCGTCGCGCGAGCGCGCTATCGAAGAAGCCGAGCAGGCAAAGTTCGAAGCGCTCAAGCCGGCGGCGCCGGGGAAGGCCGAGGCCTACGTCGCGCGCATTTCCGACATGTTCCTGAGCGGCCAGATGCACTGGCATGCCTTCTGGCAGAACGCGTACTCAGGCGGCGGCTTCACGGTCGGCGCCGGCTACACGCGCTATGTGAGCTCTTACAACTGGATCGACGTCCGCGGCAGCATCACGCCGTCGGGCTACAAGCGGCTCGAGGCGCAGTTCTTCGCACCGGACCTCTTCAAGCGCCGCGGCACGCTGTCGGTGCTCGGTGGCTGGCGCGAAGCCACGCAGGTGAACTTCTTCGGCATCGGCGCCACCACGCCGCAGGAGAACAAGACCAACTACGGCTTCACGCAGCCGTACCTCGGGGCGACGCTCGAGGTGTTCCCGACCAGGAAGCTGTTCATGGTGCGCGGCGATGTCGAGGTGTCGCAGTGGAACCAGGGAGCCGCGTCGGGCAGCGTGACCTCGGTCGAGCAGGTCTACACGCCGCAAACGCTTCCCGGTCTTGGCGCGTCGCCCGTCTACCTGCACACGCAGGCGACGATCGGGATCGACTCGCGTCCGGCTCGCGGCTACACGCGGCGCGGCGGCTTTTACGGTGTGACCGTCCACGACTACACCGACAACGACAACCTCTACGGCTTCAACCAGGTGGACTACACCGCGCTGCAGCACATCCCGATCCTGCGCGAGACGTGGGTGCTCGCGTTTCGCGCGTTCGCACAAACCACCTACGACAAGAGCGGCCAGACGATCCCGTTCTTCATGATGCCGTCGTTCAGCGGCGGCTCGGACTTGCGCGCGTACGCGAGCTGGCGGCTGCGCGACCTGAACAGCCTGCTGCTGCAGGGCGAGTGGCGCGCCAACATCAACCGCTTCCTGGAGATGGCGCTCTTCTACGACACCGGCACGGTGGCGCCGACGCCGGGCGATCTGTGGCACACGAGCAGCAAGGCCGACTACGGGCTCGGCTTCCGGTTCCACGGTCCGATCACGACGCCGCTGCGCATCGAGGTGGCGAAGGGGTCCGAAGGCTTCGTGCTCAACTTCTCCGCATCGCAGGTCTTCTGAGGGACGGGTCATGCGCAGACATCTGGCGTTGTCCGCCGTCGTCATCGTCATCACCGCCGTCGCAGCGGCAACGGCGGCCGGACCAAAGTTCTACATCGACGATCCGATCGCCCGCGAGCCCGAGCGGAAGAGTGCGGCCAACGCGAAGCCGCTCGGTATCGATCTGTTCTTCGAGTACTCGTTCAACCTGTTCGTCAACGCGTCCAAGAAGCCGTCGAACCGCCGCGCCGGCAACGTCAACACCGTCGACGAGGTGCCCGACTCGAGCTGGCTGGTCAACCGGATCGGCTCGACGCCGCTGACGCCGGAGCAGATCGCGCGCGGCGTCAACTCCGACACCGTGCCGTCGTCAGAGAAATGGACGCTCCTCCGCGAGAAGTCGGCCGGCACCAATCCGGGGTTTACCGCAAAGGACGGCAACGGTCAGACGTGGTTTCTGCAGTTCGACGCACCCGAATTTCCTGAGGCGAGCACCGGCGGCGTCGAGGTCGCGACCAAACTGTTCTGGGCGCTCGGCTACAACATGGTCGAGACCTTCATCACCAAGTTCGATCCGGCGCGGGTCGAGATTGATCCAAAGGCAACGGTGCGACGGCCGTCGGGCGCGCGGACGCCGTTCACCCGCGACGACATCGACCGCGTGCTCGAGCGCGCGGCCCGCAACGCGGATGGCACCTACCGGGCGTCGGCTGGACGCCTGTTGCCGGGTAAAGTGCTCGGGCCGTTCCGCTACTCGGGCACGCGTTCCGACGACCCGAACGATCTGGTTCCACACGAGCAGCGCCGCGAGCTGCGCGCGCTGCGCGTGTTCGGCGCATGGACCAACCTGGTCGACTGGAAGGCGGGGAACACGCTCGACACGCTCGTCGAAGAAGACGGCCGGACCGTGATCAAGCACTACCTGCAGGACGTCGGCTCGAGCTTCGGCATGGCCAACAACCTGCACGAGTGGGACATGGGCTGGGAGTACTACTACGACGGTCCGGCCACCAAGCGCAGGTTCCTCACCTACGGCTTCGCGCTCAGCCCGTGGCAGACCGTCCCGTACATCGAGTACCCCTCGATCGGAGTGTTCGAGGGTGATCGGTTCGATCCGACGGTGTGGAAGCCGCAGACCCCGGTTCTCGCATACATCGATCTGCGCGCCGACGATGCCTTCTGGGCGGCGCGCAAGGTGATGGCGTTCACCGACGACCAGATTCGCGCCGCGGTCCACACCGGCCAGTACAGCGATCCAGCGGCCGAGGCGCATCTGGCCGCGGTGCTGATCAAGCGGCGCGACGCGATCGGTCGCGCATATCTGCCGGCGATCAATCCGATCGTGAACCCGTCGCTTGGCGGCGACGGCCGGCTGACGTTCGAGAACGCAGCTGTCGCTGCCGGGTTCGCCGAGCCGCCGGCGACATACCGCGCCGCCTGGGCACGCTTCGACAACGCGACCGGCGCGACGACGTCGATCGGCCGCAGCGACGGCACGACGACGTCGATGGCGGCTCCGGGCGCCCTGCCCGAAGGCACCGGCTCCTATGTTCAGATCGACATCACCGCGGACAGCGCCGCGCATCCGACGTGGCAGCAACCGGTGCGGACCCACTTCCAGCGTACGGCGGACGGCTGGAAACTCGTCGGCCTCGAGCGCATGCCCGACACGCCGCCCGCCGCGCCGCCGCCGGCACCGCGGGCGACGAAGGATCGGTGATGGCTGCGACGCCTGCGGCGGTGATCGTCGAGCCGAGCGAGCCGGTGCCGGACAAAGGCCTCATCGAGCGGCTGCTCTCGCCGATTGCCGACGTCCACCGCGGCGAATCGGTCAGCGCGCTGTTGTTGACCCTGACGATGTTCCTGCTGCTCGGCGGCTACTACCTGCTGAAGACGGCGCGCGAGGGCTTCATCCTGAGCGAGGGCGGCGCCGAGGTGAAGAGCTACTCGTCGGCGGGGCAGGCGTTGCTGCTGCTCGTGCTCGTGCCGGCGTACGGCTCGCTCGCGTCGCGCGTCAGCCGCATCCACCTGATTCAGTGGGTGACGCTCTTCTTCGCCGGCAACCTCGGGTTGTTCCTGCTGGCGATCGCGAGCGGTCTGCGCATCGGCATCGTGTACTTCCTGTGGGTCGGCATCTTCAACGTGATGGTGATCGCGCAGTTCTGGGGCTTCGCCGCCGATCTCTATACCGAGGAGCAGGGCAAACGGCTCTTCCCGCTGATCGGCGTTGGCGCGAGCCTCGGCGCGTGGATGGGGTCAATGCGCGCCGGAGTGCTGGTGAAGGGCGCAGGGCCGGCGCGCCTGCTCGTCGGCGGCGCCGTCGTCCTGGTGGTGTGCGTGGTGCTCGCACGGATGGCCGATCGCCTGACGCCGCGGACGACGAAGGCCGCAAGGCCGGTCGACGAGAAGCTCGCGGCCGGGCCGTCCGGATTCAGGATGCTGCTCGACGATCGTTATCTGCTGCTGATGGCGCTGCTGGTTCTGCTGCTGAACGTCGTCAACTCCTCGGGCGAGTACCTGTTCGGCCGCTACGTGGTCAATTACGCGGTCGACACGTTCGGCGGCGGCGCGGCGGCGGAAGCGGCGCGCAGCCAGTTCATCAGCGAGACCTACAGCAGCTACTTCGGTTGGGTGAACCTGATCGGGTTCCTGCTGCAGATGTTCGTGGTCTCGCGCGTCTTCCAATTCCTCGGCGTCGGGCGCGCGCTCTTCATCCACCCCGCGGTTGCGTTCGTCGGCTACGTCGGCATGCTGTTCGCGCCGTCGTTCGGCTTCATCCGCTGGTTGAAGGTTGCCGACAACAGCCTCGACTACTCGCTCGGCAACACCACCAAGCAGGCGTTGTGGCTGCCGACCAGCCGCGAGGCCAAATACAAGGCCAAGCAGGCGGTCGATTCGTTCTTTCAACGGGCCGGCGACGTCCTCCAGGCAGCGGTCGTCTACTCCGGCGAGCTCACCGCGCTCAGCATCGCCGGCTTCGCGGCGCTGAACCTTGTCTTCGTGTGCGGCTGGTTCGGAGTCGCCGGCGGCCTGCGCCGCCGGCTGCGCGCTCGCGCGGTGGCTGCCGGCGGTAACGAGTGGTGATGCGGCGATGAAGTTCGACAAGGACAACGTCCCGGCCTTCATGTCGATGCTGCTGCTGACGCCGGATCTCTTTCCGCCGCTGTCGGCAAGCGCGACGGTGGAACTCGCGGCGCGCTCGCGCGCGCCGGCCACGCGGCAGGCGAACGAGGATCACTACATCGTGCTCAGGCTCGGCCGCTCGCAGGAGATTCTTCTCACCAGCCTGCCGGCAACCATGACGAAGCGCTTCGATGAGAACGCCTACGGGATGGTGGTCGCCGACGGGATGGGTGGGGAGGGCGAACTCGCCAGCCGCCTGGCCATTACCGCGCTGATGGAGCTTGCGCTGCGCTACGGCCAGTGGCGTCTGCGGGTCGACGAGGCGGTCGCGCACGAGATTTCCGCGCTGGTGCACAGCTTCTACCGGCAGATCGACTCGGCGCTCGTCTACGCCAACCGCTCGCGCCCCGACGCGCCGCTGCAGACGACCATGACCGCTACGGTCAGCGCCGGCCGCGATCTGTTCCTCGCACACGTCGGCCACTCGCGAGCGTACCTGTTGCGCGACGGCGACCTGATGCAACTGACGCGCGATCACACGCGCGCGATCCTGCGCGAGAAGGCGCGGCAGCACCTCATCGACCTCACCGACACCGCCTCGGATCGGCATCACATTCTGACCGACGCGCTGGGCGCCGGCACTTCGGATCCGGTGATCGACGTCGAGCGGCTCACGCTCGCTGACGACGACCTCGTGATGGTGTGCACCAACGGCCTCACCGACGTCATCGGCGACTACGAGATTGCCCAGGTGCTCGGCTCGAAGCGCACCGTCGACGAGCAATGTGAGACGCTGGTGACGCGTGCCGTCAACTCGGGGGCGCACGACGACGTCACCGTGCTGCTGACGCGCTATCACCTGGCCGAGTGAACCCGTGGCGGAAGCGCTGACGACCACCGGCGTCACCGCCGCGCCGTCCCGCCCGGCCAGTAATCTTTCCCGCCGGATCATGTGGGGCGTGGTGGCCGGCATCGCCACCGGGCTGCTGTTCGGCGAGGCAGCCGCTGTCCTGCAGATCGTCGCCGACGGGTACGTCCGGCTGCTGCAGATGACCGTGCTGCCGTATGTCGTGATCTCGATCATCGGCGGCCTCGGCGCGCTCGACGCGCAGCAGGCGCGGACGCTGGGCAAGCGGGTCGGCGTGGTTCTGCTGCTGCTGTGGGGCACGGCGCTGTCGGCGGCGCTGCTTGTCAGCGCGATTTTCCCGCGGCACGAGAGCGCGTCGTTTTTCAGCACCACGCTGCTCGAGGAGCGCGAATCGTTCGACTTCCTCGGCTTGTACATCCCGACCAACCCGTTCAATTCGCTCGCCAACAACATCGTGCCGGCCGTCGTGCTGTTCAGCATCGTCGTCGGCCTCGCGCTGATCGGAGTGCCGAGGAAGGCGCGGCTCCTCGAGGTGCTCGGCATCGCCGGCGACGCCATCGGCATCGCGACGAAATTCATCGTCTCACTGACCCCATATGGAGTGTTCGCGATCGCGGCGGTGGTCAGCGGCACGCTTGGCCTGGAGGCGCTGAGCCGGCTGCAGGTGTACCTCGTCAGCTACGTGGTGATGTCGCTGCTGCTCAGCCTGTGGCTGCTTCCGGCGCTCGTCGCCGCGGTTACGCCCGTGCCGTTTCGCGCGATGCTGTCGGCCACCCGGGACGCGCTGGTGCTTGCGTTCATGACGACCAGCCTGTTCGCAGTGCTGCCGCTGCTGACCGAAGAGATCAAGGCATTGCTTCGGAAGTACGCCGGCGCGGACGCGCGCGACGAGGCGCTGCCCGACGTGATCGTTCCGGCGTCGTTCAATTTCCCGCACTCGGGCAAGCTGCTGTCGCTCAGTTTTGTGCTGTTCGCGGCATGGTTCTCCGACACGAGGATCGCGGCCGGCGATTACGTGCGCCTGGCGGGCACAGGGCTGGTGGTGATGTTCGGCAACGTCAACGCCGCGATCCCCTTCCTGCTCGATCAACTGCGAATCCCCAGCGACACGTTCCGGCTGTTCCTGGCATCGGGCGTCGTCAACGCGCGGTTCGGGACCCTCGTCGCGGCGGTGCACACGGTCGCAGTCGCGCTGATTGGCACCTGCGCGATCACCGGACGGTTGCGCATCGACGGCGCCAAGCTGTTCCGGTTCGGCGTGATGACCGCGGTGTTGACGATCGGCGTCGTCGGCGGCCTGCGGCTGCTTCTCGAACTGGAACTGCGGACGCCGTACGACAAGGACCAGGTGATCGCATCGATGGAGGCGATGCGAAACCGCGGCGACGCGAAGACGTTCAAACCCGGTGATGCGGTGCCGCCGCTGCCGCCGCTCACGACCTCGCTCCTCGATCGGGCTCGCGGGCGCGGCACGGTGCGCATCGGCTACTTCGACGACAGCCTGCCGTACGCGTACTTCAACGGCCGCGGCGACCTCGTTGGCCTGGACGTCGAGATGGCGCAGCAGTTCGGGCGCGATCTCGGCTTCGGCGTCGAGTTCGTGCCGGTGAGCCGATCAGTGCTCGAGGCGGGAGTCGACGCAACGCTCTGCGACCTCGTGATGTCGGGGGCGGTCGTCACTGCCGAGCGGGCCGCGCACGTGCAGTTCTCCGCGCCGTATCTGGACGAAACCGTGGCATTCGTCGTTCTCGATCACGAGGCGGCGGCGTTCGACGAGTGGAGCAAGATCCGGCAGAAGGGGAAGCTGCGTATCGGCGTGCCGCGCGGTGCGTACTTCAAGCAGAAGATTCAGGACCAGCTGCCGGACGCCGAGCTCGTGCCGCTCGGCGGCATGGACGACATCTTCAAGCCGCACGATCCGCCGATCGACGCCTTCGTTGCGACGGCCGAGCGCGGGTCGGCCTACACGATCCTGCATCCTGCCTACGCCGTAGCCGTGCCGAAGCCGCGGCCTTTCAAAGTGCCGCTTGGTTACGTGATCGCCGGACGCGATCAACAGATGCTGACCGTCCTGAACACGTGGATTGATCTGAAGGCGAAGGACGGAACGATCGAAGAGCTCTTCACGCACTGGATCCTCGGTCAGGATGTCGGGCCGAAACCGCGGCGCTGGTCCGTCGTTCGCAACGTCCTGCATCTCGTGCCGTGACGGCCGGGGAAGGGGCTGATGCAGCGCGCGATTCGTACGGCAGCCTTCGTGATCGCGACCGCCCTGATCATCGCCGGTCGAGCCGCGGCGCAGGACATGGAGCCGAAGTCGTATTCGGCCTCGCCGATCGGCGCGAACTTCTTCGTCGGCAGCTTCAGCTGGTCGACAGGCGCGGTCGTGTCCGATCCGACGCTGCCGCTGAGCGACGTCCATGCGGACGTGCGCGGGTTCGTCGCCGCGGTCGGCCACTCGTTCGATCTGTTCGGCAATCTCGCGCTGGCCACCGTGGCGCTGCCGTACGTGCTCGCCGACGTGACCGGGAAGATTCAGGAGCAGGCGGCCGCGACGTCACGTTCGGGGCTGGCCGACGCGCGCTTCAGGCTGTCGGTCAACCTGCGCGGCAACCCGGCGATGTCGGCGAGGGAATTCGCGCGGGCGCCGCGCCAGACGATCATCGGCGCCAGCCTGAGCGTCTCGGCGCCTGCCGGGCAGTACTACGGCTCAAAGTTGATCAACCTCGGCACCAACCGCTGGACGTTCAAGCCGGAAGTCGGGATCTCGGTTCCGATCCGCCGCCTCGACGCCGACGCGTACCTCGGCGCGACGTTCTTCACGCGCAACGACGACTTCTATCCCGGCGGCCGGGCGCGGACGCAGGAACCGGTGCTCGCGGCGCAGGCACACGTCAGCTACACGCTGCGGCCGCGGATGTGGGTCGCCGTCGACAGCACGTGGTATTCCGGCGGCAGCGCCCGCGTTGCAGATGGCGATGCCTCGATCCCGGCCAACAACTCGCGGGCCGGCATCACCCTGTCGATGCCGGTCGGTGTCCGCTACTCGCTCAAAGTCGCCTACGGGTCTGGAGTAATCGTCCGGACCGGGACCAACTTCACGAGCTTTGCCGTCGCGATGCAGGCGCTGTGGCTCTCGCGGCGATGACGCGCGGCTCGAACCAGCTCGACTGAAGGGGTCGGGAACCGTTTGACCCCTCGTGACGTGTACGCGTTCACAGCAGCGTAGTTCGATGTGACACCAACGGACCAATACTCGCCGAGTAACTCGACCGTTTTCAAAGAGAACTCGCGATCGGTGCTTTGGTACGAAACTTGAGATTCGCCTGCCGCCGCTAGCGTGCAGAGGGTCGAAATGCGTCTTGTCGTCACGGCGTTGCTGGTCGCACCGATGCTGGCGCCGACGTATGCGTCGGCCCGGTCGCAGCCTGTCCGGTGCGACACCATCCAGCGCGGCGAGACGGTCTTCGGCGTCGCGAGGCGGGTCACCGGCCGCCCCGAGAGCCTGCGCGAGGCCTGGTTTCGCATCGTCGATGGCGCGAGGGTGATCCCGAAAGCCGGTTACAACCGCGTCCAGGCGGGCTGGCAGGCGTGCGTTCCGATCGAGCGTGGCCTGCCGCGCGCGATCGTTCCAGCCGCAGGGCCGCTGCAGGCGCGGCTCACACCGGCGTCGACTCGACTCACGACAGCGCTTTCATCGTCAGCGAGGGCTGCGCCGTCGTCCCGGACTGGCGGAGGTGTTTCGGTGCCGGCCCCGCGTTCGGAGCCTGCTCCGGCTCATGACTGGCCCTGGACGCTGGCATTGATGTGTCTTGGACCGGCGGCGTTCGGCGCGGCGATCGGGTTCGGGTGGCGGAGTGTGGAGCGCGCCGTGACACGCCGGCGCGCGTTGACTCGCGAAGCGCAGCGGTTCGCCGATGTCTTCGTCAGCGATTTCGAGAAGCCGCTTCGGATCGCCGGTGAGACCGGCCGGCCTGTGCGCACGCGGTTCCGCTGGATCCCGCGTGACCGTCGCCTCGAAATCCTGCTGGCGCCAGGCGCTGGCCGGCGCTATCCGAACCTGGACGATCACCGCCGCAACCTCGAGTACGACGTCGAACGCATTTCGCATCGCCTCAAAACCTATCCGTTCGACCGCCGGCCGCTGCGCGCGGAAGGCACGTGGGTCGTCATCCCGTTCCAGTTCAACCCGGGTCCGAAAACAGGAGCTCCTGTATGAACATCCTCATGCTGAGCGTGGGTGGTGGCGGCGGTCACATTCTCCGCTCGGTAAAGGCGCTGTTTCGCCGCGACCTGGCCACGGTGCAGAAAAGCGACCCGCGGTACGCGGATCGGCTCCGGCGTGCCGTGGTCACCCGATTCCTCGATACCAACGAGTTCTCGGTATCCGACATTCCTGCCGACGAGCGGGTGATCATCGGCGCACAGACGACGGGGCGCCTGGGGGCGCGGCACGATCCGGACGTGGCGCGGCGTGCCCTCGAGGAGTCCACGGCGGAGGTGGACGCGTTGCTGAAACCCTATTCCGTCGTCGTCCTGATCGGGACCGGCGGTAAAGGGACTGGCGCCGGGACGATGTTGCCGATCGCCCGGATGGCTCGCCAGCAGCGGAAGCTGGTGCTGCCGATCTTCGTCAGACCGTCGTTCGAGTGGCACGAGGTCGAGAAGCGGCGATACGACCACGCGCTGGCGATCTCGGAGCAGTTCGACGCAGCTGAAATCCGCCTGATCGAAATCCTCAACGACCGCGGTTACTCGAGCGCCAACCCGCTGCCGCAACACACGGTCTGGGAGCGGATGAACCGTCCGATTGCGCGGGCACTGCGCGGGCTGTTGTATGTCCTGTCGGACCTGTCGCAAGTCGATCCGTCCGATCTCTCGATGCTGTTTGCTGGTCCCGGCCGGCTGCGTGTCGGCTTCGCCGAGATCGATCCACAGCCAGGCGCGGACCCGACCGACGACGAGGTGCGGCAGGCGGTCGAGACGTGCTGGGAGAATCCGTATTCGCTATTCAGCAAGCCGGTCGGCACGTCGCTGATTTGCATCCACGGCCAATGGTCGAACGTGGTCGACGGACGCATCAAGGGCGGGCTGGCAGCACTCGCAGCGGCCGGGCCGGCGCAAGCGACGTACAACCCGCTGCACGCCTTTGCCCCCGCAGCGCCGAAACCGTGGGGTGTGACGGCGCTGTTCGCCGAGTACACCGGGAATCATCCGCCGCTTCAGATCGAGTGGCCGGACGTGCGATCGGTTCGGCAACCGCTCGCGACAGGCGCTTCGGCCGCTGCGGCTCGGGTAGCCGATGAGCCCGCGGATCAAGCAGCGACGTCGCCGGGTTCTGGTTCGGTGAGCGGAACGCGAAGTCCCTGGGGGCCGATCGAAGAGCGACCCGCGCCGGAGCCTCTGGCGCCAGCCGCGCCCGAACCGCGTGCGTTCGCCACGTTCTGGGAGTTTGCGCTGGCGCTCAACCGCAACGATCCTGCAGCGATCGCGCTCGCGTCCGATGGGGCCACGTGCGACATCCCGATCGACAGCGGCGAGATCAGGAAACTGCTTGGCACGGTGTGGTTTCGTTCGGCGTTTCGGCATCTGTCGCCGCACTGGCGCAGCCGGCTCCTCGACGTTCTGGTCGGCGACATCACCGTCGGCAACCACATGATTCGGGATGGACGCCGCAGCGTGCGGCTCGGTCAGATCTCGCCCGAAGCGCTCAAACAACTCGCAAACGACGTCACGGTTTCCGACGTCGCGCGCGCCGACGTTCAACTGCTGATCGCGATTGAAACAACGTGGGGCAGCGAGGCGCTGGGACGCGTGACCTTCGCGCCAGTGGAGGCGGCGTCGGCCTCAGGATTCGGAGCGTTCCTGCAGCCGTTCCGCAACCCGTAGTGTCGCGTCGGCCTGAATGCGCGCTGTCGCAATACGCGAGCAATCGCTCGCGGCGGAACAGTTCCCACTTGAACCTGCCCATCTGGTGAAAGGGCAGCACTAGATCGGTGAAATATGGCAAGCGCATTGAGCGTCCTGGCGGTGCTGGTCTTCTGGTGGGTGCTGCAGGTGTGGGTTCTTCCGCGCTTGGGCGTGCCGACGTGAGCGGTTCCCCAGCCGCCCCGGCGGGGCGACCGAACGGACGCTCGCGAGAAATCAACGGAACGGTGATGGCGCACTTCTGCGGTGCGCCTGTGCTGACGATGGCGCGATCAGCGCCGCAATCACGACGGCGGCGATGATGATTCTGATCGCATGAGATCTGCTCACGTTCACTGCGGGGAGGGCGTGAGGAGTTCGGCGGAAAGCTGCGTTGGCCCGAGCCCTCAGCCAAGCGCGTCGAGCCAACGCTTGTCGCGTTTGCGCGATGCGCGATCGCGCGCAGAGACGCCGCGCTTGTCCTCGAGGTCCGGCGATGCGCCGTGGTCGACCAGCCATGCCAGCTGCGCCGGATCGAATTCCTTCTCGACCCCGTAGTGCAGTGCGGTCCGACCCGACCGTGGATCGGCGAAGTTTACGTTCGCGCCACTCCTGGCGAGAAACCTGGCAGCCTGGAATTTCTTCCACATCCATGCGGCGAGAAACGGTGTTATGCCGACCACGACGTCGACCTTCGCGCCCGCTTTGACAAGCAGATCGAGATTGCCAACGTCGTCGTACCACGCGGCAGCGAATAATCCGCCGCCGGGCGCGTTGTACACCTTTGCACCGCGCTTGAGCAGCAGCTTGACGAGCGTCGCGTTTCGTCCCCGAGCGACGGCGAAGAAGAGTGCGGTGCAGCGGTCTTGCTCGGGCGGCAGCTTCGACTCAACGTCAAGTCCTTCGTCGAGCAGCAGCGTGACCATCTTCGCGGCATGCGATTCCGGAATCCCAAGGTCGGCACAGGGAACGCAGCAGGCGATGTGCAGCAGGTTGAACCCGCGGCGGTCAGTCACGCGCAGCAGATCCGGGTCGGCGGCGAGGAGGGTGCGGACCGTAGCGATATCCAGCTTTTTGACGGCCTCGATCATCCGGGTTTTCGACATCGCCCGTAAGTGTAGGCGTTCTTCAGCAAGCTCGAGACGTACTGCCGTCGGCTCCAATCGATCCATACGCTGGCCGACTCAGGTTGCACACCGTAAGGATTGACGCGCAGCAGGGTCAACCAACGCGGAAGACCCGAACGCGCCCATTCACCGCATTCGGCGGCGCTCGTAATTGCTGCCGAAGCCTGCGCCTACCATGCACCTGGCGCTGGCGGCCACGGAAATTCTTGCGAGAGAGGACGTTAGTTGGGGCGGGTTACGGGGATCGAAATCTGGTAACGCGAATTTTCTAAATGGTGATGGTGCGCGACTTCTGGCGATAAGAGTTTGATCCTTAGGAGGTTAACGCGTTGCGATTCGTGACCTCGCGTCTACTCGAGTCGACCGCATTACACCCGCGTCGTGGAGATATCATTTTGGACACGCTCGTCTTCACGTGAATTGCCGTCCCCGAGGCGCTGTTCGTCACCGAGGGAAACACGCGCACCCAGCGGGGCGACCCATGCAGCCACTACCGATACCGCCGACCCATCCACCTGCTCCCGCGCCTGCGCGAGGCGGGCCCAGGTGCCACCGACCGTCTTCGAACGTCGTCACAAACGACCTCGTACTGCACCCGCATCTCGAGCTGGCCATCATCGACACAACGTTGTCTCTTTTGGTGACGTCGAACAGCTCCCAGTAGTCGCCGCAAGCTGCCAGATGCCGCTGAACTTCGGCATCCGTGAGGCGGATCATCTCGACCCCGGCCACTCTGGTCTCTGGCAACCAAGCGTCGCGAATCTGACTCGCCAGGACGAACAGTCGGCCGTTGGATTGCTGCGCGAACAATCCGCCCAAGACGAGCCTGACCACTTGTCGCGCGTCGTCCTCGCTGCCGATCGCGGCGATGATCGCTTCTTTTGTCAGCGGAGAGCGTTCAACCTGAACCGTCGGTCGCGGCGCCGCCACGGCGCACATCCAACTTGCGACAACCAGATCAACGACCATGATGATTTAGAGCACGTTGCAAAATTAACTGACCGACTTCAGGAAGTTCCAACACACCATGGCGCAGGCTCGGGGTGAGGAAGGCTTCGTGCACGCACGGTCGACGTTCGTAGCGGTGATTCAGTCGACGAAAGCGGTGCAGCCACGCGAGCGTCCGCTCGACGACCCAGCGCGTGCCGCCGAGGCCGCTGCCCTGTGGCCGCCAGCGTTCGGCGAGCTGCGTCGCGATTCCGCGCCGTTCGAGTGCGTCGCGATGCGGTTGCGAATCGTAGTCGCGGTCGCCCTGCACGAGGCCGCCCGGTCGGGAATTGCAGAAACGTCACGGACATGGCTACTTCGAAGCGAGATTGTTGCGGGCTCGTGGTGTGAGGCACCAACGTCGCTAGGGCGCGATCAATGTCCGCCGCGGGAACGCTGAGCACAAGCGCGGGCCGGACCGTCGCCGCCAGGCCGAGGTCCACGAGCCACACCTCGCCGCGTTGCGGCGCCGGCATCAGGCCTGCTCGCGACGATCGAGCTCGGCGAAGAGCTGGTCGGCGGCGCTCAGTAGCTCGCCATCTGAAGGCAGGCCGTGAGGCGCCATGGCGACGCGACGCAGGAGTTCCGCGAGAATTTCTGCTCTGTCCGCATCGGGAAGGGCGTCGAAATCCTCGAGCAGTTTCCCGGCCGCCTGAGTCATGCGTTCAGAGTCGCATCTTCAGTTCCCGACGTCAACCTGCGTCGGACAGGCCGGCCGTCACGGTCGCTTCGTGACGCTGTCGGCCGGCGACATCGTCCTGGTCGGATCAGTTTTTTGCGACGAAAACCCGCCGGAAGACCTTCGTGCGTTTCAGGCGGTGCTCGTACTGGATGCCGCACGATAACCCTCCGGTGAGCTGGAGGGAACTACCGCATCCAGCCGGTCTAGCAATCGCCGGCGCACTTTTACCCAACACCTATTGCAGTGCGGCTGGAACTGAGTAGTGAAGATGGGCGATGCGCCAGCCATTGACCGTTTTCAAATAGCCGTGGCTCTCCCAACCGTTGGATGTGAGAGGCCGTCCATCGGCCCACGTCGCGGTGAAAGCAAAATCGTAAACGAGCCAGGCGGCATCGCCGGCCACGACGATGCTGACGTTGCTGGTCTGAAGATTCCGCTGCCGCAACTGCTTCTGTGCGAAATTGACGTAGATGTCGTCTCGCACACTGTCCCAGCCCTTGAAGCGGCCGAAGGGCGTTACCACCAGGACATCCGGGCTCGACAACCAGACCTGCGAGGCCAGCGCGACATCCGCTGCGTTTATCGATTCTAGGTATTTGTTGAAGACCTGCTCGACATCGGCTCGCTCCTGGTTCGTGCTTGTTGTCATGCGGGCCTCCATACAGGGTGCCGCCGTACTTCTTCCTCGGTGGACAGCTAAAAATCAGCAATTTGTCACCGGGCAAAACCGGCACTTTCCGCCGGCTGACCGAAACTCGTGAGTTCTACTTCGTCGCCTCCTCCGTGCGCAAGTCCGTGGGGATCTCCATGCGCCAGCTTCGGGGTCCTCTGGACGTACCGTGAGCTTTCCCGAACTGGTTAGAGAGACGGCGCGCAGGGTGTATGCGCTCTTCCGGGACAACCCGACCATCCCAGCCCTGGTGGTGCCTGCGTCGAGTCCAACTTGAACGAATTTGCGGAACGGTTGACGGGTCCGCGAAGTCCGAATGCCTAAACGGCGTGGTGCTATTCGGCGAAAGCCATCTCTAAGCGGAGGGCCGAGAATTTGCCCGCTGATGTCATGAAGAAGCGCCGTACCAGTGGCCAAAGAACGAAGTCATCGCGCCAAGACGACAGTGATCGGGACTGAACAACTGACGTGTCGTAAGCGACTCGTTGTCGATCGTCACGTTCGCATCAGCTGTCCCTGAAGATGACTCGCCTCGGTCTGCCGACTGTCAGCGTCAGCTTGGTTTCCAGGCTGACCGCGATGAGTACACTCTGATACCTCAATTATCCACACGGCGTCTGGGAATCGCTTTCGCACGTACGTAATCTCGAAAACGATTGCTGACTCGTGTGAACGGAATTGGAGGTTGGGTTCGGTTCAACTCGCCGCGGACTCGTTGTGCGACCGACCGGGCCTCGGCCGTCTCGTAGAGCGTCGATCCGTTGCGATGGGTGCCATTGATTGCGGCAAACAACTCGCTCATCGCTGCGCCGTCGATCGTTTTGCCGGCGCGAAGGACCTCCACGACGTGCTGCATTTCGTGCGCCAGCGTCGTAATACCGTCGACACGATCCAGACTCGCCCGCACGATCACGCGGAGCATTGGTAGCTCGCGCGAGCCGGAGATATTGTGCACGAGCGCGCCGTCCAGTTGATGAGGCACGTTGCTCGTGGCCTCGATGTAGACGAGCCCGGGCCGCCGGTCGATTTCGTCGACCAGCGCCCTGAACGTTACCGATCGCTCGTACCCCTCGGCAAGCCACGATCGCACGGCCGCCTGCTCGGACCTGACGTGCGAGAAGGGCTCCTCCGCGCCGGCCGGCGTTGAGCCGACGATTAAAAAGCACGCGATGATTCCGCGCATCTCTGGGTCCCTCGGGAGGACGCTGCGTCCGCGGATCTGCGGGCCGTGGGCGCCTCGATCAGGGACGCGAGAAATCGCTGGAATCGCCGACAGGCTGGCGTAGGATTCAGACACGTGACTCAACGCGTGGACGTGACGTCGCTGCTGCGCGCGTGGGCCGCCGGCCAGCCGGGAGCCGCCGACGAACTGGTGCCGACGATTTATCAGCAGCTGCGGCGCCGCGCTGCGGCCTACCTCCGCGCCGAGCGCCGCAATCACACGCTGCAGCCGACGGCGCTCGTCAACGAAGCGTACCTGCGCCTCGCCGATCAGCAGGACGTGGTCTGGCAGAATCGCGCGCAGTTCTTCGGCGTCGCGTCGCAGATGATGCGCCGCATCCTCGTCGACCATGCCCGCCGACGGAACATGCACAAGCGATCGGGCCGATGGTTGCGCGTGTCGCTCGACGACCACGCGCGGCCGGGGCCGGCGGCCGATTTCGACGTGCTCGCCCTGGATCAATTGCTCGATCGGCTGGCCGAGTTCGACGTCCGCAAGAGCCGTATCGTCGAAATGCGCTACTTCGGCGGGCTCTCGCTCGAGGAAACCGCCGCCGTCCTTGACATCACGCCGAGGACCGTCGAGCGCGAGTGGCGCGCGGCGCGCGCCTGGCTGCATAGCCAGCTGACTGCCGAATCCTGACCCCGGCGCGAATCGCGGCGGCATTCAGCGCGGCCGATTGTGATCCAACTCATCGAGCACACGCCGCGTCACCCGCTTGGCGTCGGCTGTTTCGAAGTGGCGCGATCCGGTACTCCGGGTCTCGCCGATCGATCCGAACAGCGCGCTGATTGCCGCCGAATCGGCGGTCTGGCCGGCGCGGAGGACTTCGGCCACGTGCTGCAGTTCGTGGGCGATGGTCGCGATCCCGGTGGCGCGGCTCAGGCTCCATCGCACCAGTACCCGCAGCAAGGGCAGGTCGCGCGACCCGGCGACCGAGTGGAGCAGCGCGCCGTCGAGGCCGAGCGGCACCGCGACGGTAGCCTCGATGTAGACGATCCCGGGCAGGCCATCGATTTCGTCGACGAGCGCCCGGAAAGTGGCCGATCGCGCGTAGCCGTCGGCGAGCCAGGATTGGACGGCCGCGTCTTCCGACCGGACGTGTGCGAACGGTGCGGCGGCGGCCGGCGAGGCCGCCAGGAGCAGTACCGACACGAGGATCCCTCGCATTTTCGACGCCCCCGTGCGAGGCGCCGCCGTCCGCGAGCCTGCGGATCTGGCGCGCCTCGGTCAGGGACGCGAGAAATCACGAGGACCACCGACATTCCGGCGGTAGGATCCTGTGCAGGCTCAATCCGCACGCCAATTGACTCGTGAATCCTGATCGCTGGCGAATCGTTACCGAGATCTTTCACGCTGCGCTCGACCGTCCGACCGCGCAGCGGCCGCAGTACGTGTCCGACGCGTGTCGGGAGGATCCGACCCTGCGCGCCGATGTTGACGCGCTGCTGGCCGGCGAGGCCCGGGCCGCCGTCGTCGGGGAGCCGTTTGCGATCGATCGCGTCGCGATGGCGCGGAGCGCAGGCCTGGGAACCAATAGCGTCGATCCGCGCATCGACGAAGAGCCTATTGACGCATCGATGCTGATCGCGCCGGGAACTCACCTCGGCCCGTATGAAATTCTCGGCGCGCTCGGTGCGGGCGGGATGGGCGAGGTCTATCGCGCGCGCGACGGCCGCCTCGACCGCGCCGTTGCAATCAAGGTTCTCCGGTCGCAGGGCGCCGCCGACGCCGACGCTCGGGCACGCTTCGACCGGGAAGCCCGCGCGATCGCGTCACTCAGCCACCCGAACATCTGCGCGGTGTTCGACGTCGGACACGACGCCGGCCGCGACTACCTGGTGATGGAGCTCCTCGAGGGCGAGACCCTGCAGCAGCGCCTCACCAGGGGGCCGTTGACGATGGCGGCACTCGTCGACAACGCGCTGGCGCTCGCCGATGCGCTCGAGTCGGCGCATGCCCGAGGGTTGATTCATCGCGATCTCACGCCGGCAAATATTTTCCTGACCACGCGCGATCAGCCGAAGATCCTCGATTTCGGTCTGGTGAAAATGGTCCGCGTCGCCGACGATAGCCGGCTTGGCGACAGCGGCCTGACCGGCACCGCCGCGGTGGTCGGCACCCTGGCGTACATGTCGCCCGAACAGTTGCGCGGCGAGCCGCTGGACCCGCGCACGGATCTGTTCTCGTTCGGCCTGGTGCTCTACGAGATGGCAACGGGCCAACGCGCGTTCAGCGGTTCGACGAGCGCAGTCGTCTCGGCGGCGATCCTCGGCCAGGAACCAGCCGCGCCGCGGACGCTGCGCGCCGATCTGCCCTCGCAGCTCGATGAAGCCATCCTCAAGCTGCTCGAAAAGGATCGGGTCGTCCGCTGCCAGACTGCCGCGGAGCTGCGCGCCGATCTCTTCCGGATCAAGCGGCAGATGCAATCACACCGCGGAGGGGCGTCAGGGTCTCCAGGAGCGGAGGCCGTTCGAGCGCCGCCGTCCGCCGCGCCGGTCGCGGCGGATGTGGCGGACGCTTCCTCCTCGTCGGATGCACAAGTGATCAGCGGCCTGATCGGCCGCCATCGACAGGGGCTATGGTTCGGCGCGCTGGCGCTCGCCGGCGTCCTGGGCGCCCTGGGTTATCTGACGTGGCGTCTGGCCGTCACCCCGCCGATGAACGGTCAGGCGCCTGAACCTTCGAACATCGAGATCCGGCCGCTGACGTTCACCGGGAACGTAACCCTTGGCGCGATCTCTCCGGATGGCAAGTTCGTCGCGTACGTCCGTTCCGACGAGCAGAGCCTCTGGGTGCGTCAGACATCGACGGGAAACGACGTTCGGATCGTCCCGAGCGAAGCCGGAACGGATTTCTTGTCCCTGACCGTGACGCCGGACAGCAGCTATGTCGACTTCGTCGCGCGGAAGGCCGCGACCGATTTCTCCAGAGACCTGTGGCGTGTGCCGTTCCTCGGTGGCACCCCACGCAAGCTGGCGAGCCTGGCGCTCTCTGGCGTCGGCTGGTCGCCAGATGGCCGACTCATGGCGTTCGTGCGCAACTCTCCGACGGCGAACGGTACAGCATCGCTTGTAATGATCGCCGACGCAGAGGGCTCCCACGAACGGGTTCTCGCGAAACGGCTCCCGGCAAAGTATTTCGGCGACAGTCTCGCCTGGTCGCCGGACGGCTCGGCGATCGCAGTGATCGGCTCGACGCAGGGACGCCTTGATGCGTCCAATACGGACGAAATCGTCGTGCTCGACGTGGCGACCGGTGATGAGCGCGAGGTGATCGCAGAGCCGGTCGACCTCGCAGGATTGGCCTGGCTGGACAGCACGCATCTACTCACGATGCGGGACACTGCGACCACTGATAACACGCAGCCGATGATCATGGATCTTCGAAATCGACGGTCCACGCCGCTGACGCGGGACCCCGCGTCATATCGTGGCGTGTCGTTGACCGCCGATCGTCTGACAGCCGTCTCGACCCGCACCGACACCCGCGCCGGCGTGTGGCTGGGTGGCGCGTCGGGAGAGCAGATGGCGCTGGTGGTGCCGGAGAGTTCGGCCGCGCCACGGCAGTTGTCTATCAGTAACACTGGAGTGATCGCCTATCTGGCTTCTTCGCTCGAAGCGGCCGCCGCGATCTGGACCGTCCGCTCTGGGGAGTTGCCGCACATCGTCGTCGGCAGCGGGTGGCCGGCCTATCCGGCCATCGCTCCTCGAGGCGACCTGCTCGTGTTCGCAAGCGACGAGCCCGGTGGCATCTACCGGGTATCGTTGGACGGCACCCATCCCACGAAGCTGACCGACACGAGAGGCGGTCCGATCGCGCTGACGCCGGACGGAGCGGTGGCTCTGTTTGCGGCTGGTTATCACTTGTGGTCGGTACCAGTGGCAGGCGGGGCGGCCCGCGAGATCTCTTCTCGATCGACGATGTCTCGCCCGGTCGTCTCGCCCGACGGTCGCCGTGTCGCGTTTTTTTCGGGGGTGATCGGTCGTCGCTATTCGATCATCTGTGATCTCCCGGACTGCACGCGCGTGCGCGAACAACCCTTTTTGTTTCCGCCCGCCGCCTGGACGCCAGACGGCCACGGATTTGCGTACCTCAATCCCCAACAGCCGGCCAACATCTGGGTACAACCGATCGACGGTGGACCGGCACGGCCGCTGACCCGCTTCACCGACCGTCGGATCAGGGGCTTTGCGTGGTCACCAGATGGCACGCGGCTCGCCGTCGCGCGCGCGACGGTCTTGTCGGACCTCGTGTTGATCAAGGGATTCAAGTAACGCATCGCAAAGCCTTGACCACGCGCTGGAAGTGGCTCGCGTGCGCCGGCGCGATCGCGGCGGCGGCCGTCGTCTGCCGCCTCGAGATCCGTCGCAGCGAAGTCACTGCCGGAGGCCTGCCGCTCGGCCGCCTCGCGAACGGCGTCAGCCGCAACGATCTCAACCTCGTCGTCGTGACGCTCGACACCACGCGCGCCGACCGCCTCGGCGCCTACGGAGCCGCCGGCGCAAAAACGCCAGTCTTCGATCGGCTGGCGCGTGAAGGCGTGCTTTTCGAGCAGGCCGAATCGGTCGCGCCGCTGACGCTGCCAGCGCATACGAGCATCTTCACCGGCCGGTTCCCGCCCGAGCACGGCGTTCGCGACAACGGCGGCTTCTTCGTGTCGCCGGGCGAGAGGACGCTCGCGTCGGTGCTGAAAGGTGCCGGTTACCACACGGGTGCGGTCGTCGCGGCATACGTGCTCGATCGCAAATGGGGTCTCGACAGGGGATTCGATACCTACGTCGACGAGTTCAGGGCGACGGGCCTGGGCGCCGCAGGGATGAACGTACAGCGGCCGGCCAACGACGTCGTCGACCGCGCGATGGCGTGGCTCGAGACGGTGAAAGGCGATCGCTTCTTCGCGTGGCTGCATTTCTACGATGCGCACACGCCGTACGATCCGCCGGAACCGTTCAGAACAGCGTACGCCGGCCGCCCGTACGACGGCGAGATCGCGTTTGTCGATTCCCAGCTTGGCCGCGTCGTCTCATTCCTCGAGCGCGAGGGGTTGCTGAAGAAAACCATCATTGTGGTGATCGGCGACCACGGCGAGAGCCTTGACGAGC
>Ga0075425_100001277_pt1 | contig 24524 bp, 18 predicted proteins | sample SoiMethybrSBSTD4_FD_75300 | JGI IMG/M metagenome (GOLD analysis project Ga0075425, IMG submission 75300) | Bulk soil microbial communities from a Populus tree surrounding site in Tennessee, USA - Soil MetaG P. TD hybrid SBSTD4 | ecosystem: Environmental > Terrestrial > Soil > Tree plantation...
GTAGATGCTGATCAGATCGAGCGGCGCCATCGCGAAGCGGAGCTGATGAAGGAACTGCTGGTGATCGCGCGGCACGATCATCGCTGCGGCGAGCGCGCAGACGACGAACAGCGGCGCGATCGACAGCGCCCGCGCGCGGCCGCTGCGAATGACGAAGACGTAGTACAGCGCCGGAATCGTGATCGTCAGATCGAACGTCACCGCCCACGACGCGACGTCGGCGTTCGCAACGAAGCGCTGCGAATGCACGATGGCCGTCTCGATCGCAACGATCGTGATGGCGGCGAGGGTGAAGAGGGTGGCGGGATTGCGTAGCGCGCGGACGCGAGTCACCATTCGGGCATCAATATGCGTCGCGCGCTGCGAGTTGTCATCGTCGTCCTGATGCTTCCTGCGTTCTGGATGACGGCGCGCGAGCTGTTCCCGTACGTGAAGTACGCGCTCGCGACCGCGCATGAGCCGGTCGACGCGCGCCGCGAGGAAGTGTGGGGACGCTGGTACGCAGATGTGCGCGCCATTCCGCCGAATGCAAGCGTCGACGTCGTCATGGCCAATCCGCAGGCGCGCGACAACGCGGTATTCGCGGCCACCGCGCTCGCGCCGCGCGTCGTCTTCATCTACGACAGCATGGACGCGCGCCAGCGACTGCAGCCCGCGAAGCTCTACGTCGATCCGGTCGCGGTCAATGAAGCGATGCGTCCGGCGAAACCCGGCGACGTCGTCCTCGTGGTGCAGCCGTGATCGCCGTTCTCCTTTTTCCGCTCCTCGGCTGCGGCGTTGCCGCGGCACTCGATCTCGCCCTCCCGCGCACCGCCGGCGCGCGTCTCGGCATGTTCTTCCTCCTCGGCGCCGGCGCGCACGGAACGCTGATGTTCATCGGCGGTGCGTACGTCGCCGTCGCTGCGTACGTCCTCGCGATTCTCGCGATCGTGATGAAGCGCTTGCCGCCGATCGAAGAGCGCGAGCCGGTGATCGCGACGATCGTCATCGTCATTCCACTCGTGCTGCTGCTCATCGGCACGGCCATCGTGCCGCTCTCCGACTACGACGGCCGCGCCACGTGGCTGCCGAAAGCGCAGGCGATCGCGCACGAGCACTCGATCACCGGTCCGTACTTTCGCGGCGAGCGCGGATTCAATCATCACAATCACTATCCGCTGCTGCTGCCGCTCGACGCTGCGACGATGATGAATCTTACGCGCGACCGCAGCGACCACGCGGTGCGCTGGCTGTACGTGCTGATTCCATTCGCGTTTCTGATGTTCTTGCGCGACCGCGCGCCATGGTTCGTCGCGTGCGCGGCGTGGATTCCGATGATCGTCGTGGCGCCGGAGGGAGGCGCGATGTCGGCGTACGCGGATTTGGCGGTCATGAGTTTTTGTGGCGCGGCGGTATTGAGCGCGGCCGAGGGCGGCGGCGCCGCGGGGCTGTGGTTGTTGTTTCTCGTGCTCACGAAGAACGAAGGGACGTTGTTGGCGATTGCGATCTTCATCGCGATGTCGTTGATTCGTCCATCGCGGAGAGTTTGGTTCTCGTCGATCGCCGGAGTGTCGATCGGAGAAGCGCTGCTCGCCATCTGGCGCAGCCGAATTCCGAACGCGTACGACGAGCGCTATTCGCGTCTCATTCGCGATCTGCCGTCGCATCTCGACCGCATCACGCCGGTCGCGCGCGCATTCGCGCAGCACGCCGTCGAATTCTCGAAGTGGGGCGGCTTCTGGATCATCGTTCTCGTCGCGGCGATCGTCACGGCGCGGCGCAATCGATTCGCGATCGCCGTGATCGTGATCGCGCTCGCTGGCTACGTCACGACGTTCGCGGTGATGAACTGGAACATCGAAGAGCTGGTGAACGTCAGCGCGAATCGACTGCTGCTGCATCTCGCCGGACCGGCCATGCTGATCGTCACGAGCCCAATCGGATCTCGAGCGTCCGCGGACGCGGCATCGGACGGGTGATGACCGCTTCGATTTCCGCCGCCGGCACCGGCCGGCTGAAGAGATAGCCCTGCATGCGATCGCACGCGTAGTGGCGGAGGAAGCTGTACTGCTCTTCGGTCTCGACGCCTTCGGCGACGACGTGGAGTCGCAGCGTGTGCGCGAGATTGATGACGTACGACACGATCGCGGCCGCGGTCTCGTCGACCATCACGTCGCGCATGAACATCTTGTCGATCTTGATGGTGTCGATCGGAAACTGCTTGAGATAGACCAGCGACGACATGCCGGTGCCGAAGTCGTCGATGGCGATCGACACGCCCATGTTCTTCACTTCGCGCAGCACGCGCATGGTGCGATCGACGTTCTGCATCGCCGCCGTCTCGGTGATCTCGATCTGCAGCATGTCGGGGGCGACTTCATTCTCGACGAGGGCGTCGCGCATCACTTCGATGAAGTCGGTCTGCTGCAACTGATGCGCGGAGATGTTCACGCTCATCACGACGTCGTTGTGGCCGCGCGCGCACCAGTCGCGGAGCTGCGCGCAGGCGCGGCGCAGAACCCACCGGCCGATCGGCATGATCAGTCCCGTCTCCTCGGCGAGGCCGATGAACTCCGACGGCGGGATGAGTCCGCGCGCCGGATCGTTCCAGCGCACCAGCGCCTCGAACGCCACGACGCGGCGTCGCGCGCGGTCGTAGATCGGCTGGAAGTGCAGCTCCAACTCGTCACGCTCGATGGCGTGATGCAGACTCTGCTCGAGGGCAAGGCGGCGCACGTAGCGCTCGTTCATGCTCGGCGTGAAGAGCTGCGCCTGATTGCGGCCGAGCTCTTTGGCGCGATACATCGCCGCGTCCGCGCACTTCACCAGCGTCTCGAAGTCGTCGCCGTCCGATGGATGCAGGCTGATTCCGATCGACGGCGTGACGAAGAGGTCGTGCTTCTCGATGCGGAACGGATGCTCGAACGCATCGAGCAGCTTGCGCGCGACGCCGGCGATCGACTCCGTCTCCGACACGTCGCTGATCAGGATCGAGAACTCGTCGCCGCCGATGCGCGAGATCGTGTCCGAGGCGCGCAGGCAACTCTGCAACCGCCGCGCGACTGCGGCGAGCAATGCATCGCCGAAGGAGTGGCCGAGGCCGTCGTTGACGAGCTTGAAGTGATCGAGATCGAGATACATGATGGCCAGGCCGCGCTTGTTGCGGCGCGCCTGCGCCAAACCGGTCGTCACGCGATCGCGGAAGAGCACGCGATTGGGCAGGTCGGTGAGCGCGTCGTAATGCGCGCGATACTCGAGCTGCTTCTCCGTCATGCGGCGCTGCGAGACGTCGCGATAGTTGAGGATGATCGCGCCGACGCTCGACTCGTGCAGCATGTTTTGCGCGAAGCCTTCGAGCCAGATCCACGTGCCGTTCTTGTGGAGGAAGCGCAGCTCGCCGTGGCCTTCTTTGCTCGGCGTCGACATCAACGTCGCGAAGAGCCGGTGCATCGCCGCGCGCTCGCGCGGATGCACGTACTCGAGCAGCTCGCGCCCGATCAACTCTTCCTCGGTGTATCCGACGATGTTCGGCGTCGATGAGCCGGCGAAGCGGAACTTCAGATCGGCGTCGAGCAACGCCACGCCGCTCCAGCTCTTCTCGAAGATCGTGCGGAAGCGCAGCTCGCGCTGTTCGAGCTCGTCGTGCGCGCGCTTGCGCTCCGAGATGTCGCGGATGAACGCCGTGAGCAGTTGATCGTCGCCGCTGCCGACCGGCTCGATCGTGATCTCGACCGGGAACCGCTCGCCGTTCGCGCGCGTGGCGATCGATTCGGTGCGCCGCCGCGCGATGGCGTTGTGGCTGCGATTGGCGGCGCGCGCGAGAAGACGATGCGCGATGCGTCGATCGCGCTCGCCGAGAATCGTCGAGGGGAGTTGGCGCCCGATGATGTCGCGAGCGGCGATACCGAACGTCGCTTCCGCTTGCGGGTTCCACTCGACGACGATGCTGTTGCGATCGATCGTGACGACGGCGTCGAGCGCCGACGCGATCAACTGCCGCAGCCGATGTTCCGACTTGCGCAGCGCAACCTCGGTGCGTCCGCGGGCCATCGCTTCGCCGAGGATGTTCGCAGTCGACTTGAGGAAGGCCAGCTCGTACTCGCGGAACTCGCGAGGCTCGTCGCAGTAGGCGAGCAGAACGCCGAACGGTCCGTACTGCGTGCGGATCGTGACGCCGGCGCCGGTGCGCACGCTGTGATACGCGCGCAGGTGGCTGCATTTGAATCGCGTCTCCGCCTCGCTCGCTTCGAACGTGATCGCGGCGCCGTCGAGCATGACGAACATCCCGATCGAGTCGTCTTCCTCGTCGTCGTGTTTGCAATGCGTGAAGCTCTCGTTCGTGCCGATCGCGGCACGCACGAGCATGCGTCCGCCCGCGATCTGCTCGAGTGCGCGGCAGTGCGCGACATCGAGAGTCAGTTCGACGAGGGCGCAGGCTTGTCCGAGAAGGATGAAAGGATCGACGCCGGTGAGTGCGGCCTGGCCGAGCTCCGCGATCGCGGTCTCCTGGCGATTGCGCGCTTCGATCTCCGCGCGCAGACGCGCCAGCTCAGAGGTGCGCTCGCTCGCGCCGCCCTCGACAATCGAGAACTGATTGTGGGGATCGGACATCGCCCACCTTTTCTCTTTCTCTCCGGAATGAGTAACGATACCCGATTCCGACACCATTTGTTCGCTTGACCCTGGAACCCGTTCGGACGTCTACATTGCGTGGCGATGGATGACGGTCTTCTTATCGGCGAGCTCGCGTCGCTCTGCGGCGTCAGCACCGACACGATCCGCCACTACGAATCCCTCGGCGTGATTGCGGCCGCGACACGCGAGCCGAACGGCTACCGCCGTTTCCCGCGCAGCGCCGCCGATCGCGTGCGCGTAATTCGTCGTGCGATCGCGATCGGATTCTCGCTCGACGAGATCGCTCGCATCTTTCGACGGCGCCAATCCGGAAGCGCGCCGTGCCGCGAAGTGCGCGCGCTCGCGGGCGAGAAGCTCGGCGATCTGCAGCGGCGGATCGAAGAGTTGATGTCGCTGCGCGACGAGCTCGCGGCCGTCATCGAATCATGGGACGAGCGGCTGTCCGCGACGCGCGAAGGGGAGCCGGCGTTTCTGCTCGAGTCACTGGCGCCATCGTCCAGTGGAGGACAGGCGCCCCGCCTGTCTTCCGCTCGGACAGGCGAGGGCGCCTATCCTCCACGGGAATCCGCAAAAGGAGAGACGAATGAAAAGGACTCTGATCATCGCCACGATGTTTCTCACCTTCGGCGCGCTCGCCGATGAACATGATCATGCGACCTGCCCGATGCATGACGCACACATGCATGCGGCGGACGTCGACCACCGCGGCGACGCCGCGATGGGCTTCTCGCATGAACTGACGAAGCATTCGTTCAAGAGGTACGACGACGGCGGCGCGATCGAAGTACGCGCGCTGAAGTCGGATGATACGAAGTCGATCGACGCCATTCGCACGCATCTGAAATCGGTGGCGAAGGAGTTCGCGTCAGGCGATTTCGCGAAGCCGTTCGCCGTACACGCCACAAATCCACCGGGCGTGGACGTGATGGCGTCGCGCAAGGAGAAGATCAAGTACGACTACAGCGAGATCGAGAACGGAGCACGCGTGCGGATCACGACGACCGACGCCGCCGCGCTCGACGCTGTGCATCAATTCCTGAAGTTTCAGATCGAGGAGCACCGCACGGGGGATTAGGGCTCCGCCATCACCTCGTCGATGTAGCACCACATCCAACCTTCGCCCGGTTGGAACGAGCGGATGATGGGATGTTTCGAACGGTGATAGTGCTTCGTGGCGTGCTTGTTCTTCGACGAGTCGCAGCAGCCGACGTGGCCGCATTCGAGGCAGAGGCGGAGATGCACCCATGAGTCGCCTGAGCGAAGGCACTCTTCGCATCCTTGCGGCGTGTTGGCGGGACGGTTGTAGGTTTCAGGAGTGATTGCCGTGAGGTGAGTGCAGGCTTCCATTTTTGCTCCGATCTGCTATTATCTCCGGCCAACAACACAGCGGTAATCGCAAAAGGGGGGCGTACCAGGTACGCCCCCCTTTTATTTTTCCGGAGGATCCATGCGAGTCAAAGCAGTCATCGTCGTTCTCATCCTTGCAACGGCGGCACCCATCCTGGCGGCGCGGCATCGCGGCGTCTCGCCGCAGCCGGTCGTTCACGCGAACGGGACGATCTCGGCGGTGTCGAGCGACTCGATCACCGTCGACGGGACGACATTCACGATCAACTCCTCGACGAAGATCGTGAAAGACGATGCCGCCATCACCGCCGCCGCTCTCGCGGTCGGCGACAAGGCGAACGTCAAAGGCGTTGTGCAGGATGGGAAGAACGTCGCGACGAACATCGAAGTCGAGACGGGCGACGAGAGCGACGACAACGAGAACGTTGCGACGGCGAACGGCATCGTGACCGCGATCGGCGCTGATTCCCTCACGGTTCATCGCGCCGAGGGGAGTGACGTGACCGTGCAGGTGAGCACGACGACGCAGATTTTCAAATTCGGTCTGCCGATTGGTTTTGCGGATATCAAAGTCGGCGATCGCGTGGAGACGCGCGGGACGCGCGTCGACGATCACACGATCGCCGCCGTCTCGATTCACGTCGAGACCGAGGACAACGAAGGGCAGCACGAAGGCGCGACGGCGAGCGGAGTCGTGACGGCCGTCAAAGCGTCGTCGATCACCGTGCACAGCGCAAACAACACCAATACAACGGTTAACGTCGACTCATCGACGAAGATCAAAAAACAAGGCAAGGCGATCGCGCTGACCGACATCCAAGTCAACGATCGTGTCGAAGCGCAAGGGACGCGCGTGGATTCGACCACGATACGTGCGACGCAGATCGAGGTGCAGAGCTCGTCTCACGGCAAGAATTGATGAGTCGACGGGGATGAGCCCGGCGGGTCGCGGCCGCCGGGCTTATCCGGAATTCGTCACGTCCGCAGTGCCTTTCTTCTCTCCGGCCGGACTTTCTTTTTTTCACCGTCCCGGCAAACTGGCGTATCATCCCGAGGCGGTACACCCCAGGTCCAATAACCGGAGAGCCTTCCATGAGAATAGTGCCTCGAGCGTTCGCGCTGTCGTTCGCCCTTTTTTGCACTGTTATTGCGAGCGCTGCGACAACGCAGTACCGAGTTCTGATCGACTCAGATAACTCGACAGCCACAGGCTGCCCGGTGAATACGCCGGCCGTTACTGTTCCCGGCATCGATCACATTCTGATCACGACGGTTGATACGACGTCGAACACGATCACCAAAGTCGAGCGCCAGACGTGCGTCGGCGGGACGACTCTCGTGGATGCCGGCGGCTGGTCCGACGGTGCAAATGGTGATGGTTCGCAGTTCAAGATTGAGACGTACATCCCCGTCTCCGCGTTCGGCGCGACGCTGCCGACGCCGATGCATCTCTACTTCATCGCCGTGAGTGGCAACACCGCCACGGCGGTCACGAGCAACGCGAACGGCTCGGCGGTGATGTGGCCGCCGGTCGTCGGCAAACGCCACGCTTCGGAGCCGCCGAATCCCAACGGCACGGCATCGCGCGTCATCGTTCTCGATGGCGACGATCACGACTGGGGCGGCCTCGCGCCGCTCGTGAATGGCGCGGCAAGCTTCGGCAACTCGTCGATCAAGTTCACCGACATCTCCGCGTTCGCAACGTCGACGCGGCTCTTCTTCCTCTTCCGCGTGAAGAACGACACCTCGCCGTCGGCAGCGCCGACAGCGAACAATGACGTTTACGGCGTGAGGCAGGGACACACGCTTTCGGTCGTCGCGCCGGGCGTGCTCGCGAATGACACCGATCCGGGCGCTCACACGCTGACTGCGGCAGTCGTCGCGCCTCCGGGCAACGGCTCGCTCAACCTCTCGCCAGACGGCGGCTTCACCTACACGAACAATCCGAACTTCCAGCCGACGGACACATTCCAGTACAAAGCGAACAACGGCAGCGCCGACTCGTCGGCGGCGACGGTGACGATCAACGTCTCGCCGGACAATCCGCCGAAAGCCTTCGCCGACGGACCGTACAACGTCGCGCACGGCGGCACGCTCAACGTCGCCGCTCCCGGCGTCCTCGGCAACGACTTCGACGCCGACGCCGACGTGATGACGGCGGTCCTCAATACGCCGCCGGCGCACGGCACGGTCACGCTCAATTCGAACGGCTCGTTCAAGTACGTGCACGACGGCACGAACACGCTGTCGGACTCGTTCACCTACAAGGCGACGGACGGCATCATCCCGTCCACGCCGGCGACGGTGTCGATCACCGTCGGACCCGACGCCCCGCCGGTCGCGAACAACGACGCGTTCACGGTCGCGGAAGGCGGCACACTCACGCCGCCGGCGCCGGGACTCTTCGCCAACGACACGGATGCCGACACGCCGCAAGCGTCGTGGACGATCAACATCGTTGCGAATCCCGCGCACGGCACGCTCACGCCGGGAGCGAACGGAACCTTCACGTACGTTCACGACGGCAGCGAAACGACCACCGACTCGTTCACGTATCAGGTCAACGACGGCATCCTGCTGTCGAACACGGCGACGGTCTCGATCACGATCACGCCGGTCAACGATGCGCCAGTCGCGGTCGCCGACTCCTACAACACGAACGAAGACCAAACGCTCAACGTCGTCGCGCCGGGCGTCCTCGGCAACGACACCGACGCGGAGAACAACAGCAAGACCGCGAGCGTCGTCACGAATCCGACGAAGGGCACGCTCACGCTCAACCCGGACGGCAGCTTCCAGTACGTACCGAATCCGAACGTCAACGGCACCGACACGTTCACGTACAAGGTGACCGACAACGGCACGACGAACGGAAATCCCGATCCGAAGTCGTCGAACGGCACCGTCACGATCACGATCGCGGCGGTCAACGACGTGCCGACGTTCACGGCGGGAGCGAACCCCGTCACCGTCAACGAAGACAGCGGCGCGTACTCCGCGGCGTGGGCTTCGGCGATCACGCCGGGCGGCGGCGCCGATGAAGCGGGGCAGGCGCTCAACTTCATCGTGTCGAACAACAACAACGGTCTATTCAGCGCGCAGCCGGCGATCTCGCCGAGCGGCACGCTCACGTTCACGCCGGCTGCGAACGCGAACGGCAGTGCAACGATTTCTGTGCAGCTCCACGACAACGGCGGCACCGCCAACGGCGGCGTCGACACGACCGGAATCGTGAACTTCACGATCACGGTCAATGCAGTCAACGACGCGCCGAGCTTCACGAAGGGGCCGAATCAGAGCGTCGCTGAAGACGCACCTGCGCAGAGCGTTCCGAACTGGGCGACGGCGCTCTCGCCGGGCGGCGGCGCGGATGAAGCGGGGCAGACGCTCAACTTCATCGTCTCGAACAACAACAATGGTCTCTTCAGCGGGCAGCCGGCAGTCTCGCCGAGCGGCACGCTGACGTATACGCCGGCGGCGAACGCCAGCGGCAGTGCAACGGTTTCTGTGCAGATCCACGACAACGGCGGCACCGCCAACGGCGGCGTCGACACCAGCGTCGCGCAGACATTCACCATCACCGTCAACGCAGTCAACGACGCGCCGGCGGTCACGCGTCCCGCGGCGGTCGTCGCTACCGAAGACACGCAGTTCGCGTTCAGCGGCGGCAACACGATCTCCGTTGCCGACGTTGACGGCGGCAGCGGCTCCGAGACGCTCACGCTCTCCGTGAGTCACGGAACGCTCAACCTCGCCACGACCACCGGACTCACGGTCTCCGGCAACTCCACGGGCACGATCACCGCCGACGGGACGATCGCGAATCTCAACGCCGCGCTGGCGACGCTCACGTACATGCCGGCGCTCAACTGGAACTCCGGCGACACGCTGACGATCCAGATCAACGACAACGGCAACACCGGATCGGGTGGACCGCTGAGCGACACGCAGCAGACGACGATCGCCATCACGGCGGTCAACGATGCGCCGGTGCTCACCGCCGGCGGTACGCTCAGCTACAACGAGAACGATCCGGCCACGCCGATCGACATCACGGTCACCGTCAGCGACGTCGACAACGCGAACCTCGCCTCGGCCACCGTCCAGATCACCGGCAATTACGTCAACGGCGAGGACGTCCTCAGCTTCACGAACACGCCGAACATCACCGGCTCGTTCAACGCGGCCACCGGAACGCTCACGCTCACCGGCAGCGACACGCTGGCGAACTACCAGACGGCGCTCCGCGCGGTGAAGTACTTCAACACGTCGGACAATCCGTCGGTCGCGCAGCGCACCGTCACGTTCATCGGCAACGACGGCACCACTCCAAGTGCGGGCGTCACCTCGACGATCAACATCACCGCGGTCAACGACGCGCCGGTCGTCACCGCCGGCGGCACGCTCGGCTACACCGAGAATCAGGCGGCCACTGCGATCGACACGACGATCACGATCACCGACGCCGACTCGACGAACCTCACCGGCGCGACCGCGCAGATCACCGCGAATTACGTCAACGGCCAGGACATCCTCAGCTTCACGAACACCGCGAACATCACCGGCTCGTTCAACGCGTTGACCGGCACGATGACGTTGTCCGGCAGCGACACCGTCGCGAACTACCAGGCCGCGCTGCGCGCGATCAAGTACAACAACACGAGCGAGAATCCGAGCTCGGCGACGCGCACCGTGACCTGGCAGGTCAACGACGGCGCTGCCGCGAACAACCTCTCGAATCAGCCGACGTCGTCGATCACCGTCACGCCGGTGAACGACGCGCCGGTCCTCACCGCCGGCTGCACGCTCGGCTACACCGAGAACGATCCGGCCACGGTGCTCTGCAACACGATCACCGTCAGCGACGCCGACAACTCGTCGCTCACCGGCGCCACCGTCATCATCAGCGGCAACTGGAACGGCACCCAGGACCTGCTCTCGTTCACGAACACGCCGAACATCACCGGCTCGTTCAACGCCGGCTCCGGTGTGCTCACGCTCTCCGGCACCGACACGGTCGCGGCCTACCAGGCTGCGTTGCGCACGGTGAAGTACCAAAACACGTCGGACAATCCGAGCCCGTCATCGCGCATCATCGACTTCGCGGTCAACGACGGCACGAACGCCAGCAACAACGGCTCGGTGACGGTCAACATCACCTCCGTCAACGACGCGCCGGTCCTCACCGCGGGCGGCACGCTCGGCTACACCGAGAATCAGGCGCCGACCGCGATCGACACGACCGTCACGATCACCGACGTCGACTCGCCGACGCTCACCGGCGCCACCGTTCAGATCACCGCGAATTACGAGATCGGCAACGACATCCTGTCGTTCACCAACACGCCGAACATCACGGCAACGTTCCTGCCGGCGAACGCGAAGATCGTTCTCACCGGCACGGACACCGTCGCGAACTACCAGACGGCATTGCGCAACGTGATGTTCAACAACACGAGCGAGAACCCGTCGAGCGCGACGCGTACGGTGACCTGGCAGGTCGACGACGGCGGCGCGGTCGCCAACCTCTCCAACACCCCGACGTCGACGATCACCGTCACGCCGGTCAACGACGCGCCGGTCGTCACCGCGGGCGGCACGCTGACCTACACCGAAGGCGATCCGGCCAGCGTCATCGACAACGGCGTCACGGTCACGGACGTCGACAACACGACCGCCGCGAGCGCGACGGTTCAGATCACTGCGAATTACATCAACGGTCAGGACATCCTGAGCTTCACCAACACGGCCAACATCACCGGCAGCTTCAACGCCGCGACCGGAACGATGACGCTCACCGGCGCCGACACGCTGGCCGCGTACCAGACCGCGCTGCGCTCGGTGAAGTACAACAACACGTCCACTTCACCGTCGGCGAGTCCGCGCACCGTCACCTTCATCGTCAACGACGGCACGAACAACTCCGCCGGCGCGACGTCGACGATCAATGTCATCAGCGTCAACACCGCTCCGACCATCACGGCCGGCGCGACGCTCAACTACACCGAGAACGCGGCCGCATCGGTCATCGACAACACCATCACCGTCACCGATCCCGATACGCCGAACATGGCCTTCGCCACCGCGCAGATCACGGCGAACTACGTCAACGGCCAGGACATCTTGTCGTTCACGAACACCGCGAACATCACCGGCAGCTTCAACGCCGCGACCGGAACGCTGACGCTCACCGGCAGCGACACGATCGCGAACTACCAGAGCGCGCTGCGCAGCGTGAAGTACAACAACACGTCGGACAATCCGTCGGCCGCGGCGCGCACGGTGAGCTGGCAGATCGATGACGGCGATTCGTCGAACCATCTGTCGAACACCGCGACGTCGACGATCAACGTCACGCCGGTCAACGACGCGCCGACACTGACGGTCGCCTCGACGCTCAACTACACCGAGAACGATCCGGCGACGGCGATCTCGCCCGCGGCGACCGTCACCGATCCGGACAACACGACGCTTACAGGTGCGACGGTCCAGATCACCGGCAACTTCGTCTCCGGCCAGGACACGCTGTCGTTCACGCCCTCCGGCGCAACGAGCGGCAGTTACAACTCCGCGACCGGCCTCCTCACCATCAGCGGCACCGACACGTTAGCTGTCTACCAGACGGTGCTTCGCAGCGTGACGTACCAAAACAGCAGCGAGAATCCGTCGACCGCGGCGCGCACCGTGAGCTGGATCGTCACCGACGGCACGACGCCGTCGTCGACGCAGACCACGACGATCAACGTGACCTCGGTCAACGATCCGCCGGTCGTCACGGCGGGGGCGACACTCAGCTACACCGAGAACGATCCCGCCACGGTCATCGACAACACCATCACCGTCAGTGACGTCGACAACGCGAACATCGCCTCTGCCACCGTCACGGTCAGCAACAACTACGTCAACGGTCAGGACGTGCTCTCGTTCACGAACACGGCGAACATCACCGGCTCGTTCAATGCCGCCACCGGCGTGCTCACGCTCACCGGCAGCGACACGCTGGCGAACTACCAGACGGCGCTCCGCTCGGTGAAGTACACGAACACGTCGGACAATCCGTCGACGGCCGCGCGCACGATCTCGTGGCGGGTGAACGACGGCGCCGCGAACAGCAACATCGCCACGTCGACGATCAACGTCACCGCAGTCAACGACGCGCCGACGATCACCGCAGGCAACACGCTCAGCTACACCGAGAACCAGGCGGCCTCGGCGCTCAGCCCGGCGTTGACGCTCACCGATCCCGACAGCGCCAACATCACCACGGCCAGCGCGCAGATCACCGCGAACTACGTCAACGGTCAGGACATCCTGTCGTTCACGAACACGGCGAACATCACCGGCGCCTTCAACGCCGCCACCGGCACGATGACGCTCACCGGTACGGACACCGTCGCGAATTACCAGACGGCGCTGCGCTCGATCCTCTACAACAACACCAGCGAGAATCCGTCGTCGGCCGCGCGCACCGTGACGTGGCTCGCCAGCGACGGCGTCGCCACCTCGAGCGCAGCGACGTCGACGATCAACGTCACGAACGTCAACGATGCGCCGGTGCTCACCGCCGGCGGCACGCTCAACTACACCGAGAATCAGGCCGCCACCGCGATCGACGCGACGATCACGGCCAGCGACGTCGACTCCGCGAACTTCACCGGTGCCACCGCGCAGATCACCGCGAACTACGTCAACGGCCAGGACATCTTGTCGTTCACGAACACGGCGAACATCACCGGTTCGTTCAACGCGGCCACCGGCACGCTGACGCTCACCGGCACCGACACGGTCGCCAATTACCAGACCGCGCTGCGCAGCGTGAAGTACAACAACACGTCGGAAAATCCGTCGACCGCAGCGCGCACCGTGACGTGGCAGGTCAACGACGGCGGCGGCGTGAACAACCTCTCGAACACGCCGACCTCGACGATCAACGTCACCTCCGTCAACGATGCGCCGGTCGTCACCGCGGGCGGCACGCTGTCGTACACGGAAAATCAAGTCGCGACTGCGATCGACACGACCATCACCGTCACCGACGCCGACAACGCGAACCTCACCGGCGCGACGTCGCAGATCACTGCTAACTACATCAACGGCGAGGACATCCTCAGCTTCACGAACACGGCGAACATCACCGGCACGTTCAACGCCGCGACCGGCACGATGACGCTCGCCGGCACCGACACCGTCGCGAACTACCAGGCCGCACTGCGCGCGATCAAGTACAACAACACGTCGGAGAGTCCGTCGACCGCGCCGCGCACCGTGAGCTGGCAGGTGAACGACGGCCAGGGCGTGAACAATCTCAGCGCCATCGTGACGAGCACGATCAACGTCACCTCGGTCAACGATCGTCCGGTCGTCACGGCCGGTGCGACGCTCACCTACACGGAGAACGATCCGGCCACCGCCATCGACACGACGATCACCGTCAGCGACGTCGACAACGCCAGCCTCACCGGCGCCACGGTGACGATCTCGACGAACTACCAGAACGGTCAGGACGTCCTGTCGTTCACGAACACGGCGAACATCACCGGCAGCTTCAACGCCGCCACCGGCGTGCTGACGCTCACCGGCACCGACACGCTGGCGAACTACCAGACCGCGCTGCGCAACGTGAAGTACACGAACACGTCGGAGAATCCGTCGGCGCTCACGCGCACGATCGATTGGGTCGTCAACGACGGCCAGGGCGTCAACAACCTCTCCATCATCGTGCAGAGCCACGTCAACGTGATCCCGGTGAACGATCCGCCGGTGATCGCCAACACGTAGACGCTCGCCTACACCGAGAACAACGCCGCCACCGCGATCAACACCGCGATCACCGTGACCGACGTCGACTCGACGAACCTCGCCAGCGCCACGATTCAGATCACGACGAATTACAACAACGGTCAGGACGTCCTGTCGTTCACGAACACGGCGAACATCACCGGCAGCTTCAACGCCGCCACCGGCACGATGACGCTCACCGGCAGCGACACCGTCGCGAACTATCAGACGGCGCTGCGCAACGTGAAGTACAACAACACGTCGGACGATCCGACGACGAACCCGCGCACGGTCGTCTATCAGGTCAACGACGGCGGAACGCCGGGCACGAACCTCAGCAACACGATCAACAGCACGATCAACGTCACCGCGGTCAACGATCCGCCGACGGCATTTGCCTTCACGAACCTCCCGGCGCAGGCCGGCATCCCGATCACGTATCCGGCCGGCAAGCTCGGTGGAACGGACCTCGAGGCGGGAACGACGATCACCATCGACACGGTCGCGATCAACAAGGTCAACATCGCGTCGCTGACGATCAACGCGAACGGCAGCTTCACCGTTACGCCGACTCCGGGCTCGGCCGGCGGCACCGCCTCATTCGACTACCGCGTCTCCGACAACGGCAACCCCGCTCCGGGCGTGAACGGCAACTACGTCACCGTCTCGTTCGCAGTAGCGGGACCGGCCATCTACTTCGTCAAGAACGCCGCGGTCGGAACCGGCGACTGCACGCTCGGCAACGAGTGCACGATCACCACCGCCAATACCAACATCGGCGCGAGCACGAACTACAACATCTTCCTCGGCGACGCGCTTACGCATACCTTGGCCGGAGGAATCACCCTCAACAGCGGCGGCTCGATCATCGGTCAGGGCGTCACCGCCATCGGAGCATTCGGCGAGACGTTCAATAGCTTCGACACGTTCTTCGGCATCAGCGCGCCCGCGCAGGGCGTGCTTGCGGCGCGTCCGAGCATCGGTCTGGCCAAGCCGACCGTCGCCATGACGGTCACGCTCAACACGAACTCGAAGGTGCGCGGCTTCAACTCAGCGCCGGCGAACAACACGTCCGGTATCGTTGCCAGCGGCAAGACCGGGCTGGTCATCGATCTCGGCACGATCACGACGAACACGCCGGGCGGTCCGGCGACCTTTGCCCTCGACATCTCCGGCGCCTCGACCGGCACGATCCTCAACGTCGGTGCGATCAACGCGAACGGCGCCGGCGCGAACTACAACGCCGTGCGAATCGGCGCCACGTTCACGAACACGGCGACGTTCACCACGATCAATACGACGTCCGGCAAAGCGCTCGACGTCAGCAGCTCCGGCGCGACGAACTTCACCTTCGGCAACATCACCTCGACCACCGGCGGAGCGGTAACCGTCGCCACGACGAGCGGCAACTTCACGTTCGCCAACGTCAGCTCGACGACCGGTACCGCCGTCACGACGTCCAGCACGGGCGCGGGCAACTTCTCGTTCGGCACCGTCGGCACCACGACCGGCCAGGCCATCAACATCGCCACTGGCACCGGCGCGTTCACGTTCACGAAGATCAACGCCGGCACCGCGGGCTCGGGTCCGGTGAAGGCCATTCAGGTCAGCGCGCTCACCGGCAGCGGCAGCTTCGTCGTCAACGGCACCGGCGGATTGTGCGATGCCACGCACATCTCCGGCACCGACTGCACGGGCGGCACGATTCAGAAGGCATCGGCGCGCGGCGCGGAGTTCGTCAACGTGAAGACCGTCACGCTGAACAACATGTACTTCAAGTCGAACTCGTCGACCGTGGCCGCAAGCTGCACCGCGGACGTCTCGACGGGCGCGGACACGAACTGCAACGGACCGATCTTCCTCCAGACGATCGGCACCGCCGCCAACCTGTCGAAGATCTTCATCGACGGCAGCTCGCAGATGGGCATCGTGGCCAACGGCGTCAACGCGTTCAGCCTGCAGGGCTCCGAGGTCACGAACGTCGGATCGGTGCTGGCGGCGCAACAGTCGGCGCTCGTGCTGCAGAACCTCAGCGGCACCTGCCCGATCACCGGCAACAACATCCACGACAACGATTTCGGACACAACGTCTTCATCACCATCAACACCGGAACGGCGACGGTGAACTTCACGAACAACGTCGTCAACAACGTGACCATCGCCAATCCGAATGCGTCGGACGGCTATAGCTTGTTCACGTACGGCAGCGCCAACGTCACGACGCTGGTCGGGCCGGGCGCCGGCACCTGCACGTTCAACAAGCTCAAAGGCAACGGCGTCTCGATGGGAGCCAACAATTCGTCGACGCTCGTCGGCACGCTCGACAGCTGCACGGTTAACCTGACGACAGGCACGGTCTTCTCGAATGCCAACACGAGCAATATGACCGCGAACGTCACGAACAACATCATCACCAACAAGGAGAACACCGATTGGGTGAACGCGGGCAACGGCTCGAACGGCATCAGCATCGGTAAGGCGAGCGCCGCCAGCGCGGCCACGTTCACCGGAAACGTCACCGGCAATCAGATCCTCAAGGCGCATTGCGGCGGCGGCTGTATCGGCATCGACACCAATGGTTTCGGCCAGGGAACGACAACGATGACGGTCAAGAACAACACCGTCCGCCACACCGACGCATACGGATTCCGCTACACCGCCGGTCAGGCCACCACGAACTCGAACGGCGTCCTGACCCTCCAGGGTAACAACATCACGGACCCGGATACGAACAACAACTACGCGGTCGACATCGAGGTCTCTCCGAACGCGAGTGACGTTGTTTGCCTTGCGATGAACGTCGGTGACATGTCCTCCAGTCACAACGTGCCGGCGAATGCGAACACGGTGACGAACGGATCCACCGGCTTCAACTGGCTGCAGTTCCTCAGCGCCGGTGCCGGACATCAGGGAACGGGACCGGCCGTTTCCGCCATCAAGTATCAGGCCGCCGGAACACTCAAGCTGTTCAACTACACGGGCATCAACGACACGCAGGCCCAGGCGTGGTTCGTGGCGAGCAACCCGAACACGTCCTCGGATTCAGTCGGCCCCTACGTCGGAGGTACGACCTGCCCGTAATGGAGAGGCTTTCTTGGAAGTCGGCGCCGCGCGTGGTCGTTCCCGCCCGCGGGCGGCGTCAGTAGGACGAATGGAGAGAGAGAAAAAGGAGGAACACGGATGAGTAACCCATTCATGGGTGAGCTACGGTGGATCTCGTTCAATTTCAATCCCAAAGGTTGGGCATTTGCCAACGGGCAGTTCTTACCAATCAATCAGAACCAGGCGCTCTTTTCACTCTTCGGTACCACATACGGCGGCGACGGCCGCACGACTTTTGCGCTTCCCGATCTGCGCGGAAGGGCGGCGATCTCCTTCGGCTCCGGCTTCACGCAGGGCGAGCGGGCAGGCGAGTATGCGCACACCGTCATTCAGACGGAGATGCCGTCGCACAATCACTTCCTCAATGTCTCTACCCAAAACGGGACCACGGCCGATCCGACGGGCGCAGTCTTCGCGAATACAGGCGGAGCGCTTTTCTACTCCGGCACTTCCGGTCTCACTGCGATTCAGCCGGCAACGGTTTCGACCCTCGGCGGCTCACAGCCGCACGAGAACAAGCAGCCCTATCTCGTCATCAACTGCATCGTCGCGCTGACCGGGATCTTCCCGTCGCAGACTTAGAAAGGAGAGGAGAGCACCATGGGTCAACCATTTGTCGGCGAGATCCGCATGTTCGGTGGCAGCTTCGCTCCTGCAGGCTGGGCGATGTGCCAGGGCCAGGCGATGGCGATCTCGCAGAATGAAACGCTGTTCCAACTCATCGGCACCACCTACGGCGGCGACGGACAAAACACCTTTGATTTACCCGATCTCTCGGGCCGCGTTCCGCTTCATCAAGGGACGAATGCCGGAGTCACTTTCACGATCGGCGAGGCCGCCGGTGTCGAGCAAGTGACGCTCACGACGCAGCAGATCCCCGCTCACAATCACCCCTTTATTTGTTCGACGACGGTCGCCACTGACGCCGCTGCGGGGCCGAATGTCATTCCCGGCAATTCCGTGCAGGTGAAGGTCTATACGCCGAGCCCCAATACGGCGCAGATGAACGCGAACTCGCTGCAGCCTGCGGGCGGCAGTCAGCCTCACGAGAACATGATGCCGTTCCTCATCATCACGTTCATCATTTCGCTCTTCGGCATCTACCCGTCGCCGAACTAGAAAGGAGGAGAAAAAGAAGATGTCAAGTCCATTCGTTGCAGAGATCCGCATGTTCGGCTTCCAATTCGCACCGAAGGGTTGGGCATTCTGCGCAGGTCAGCTCCTGCCGATCTCGCAGAACACCGCACTCTTCTCACTCCTCGGCACGTTCTACGGCGGCGACGGCAAGTCGACGTTCGGGCTGCCGAACCTCGAGGGAAGCTGCGCCCTGGGACAAGGCCAGAGCAGCGCATCCGGACAGCAGTACTTCCTCGGCGAGCAGTCCGGCGTGCAGTTTGTGACGCTCATTCAGACCGAAATGCCCGTCCACACTCACCAGATCGGCGTCGAAGTCGGACGTCTCGGCGTCAACCCGACGCCTGCGCCCGACCAGTACATCGGCAAGGCCTCGGGTGGTAGCCCCTTCTTCGCGACACCCACCAACGGCTCGGTGATGAACTTCAACGTCATCGGCATCGCCGGCGGTTCGCAGCCGCACAACAACATGCAGCCGTATCTCACGCTCAACTACTGCATCGCGTTGCAGGGAGTCTTCCCCGCGCGCAATTGATGCGCACACACCGTCCATTCGGCGGGTGCGGAGCGTAACGCTTCGCACCCGTTTTTTCTGGAGACCACGATGCGCGATCGCGTCCGTTATCGTCCCGTCGTCGAGACCGACACGCCGTTCCTGCGCGCGTTGTATGCCTCGACGCGCGAACAGGAGATGGAGATGCTCCCGTGGACGCCGGAGCAGAAGCGCGAGTTCCTCGACTTCCAGTTCTTCGCGCAGACGAAGCACTACGACGAGTTCTACGGCGAGGCCGACTTTCTGATCATCGAGCTCGACGGCGCGCCGATCGGACGCCTCTACATCTATCGCGGCGCGGAAGAGATCGAGATCATCGACATCGCCCTCCTTCCGGAGTTCCGCGGCAAAGGGCTCGGGCGCGAGCTACTGCAGGAGATCATCGACGAAGCGAAGCGCGACGACAAGATCGTGACCATCTACGTCGAACACTTCAATCCCGCGCGGCATCTCTACGACCGCCTCGGCTTTCAGCACGTCGACACGAACGGCGTCTATCACCTCATGAAGTGGTCGACGAAGACGCTGGCCGCGAAGGTCTAGGAGAAGACCGCTTCGTACTCCGTCCCTTCGTCGTCGCGTCCGATGGGGACGATGAAAAGAGACTCCAGTGTCGTCGCCTCGTTGCGCAGCGTGTACATCCCCTGCGGCAGAATCGGCTCGCGCGGGCCGAGGAAGTAGACGGAGAACGGCGGGCGCTTCGGAAGTTGCGACTTGCGCCGCGCGCGCACCTCGATCGGCGACGCCTCGATGACCTTCAACTGATACTCGTTGCCGTCGATGCCGATGGTGAAAGTCTTCTCGACGAGCGCCTGCGCTTCGTCGAGCGTGAATTGGCCGAGGTGAATGCTCGTCGGTGTGGAACCCATGATTTCCTTTGTAGCATAACCCGTTGCGTGGGACTACCTTGCGCGGCTCGTCTGTTTCACCTGCGAGCCATATGAAACGCATCGTCGCCGGTTGTCTCTTCGCCGTTCTCTTTCCGATCGCCGTATCCGCTCGCGTGCTCGTCGTCGACAATCGCGTTTCGAGCAGCGGCGACGGAACCGTCGAGCATCCGTTCAAGACCATCGCTGCCGCAGCGGAGACGGGGGACGAAGGAGACGTCATCTACGTCACTCCCTCTTCCGATCCGTACGCCGAGATCGTGACGCTCAAGCCCGAGCAGAAGCTCGTCGGCTCGAACGCCGACGAAGCGATTCGCTCGCTCGGCATCGAGCTTCCCGATTCCGCGAGCCCGGCCACGATTCACGGCGGCGTGATCGTGAAGTCGAACAACATCATCGCCAGTCTCACCATCATCGCCGATCGCGCGAACGGGATCACCAGCACAGGCGGCACCGACAAGATCATCGTTCGCAACGTCAACTTGAAGACGTCGAACGGCATGTTCGGCCTTCTGCTCGCGGATCACGCAGGCAACGTGACGTTCGAGGGTGGCGGATTGGAAGCGACCGAAGGCGGCGGGGGAGTGTCGATCACCGGCGGCGTCGGCAACGTCTTCTTCGACAACTTTCCGATGAGCGGCACGTTCTCGACGGCCGTTCTCGCGAACGAGCACAATTCCGGCTTCATTCTTTTTCGCGAAGGATCGACGGTTCGCGTCGACGACTCCACGCAGGACGCCGTCGTCGTGCAGAACCTTTCTTCTCGAGCGCGACTCGTGTTCAGCGGCGGCCTGCAGATTCGCAGCAGCCACCGGCGTGGATTGATCGTCTCGCACGTGCAGTATTTCGGCGTCTTCGGCAATGCCTCGATCGCGACGTCGAATGCGCCTGCGCTCGAGCTCACGGACTTCATGGGCGACGCTACGTTCGACTCCGTCTCCGCGGAAGGAAGTGCGATGCCGCACGGAATCCGGATGGATCACGTGCGAGGCCGCGTCGGCATCAACGGCGGAACGATTCGCAGCGCGTCGTCGCCGGCCCTCGATCTCGACGACGTCGGGCAGACCAGCATCAAAGGATTGCTGATCGACGGAGGCAAAGGCATCGTCGCCACACGGCTTCACGACGTCTCGTTCGAACAACTCGACGTGCGTCGCGCCACCGGCGTGATGCTGAACGATCTCGACGGATCGTCGGCGGTTTTCAATCGCTGCTCATTCAGCGTGCCCGTGACGATCGATGAGCGCACGGCGAACGGCGGCGTGATCTTCGATCGCTGCCGCTTCTCCGCTCAGGTGAAATTGCTGTCGGCGGGAACGACCTCGCTCACCGCGGACTTCAATGCGGCAGAGGTCAGTGGCGGCTCGCTCACCGCGATCGCAGACGACGCGTCCACTCTTCGCGTGCAAGTGGCCGGCGGCCGCTTCACCGGCGCTGACGTCAACGTCACTGCCGCAGGAACATCGACGGTGTGCACGGAAGTGAGCTCGGTGAAATTCGCGCCGGTGGAGAAGGCCATTCGCTTCAGCGCCGTCGAAGGAACGAAGATGACGATCGTCGGCGCGAAGTCGAACGACGTCTCCGCGATTCGCAGCGCGGTCGCCGAATCGAACAACGGCGCCGGCGTCGCCATCGAGGCGCCTGCGTCGTCGGTTTCGAGCGCGAGCAAGTGCCCGTGACGAGACACCGAGCGCTCTTCGTGCTTTCGACCGGCCGTTGCGGAACGCAGTGGCTCGCCGACGCGCTCGCGCAGAAGCTCGGCGACGACGTCGTGGTGACGCACGAGCCTCTCGACAACGACTACGCGCCGCGCGAGATGCTCGGCGCCGGCGATCCGAAGAATCTCGACGAAGATCGCGCCGAGCCGCTGCTCGATCACATCGACTTCATCGAAGAAGTGCTGCAAACGCGCCCCTACATCGAGTGCGGTCATCCCTGCTGGAGCTCGATCCCATTCTTGATGCGCCGCTTCGAAGGACGCGCCAGCGTCGTGCATCTCGTGCGTCATCCGGTGCACACCGCCTTCTCGTGGCTCACGCATCTCGCGTACTGTCCGCCGGCGGCGCCGCATCTGCGCGAGAGAGTGCTGCTCTCGCCGTTCGACGAAGGGGTGCGCTTTCCGTCGTATCAGGATCGATGGAGCACGCTCACGCCGTACGAGAAAGCGCTCTACTACTGGCTCGAAGTGAACGCTCTCGGATTCGAGATCGCATCGCTTCGCATCCGTTACGAAGAGCTCTTCGACCCGCGCACGCTCGATCGCATTCTCGAGTTCGCAGACCTCGGCGGGGCGGCCGGCGGCGATGCGACGAATCCACTGCAGGTAGTTGATCGCTTCCATCACGTCTCGCCGCACTGGTTCAATCCGCATCTGATCGAGCGGCATCCGGACGTCATCGACCTGGCGACGCGTATGAGTTACGAACCGCTTGTCTTCGACGAGATCGCGCTAAAGCGCCGCTATCGAGTCATCTAGCGAAAGTTGTTCGGATTCTGGACGCTAGTTCGGAAACGGATGCGCGGGTTACCGCCAGCCATAACGCGGTATGTGCGTCACAAAACGTGATTGCTCAGGAGCTTGCGCCGAGGTCATCTTATTCTTTGCATCTACGAAGTCGTGGCGTAACATGTGAACCCCTGCAGGTCCAAAAACGAGAGGCAAAGAAAAAATGAGCAAAGAAGTTCGTCCGACTCAAGAAGGCGGCCTAGGCCGGCGTGAGTTTCTGGTCCTGACCTCGAGCTGCGCGGCGGCGACCCTTGCCCTCGGACCCAACCTGTTCGCCGGCGTCCTGTCGTCACAGCGCGACGTGGCGATCGGCTTCCTCCCGATCGAAGCCGTCACGAACGCGAGTGACAACCGCGCCGGGATCCTCTCAGCCGACGCGATTCCTTCGAGCGACGGCTCGTTTCTCAGCCACGGCGTGCGCGTGCGCATGGCCGGCGTCGCGGTCGGCAACGACAGCCGCCGCACCATCACATTCCAATCGCATTACGTCGTCGACGGCGCCACGGATGCTGCCGTTGATGTCTATCGCTTCGAGCGCACGACTCGCATGATGGGCGGACTCGCCGACTTCGGCATGCCGATCGACGTCGATCAGCGCCTTCGTTTCTCGCTCACTACGGCCGCGAGCCACGCGCCGGTGCATCGCGACAAGGACGAGGCCGAGCCGCGGCAGACGGTGCCGGTCACGTTCAGTCTTCTCAGCGAGCCGGACGTCGTCCGCCTCACGCGCGGTTACTACGTCATCGTTCCTCTCCACGACGGCGCGGCCGCGCCGCGCTGGAGCGCGATGACGTTGCGCGTGAAAGACGGCAAAGTCCTGCTGCACGAGATGCGGAACGGCGGGCTGCAGCCGGTCGACCGCGAGCACTTCGTGCTGCGGATGGACTACGCCACCGCCATCTGAACGGCGACCACTTCTCGAAGCCAATCGTTGATCGCTGCGTCGAAGACGAGATGCACGCGGTCCGTCGTACCGCGGTTGAATACCGCGTGCGGCTGATCGACGTCGACATACCAGCACTCGCCCGGGCGCATCACCACGCGCTCGCCGCCGGCAAAGAAGTCGACGTCGTCGTTCGTCATCACCGGAACGTGCAGCCGTAGCTCGTCGTACTTGATGCCGACGTAGAGATCGCGGTGCTCCTTGATGCCCCCTTCGGGCGCAAGCTTGAGAAAACGGACCGATCGGATCGGACACGCGAACGCGCCGATCACCTCGCGCACGTACGGACAGGCCTCGAACGTGTCGAGATCGTGGAACTCGTCCGGACGCGACGGATCGATCGAAAGCGTGAGCGTCGTGTTGCTGTTTCCGCGCAGCGCGATGCCGCTCCAGTCGCCGAAGTGATACGCGCGATTGAAGTGCCGTTCCCAGGCGATGCGCGACTGCGCCGCGTCGAGATCGCGCTGCAGACGTTCCGTGTCGAACGAGAAGGGGAGGCGGACCGCGGCCTTCATCGCCACCATTTTAGATACGATTGCGCGCCATGAGCGCTGCTCCTCAAGAGCCGGTCGAGCCGCCGCTGCAGGACATCAACTCCGATCTCGGATTCGGAGCGGTCGTTTCGCGCGAGTCGCGGCAGCGCCTCCTCAATCGCGACGG
>Ga0075425_100001278_pt1 | contig 24523 bp, 19 predicted proteins | sample SoiMethybrSBSTD4_FD_75300 | JGI IMG/M metagenome (GOLD analysis project Ga0075425, IMG submission 75300) | Bulk soil microbial communities from a Populus tree surrounding site in Tennessee, USA - Soil MetaG P. TD hybrid SBSTD4 | ecosystem: Environmental > Terrestrial > Soil > Tree plantation...
GTCGAGCCCGTTGCGCCTTTCAGTTTCAGCGGCTCCAGGATGAATGCGAATTCGTTGACCCGTTTTATCACGAGCTCATCGAGTTTCAGGCTTTCGAGAATATGGATGCCGTTGACGGCCAGAAGAATCTGGTGAACCGGCGAACTGATTTTCGGATCGGGATTGGGATTTACTTCGACCGACCAGTTGTCCGAACCGATGAGCATCGGGTTTTGCTTCGCAAGCCACTCCGCAGCCGCGACACCGATGCCCGGATCCGTCTTCATGTAGCGGACGTTATCCTTGCCCCAAAGTTTGCCCCAGCCGGTATGAACGATGATCGCATCGCCGGGCTGAATGGTCAGATTCTGGCGCTTCAGGGCACCCTGCAGATCCTGTACGGTGATCTCGTAGCTGTCGGGTAACATCTGCACACCCTTCAACGCAGCCACGTCGATCAGCACGCCGCGTGTTACAAACGCGCCGACCTTTTCGATGCCGAGCTTCGTGTAACCGTTCCGCGTGGCGATCTGATCCTGCTTGAAGCAGTTATAAAAACCGTTGTCGATTCCCTGATGACTGAATCCATCAAACTGTGTTCCGATCTGGCCCAGTTCACCGATCACCATTTCCTCGTTGCTGATGCGCCGATTTGACTGAGACAAAACGTTCGTTCGCTTCGTCAGGATGCTCAACTGGCGACCCGGAAAGAATGGCATGTTGGTTGGATCGAGAACCTGTCCGAGTTCAATGACCTCGCCGGTGCGAATCAACTTCGCTGCCTTGAGCACCTGTTCCGGTTTCATCAAGTTTCCGGAGCCGCGCTCATCGCCTGCGCCCCACTTCGAGGGGCAGCGCTGGTTTTCGCCGGGCGGAGTCCAGGACTGCGCTGTCGCGACCTGCGCCGTCAACAGAATCGGAAACAAAATCGTAATCATCGATCGCCACATACTTCCTCCTTTTCGGCCCAGGCTACCGTTTGTATTTGCGCTGCAACGCCGCGACGAAGCCTTCTTTCTTTAGTTGTTCAATGATTGCAGTGTCGACGTAGTCCGCCACTCTCGAGCTTCCACCCGGCGCGAAATTGGCAATGACGTTCTCCGCGGCCGCGCGTGTTGGCTCGAGGTTCGCCGGCGTCTGCAATCGGAAATCCTGATAAGTGATTTCGATTATCTTTGGATCAGTAACTTTGGTCTGACGCGCCAATACTTCCTTCGCCAATTTCTCATTCGTCAACGCCAGATAATTTCCTTCCATCGTCGCCTTGATGAACCGCGTAACGAGATCGCGATGAGCAGCGAGATAACTCTGCTTGACCACGATGCTGCTGAAGAGCCAGGGAATGTGATCGGCGGCAAGATCCACCATCGCTTTCAAACCTTGCTCTCGGGCAACGCTCGTGACCGGCTCATTCACCGTCGTGGCCTTGATCTCACCAGACCTGACCGCCTCGATGCGCGGCGCGCCGCCGCCATACTCCTTCAGGACGACATCGCTTCGGGTCAAGCCGAGCTTCTTTAAAGCAAGCGTCACGGTGGCATCGCTTTCCGATCCGAACGTGCTCACGCCGACGATGCCTCCTTTGAGATCGGCCGCCGATTTCACGCCGGGATTGACGAAAAACACAAACCGGACTTCATTGCTCAATGACGCTATGGTGCGCAGATCCCCGCCCGTTTGATTCACGCGCAGCACGGACGATAACCCGACGTGCATCGCATCAATGCGGCCCGCCTGCAGTTCCTGGGCGCCGCGGCTGCCTCCCTGCATGTTGAGGATCTCAAGCTTCAGCCCCTGGGCCTCATAGAAGCCGCCGGCGTCCGCCATCCAAATAGGAAGCACGGTGTTGACCGCTTCGGAAATTCCAATCTTGAAGGGCGTGAGTTCGGCAGCTGCGATTGGCAAGGTTGTCAGTGCAATGAGAAGAAATACAAGGATGGTTTTCATATACGCGGAATACCGTACGCTTCAGCAAATACGCCGGTCAAGTTAAAGGCGGAAGAGTGTGGTTAGCAGACGGGTTGGTCGTGCGCGAATTTGAATAGGAAACAACCAGTCGGACCCCGAATTTCTCATTTTTCGCACTGCCTTTTGTTGACGCGCTCGGAAAACCGTCGTAGCCTTCGACTAGCTTTTCCTGAATTTTCATTACTATTGCGGACCTGGCCGACTTCGATACGGCGCTTTTTTCTGAGAACGTGGGGCCGGACTTTTACTTCAAAGAAAGGTGGGGGTTATGGTCAACAGGAAACTGCTAGCAGGAATTCTGGTAGCGATCGCTTTCGCAAACTGCTCGTTGTTTGCGCAGGGTTTCTCGGCTGCCATTTCAGGCACGGTTCGAGACACCACGGGAGCGGTGCTGCCGGGAGTCAGTATTACGGTCACGAATACCGAGAGCGGATTGATGCGCATGGTCGTCAGCAATGAGACTGGCAGCTACACTTTCCAATCTCTTCCGGTAGGCCCTTACGAACTCAGCACAGACTTGCCGGGCTTCAAGCAGCAAGTGCGGCGCGGCGTCACGCTCGTCGTCGGCCAGCAGGCTGTGGTGAATTTCACACTGGAAGTTGGAGCTATCGCTGAAAAAGTCGAGGTAACGGAAGAAGCGCCGCTCGTTAACACGACGGTGAGTTCCACCTCCGGCTTGATCAACGAAGCGCAGATCAAGGAGTTGCCGCTCAATGGACGCAGCTTCGAACAACTGCTGACCCTGAATACAGGCACGGTCAACAACAACACCCATTCCACGGGTTCATCGTTTTCGGTCGGTGGAAAGCGGACGGAAACGAACCGCTTCACGATGAACGGCGTAGACTACGTCGGAGACAACGCGACCGGCCAGTACATCGCACCGCAAGGAGCCAGCCAGCAATTGCTCGGCGTGGATGCGGTTCGTGAATATAACGTGTTAGGGGAAACCTACGGCGCCGAATATGGCAAACGCTCCGGGGGGCAAATCACGGTCGTCACCACGTCGGGAACGAATCGATGGCGCGGTTCCCTCTTTGAGTACCTTCGCAACAGCGCATTCGATGCCCGGAACTTCTTCGATTACGGAGATCGAGACGGCGACGGCAAAGCCGACGCCGCGCCATTCAAGCGGAATCAGTTTGGCGGGTCCGTTGGCGGTCCCATCATCAAAGACAAGATGTTCATCTTCGGAAATTACGAAGGATTCCAGGAGCGTCTTGCGAAGACCAACGTTGCGATCGTGCCCAGCTTGCAGGCACGGCAAGGCCGCCTGCCGAACGCTGCCGGACAATACGTGGAAGTTCCCGGCCTGCAGCGCGATATGCTGCGCTTCTTCCAGTACTGGCCAGCGCCCAATGGCGCCGAGATACTGGATACACGAGGTTTGCCTACCGGTCTCGCCTACAACAACAGCAATCCATCGCGCCGAGTGAAGGAAAACTTCGCTCTTGTCCGCTACGACTACACGATCTCCGGCTCAGACTCACTGTCGATGAACATCTCAACGTCCAGGGGATTACTGAACGATCCGAGCCAGGATCCACTTTTCCGCAGCAACGATCGGCGGGATCTCTATACCGTCGGGCTGCAGCAGACGCACATTTTTTCGCCTTCTGTGCTGAATACGTTTACGTTTGGTTTTTCACACGCGCGCGGCAGCAACCAGGTCAAACCTATTGAAGCATTCCCTGACAATCTGCTGTTGATGAGAGGCGACAACCAAGGCAATCCCGGTGCGATCGTCTTTGGAGGAGCGGCAACGACCAACGTCACCACATCCATTGTTGCGCCCAACGGTTCTAACCCTCTCTACAACCAACGCCGGAATTACAGCTGGTCCGATGACCTGCGCATCACGCGTTCTCGTCACAACCTGAGCATGGGCGTATGGTTCATGCACGTGAACCAGATTGCGTTTTCCTCACAGCAGAATAATGCTGGAACCGCCAGCTACAACGGCTTGCCGGAATTTCTTACGGACCAACTGACGAGTTTTCAGGCCGGCGTGAATCCGCAACCGTTGCAGTTTACCTCGCTGGAATCCGCATGGTATTTCCAGGATGAAGTCAAATTGAGATCGAATCTCACCGTGCGTCTTGGACTGCGCCAAGAGATGACAAACGGCTGGAATGAGGTAAACAACCGTGCGTCCAATTACCTCTACGACTCAAACGGGGTGCTTCTGACCAATCCGCGGATCGGACGTTCGCCATTCATAGAAAACAACGCGAGAGTGCTTTTGCAGCCGAGAGTCGGCCTGGCGTGGGATCCCGACGGCAGGGGAACATGGTCGCTGCGCGCGGCCTTTGGAGTTCACCACGATCTTCAGGACAATCTCGCGCACAGGCTCAACGCCAACCAGCCATTCAACGCACGACTGTTGATCCAAAACCGGCCGCTGCTGTCGATCATTCCGCTCGCCGGTTCTTCGGCGCCACCGCCCACCTGCAGCGCAGACTCACCGCTGCGGGAACCCGCCTGCGCCATCTATACGGTCGGCGGTATCGATCCGGTCCTGCACACCCCCACGGTTCAGCAATGGACACTGGATCTTGAACGGGCGCTCACGTCGGATCTCGCGATCGAAGTTGGCTACGTAGGACACCAGTCTTATCACCTGCCGACGTCAATGGATGTGAATACGATTCAGCCAGTGATATGCAACAACCCCGCCGGTTGTCTCAGCGGAGGAACGCGCGCGGCCAGGTTCCAGGTCCGGGTTCCCCAGGGGACCGAGTACATTCCTGCCGGACCAAATGGAACCGTGGCGGCGCGGCCGAATCCGTTTCTCGGTTCTACCAATAGCTGGTACTACATGGGAACTGCCAGCTATCACGCGGGCAATGTTTCATTCATCAAGCGTTCTCGCGGTGGATTGAGTTTCAAAACCAATTACACCTTCGGGAAAATACTGGATCTCAATTCTGCGATCCTCGGCCCTTCTGCCGATAATGAGCCGCAGACGCTGTTGAATCGGTTCAATCCCAAACTCAGCCGGGGAATCGCGTCCTACAGCCTCAAGCACCAGTTCAACGCGAACTTCAGCTACGCACTTCCATTCGGAAATGGCAAAGCGATAGGCCGCGGTGCGACCGGATTTGTAGATAAGGTGATCAGTGGCTGGCAGTGGCAGGGTATTTTCAACGCGCAAGGCGGCTTCCCCTTCACGCCACTGGTTGGTGTCAATCAATCCGGAAATGGCGATACTCGAAACCCCGATGTTGTGAGCCGGAATCCGAACTTCACTGGAAACGCCATCCTTGGCGTGGATGGGTTCAAGAAGACCGGCCGCTATTTCGATCCCAACGCGTTTTCGGTGCCGGCGACAGGGACCTTCGGTAACATCGCGCGCGGCGCGCTCAGGGGACCCGGGTTCTATAACGTCGACATGTCGCTGTTCAAAAGAATTCCGGTCGGCGAAAGTATGAACCTGCAGTTCCGGACCGAGGTCTTTAACATCCTGAACCACGCAAACTTTAACACTCCGATTGGTGGTGCTGTGGTGTTCGACAGTTCCGACCCGTCGAAATACAGCGGCTCCGCCGGAACCATTACCAGCACAGCGAATCGCGAACGACAGATCCAGTTCGCGCTGCGGCTGGAGTTCTAGCGCTTCACAATGAACGCGGGCTAAAGCCCGCGACTACGAGCTTGACGAAATGTTATTGCTAACCTCGTAGTCGCGGGCTTGCCCGCGTTTTGCGCAGCGACTCGTAGTTGACAACGCAGGACCTGCCTCATATCCTGCCTGCAAATTTTCTGTAAATCACAAAACCGCCTCATCACTGGAGGGGGAAGACAAATGAGACGAACTTTGAAGCTTGTCTGGGCCGGATTGTTGTTGTCGGTGCTGGCTTGCGCGAGCCTGTGGGGGCAAGCCACGGCTCAAGTGAGTGGGACTGCGAAAGATCAGAGTGGCGCTGTTTTACCCGGCGTGGAGATTAGCGTCACGCAAACCGAGACCGGCATTACACGAAACGCGATTACGAACGAAACCGGATCGTACGTGCTCGCAAACCTTCCGACTGGTCCTTACCGATTGGAAGCGGCTTTGCCTGGATTCCGAACGTTCGCGCAAACCGGCATCGTGCTTCAGGTGAATAGCAGTCCCGTGATCAACGTGGTCCTTGCCGTTGGCCAGGTTTCCGAGACTGTCGAAGTGCAAGCCAACGCTGCGTTCGTGGAAACGCGAAGCTCGACTCTCGGTTCCGTGATCGAGAACGAGCGAATCATGGAATTACCGCTCAACGGCCGCAACGTGACCGACTTGATCACGCTTGCTGGTGGAGCTGTCCTGCAGAATTCAACCAGCCAGAATTTTGTCGCCGGCGCACCGCTGCTTGCGATTGCCGGGGGCGCTGCCTGGGGAGTGGACTACATGCTGGACGGTTCCAGCCACGTTAGTTTCCTGAGCGGTTCCACCATGATTTTGCCTTTTCCCGATGCGATGCAGGAATTCAAGGTCGAGAGTAGCGGCACAGGCGCCCAACGCGGAAATTCAACGGGTGTAGCTGCAGTAACGAAGTCGGGAACAAACGAGATCCATGGAGACCTGTTTGAGTTCGTGCGGAACGATCTTTTCAACGCACGAAATTATTTCGCGAATGGGCCGAGCACGCTGAAGCGAAACCAGTTTGGTGGAACGATTGGCGGACCGATCGCGAAGAACAAATTGTTTTTCTTCGGCGGCTATCAGGGAACGACGCTTCGCCAGGACCCGGCCGACAACCAGGCGTTCATTCCGACGGCAGCAATGCTGGCGGGCGATTGGACGGCGTTCACGTCACCCGCCTGCAACGCCGGACGGCAGGTCACGCTGAGGGCACCTTTCGTCAACAACCGAATCGATCCCACGTTGTATAGCAAGCCGGCACTGTTTATCGTGAATTGGAAAGGATACCTGCCGTTTCCGAAGACAGACAGTCCGTGCGGCGACTATGTTTTTGGGAATGCTTACAATTCGAACATATCGAACCTGAACCTCGGGAATTATGTCGGCAAGGTCGATTATCAGGAAAGCGCCAAACACTCTCTGTTCGGACGCGTTCTAATCGGTCCCGATCACAAGCCCAATCCTGAGAATCTTAATACGGAGTTGCTCCAATCGACTGGTTGGCGCAGCAGTCTCTCCAGTTCTTACACGCTGGGTTCTACGTATGTGGTCAGTGCCCATACCGTCCAGTCGTTTCGTCTGGCAGTCAATCGGACCGCTGTTCACTTCAGGAATGTGCCCGCAGGAAAGCTTTTCAACTGGTGCGATGCCGGAATGAATATCTACTGTGAACCCATTGTGACGAGAATCAACAATTTTGATATCACGGGTGGATTCAATTTAGAGGGCGGTACCGTGCCGCCTCACAGCTACGTATCAACCAACTACAGCATGAACGACGATGTGAATATCGTTCATGGAACCCACCAGATGACGTTCGGCTTCAATGCAGTGCATGGAAGGGTCTATGCAATGTCTACCGATGCCGCGGTCACTTCAACCAGCTTCAGCGGTGCGGTAACCGGATTGGGGCTGGCCGACTTTATGCTGGGTCAGGTGAGTTCAATCACGCTTGCGAGGACGAATCCGCATCGTGTGAACGGCACGACATTCGGTTTATATGGGACGGACAGTTGGAAAGCGACTCAAAGGCTGACATTGAATTATGGTCTGCGCTGGGATCCGTACATTCCGCAGAACGCCCTGGCCATTTTCAATTTCGACCACGATCGGTTTCTTAAAGGAATCAAGAGCAGCACCTTTCCGAGTGCGCCGGCGGGTTTGTATTTTCGAGGTGATCCCGGGTTCCCAGAGAATGGCGTGAACGCGCAATGGTTGCACTTTGCGCCGCGACTGGGGCTCGCATGGGATGTCAACGGGAACGGACGAACTTCGATTCGAACCTCGTATGCATACTCCTACGTGTATGTTCCTGGCGACTTTCGTTTGACGTACTCCGGTGGATCTCCCTGGGGCGGCCGCGCCATCATATCGAGTCCGCCGGGCGGCATCGAGGATCCATGGCGAGGAATTCCGGGCGGAAATATCTTTCCCTATACGATCGACAAGAATGCGCCATTCCCACCTTACGGAGCGTTTTATACTCAGGACGCCAACATGAGAGCTCCGCGAAGCCAATCGTGGAATCTCAGCGTTCAACGTCAGATTGGGACAAACTGGATTGTGACGTCGACCTATATCCGAAGCAACGTGATGCACGCGTGGGCGAATAAATCGATCAATCCGGCAATCTACATTCCCGGCGGACCTTGCACGTTGAACGGCGTCACGTATAACCCGTGCTCCTCCGTCAATAACACGGATGCGCGCCGCATCCTCAGTCTTGAGAGACCCGCCGACGGGCAGAAATACGGATTCGTGGCGGAGGGGGATGACGGGGCCAGTCAGTTCTATCACGGCATGCTGCTCTCTGTAGAACGGCGTGCAGTGAGAGGTGTGACCGTCAATACAAACTACACGTGGTCTCATTGTGTCGGAGACGATGCCAACCTATACAATCCGATGGGCAATCATCCGAACAATACCTACACGAATGCCACGGACCGGCGCGCGGACCGGGGCAATTGCGTCTCCGACCGGAGACATATTTTCAACCTGACGGCGGTGGCAGAAACGCCGCAGTTTTCAAATCGGACGGTGCGCGTTCTCGCTACAGGTTGGAGACTGTCGGGAATCTATCGAAAATCCGCCGGCAGTCCACTGAATATAACTGCAGGCACAGACAGGGCTCTAAACGGCATCGGTAGCCAACGCGCAATCCAGGTACTTCAAAACCCGTTTGGTGATAAGTCCGCGGGTCCTCGGGCGAGATACCTGAACCCGGCTGCCTTCGCAATTCCGGCGCTGGGAACGGTTGGGAACGTAGGCCGCAACAGCATTCAGGGTCCGGGAACGTGGGCGTTCGATGTGGCCTTGTCGAGGGTATTTCGTGTCCGCGAAAACCAGCGGCTGGAATTTCGAGCAGAGTCCTATAACGTTACGAACACCTTCCGGCCGGGAAACCCCAGCTCGGGTGTCAACAGCAACACGTTCGGCGTGATCCGGACGGCTCTCGACCCCAGACTCATGCAATTCGCATTGAAGTATGTTTTTTGATTGGGTTTTTAGCCGCGAATTACGCGGATTACGCGAATGGGCGCATTAAAAACGTTGATTGCGCCCATTCGCGTAATCCGCGTAATTCGCGGCTAAAAACCCAAGGAGGACGTAACAATGGTTCGGACTTTTGGTCGAAAGCACAAACTCTCAGCGGTGCTGACGCTGATTACAATTGCCGCGACAGTACTGTCGATCTCAGGTGCGGTTGTAGAGAGGAGGACAGGATACCCGGAGCTTGTCTCCGTGCAGCCTCTTCCGGAACTGGGCGGCGAGATGTGTCTTCCCACCGAAATGGCATCTCTGGGTTTATCCGAGGCGTCTCCGGAGTCCTTGTTCGCATTGATGCAGCAATCGCCTCCAGGGAGTGCGTCACCCGACACTGCGCGGAGAGTTGTAATCGACCGTACACCGGTTCGAATGATCAAGGACGGATATCCAGGGTTCAGCGGATTGGTTGTCGATGCGATTCGCAATGAGATCGTAGTCAACGATGAGAATCTGTTTCAGATAGTGACGTACGACAGGACCGCCAACACGCCTCCGACAGCCGTTCTCACCGAACCCAAACGCGTGATCGCCGGACGCGACGCAATCATCGACTTTCAGTGTGGGATATACGTCGATCCCAAAACGGGTGACATATATAGCCTGTCGAACGATGTGGGAGACGTGGTTTCCGTGTACAAGTACGGTTCACAGGGAAATACGGCACCGGACCGCGTCCTTCACACCGGCCGTGGATATGGTCTTGCCGTTGACGAGGAGCGGCAAGAACTATACGTATCGCAACACAACTCCGTCGACGTCTACAGAAAGGAAGCTCGGGGCGACGAGAAGCCGCTGCGAACTCTTCGCGGTCCCAAGACGCATATTGGATCCATACAGGGCATCGCGATCGATAAGCGGCGAAACGAATTGTTCCTGTCGAACCATGGAAACTTTGGAACCGGCCGGTCGGAAGGCGGAGCGCATTACGAATCCTCGTTGATTACGGTTTATCCGCTGAATGCCCAGGGCAACGTCGCTCCAACTCGCGTGATTCAAGGTCCTAAGACCCAATTGAACCACCCAGGTTTGATCTCTGTCGGAGAGGATCGAGGTGAACTGTACGTCGCGAACAACCTGGACGACTCTGTCCTCATATTCGGTCCCGATGCCAACGGCGATGTCGAACCGTTGCGCGTCATTAAAGGTGCAAAAACCGGTCTGAAAGAACCGAGGTCCGTCTTCTACGACTCGAAAAACGACGAGCTTGTCGTTTCGAATCTGGGGAATCATTCGATCGTCATTTTCTCACGAGCCGCGAACGGCAACGTAGCTCCGCTAAGGACGATACGAAGTGCTCCCCAGGGAAAGCTGGCGCTTGGAATGGCAAATCCCGGTGCCGTGGGATACGACAGCAGGCGAGATCAGATTCTCGCGCCGAATTGAGTGGGCCATCCGCAGATTGCGGCGATCGCCCGTGTGGCGAACGGAAGCACGATGAGGCCGGCGAGATCGATCGGTGGCGAAGTTACGCTGTTGACCCGTGGTACGCACGACATTCGATACGATGAAGTGCACGACGAGATTCTTCTCACAGCACCGCAGTCGGACGCGCTTTTGGTTTTCCGTGGCGGGGCGAATGGCGCGGAGGCACCAATCCGCGTCATACAGGGAGACAAGACTGGGTGCTGCTCGGACAGACTCGATGTCGATCCGATCCACAACGAAATATATGTACCGAGCGGCCGTTCGATTCTGGTTTACGACAGATTGGCGAACGGCAATGTTCCTCCGATTCGGAAGATCGAAGGTCCAAAAACACGATTGGGCGAGACGGGCGGTACATCGACGCTGGCCGTTGATCCGGTGCACAACATCCTCGCCGTCGGAACGGCCAATCGCGTTCCCGCGCAGAAAAAGAGTGACGCGTGGATCTTGTTCTTCAATCGAACCGATTCCGGAGACGTGGCGCCGATCGGCGAAATTTCCATACCCGACCTTCCGCGACCCGCATTTGCCGGCACTTCTTACCAGGGGATGGACGGAGGACAGGCCATCGATCAACTGCAGATGTATCCGGCGAAGGGTTGGGTGATCGCGGCGCTACCGGGAGGAGATCGTTCATGGGAGGCGCCCGGATTCCATCCTTATATAGGTATTTGGAGCATCAATGATCGGGGTGCCGTGCCGCCGCGCTGGAAAATCGGTGGGGAAAAGAGCACCTTGTTGCGTCCTCGTGGCGTCGTGCTGGTTCCTAAGACCAAGGAAATGATCGTGGCAGATATGCGGCAGAACGCCATTTTTTCGTACTCTTTCCCGGAAATATTCTGACGTTCACTTTGTGTTGCCCGAATTCGACCCTCACCCGGCGCTTCGCGCCACCCTCTCCCAAAGGGAGAGGGAATGACTTCAGGACTATCCCTCTCCCACTGGGAGAGGGTGGCGCGAAGCGCCGGGTGAGGGTCGAATCTCTTCGGACTGAGAACCTAGAATCGAACGACGAGTCCTGCCGAATAGCGGAAGCCGTTGCTGTTACCCATGTCCATACCAAAGACGTTGGCGGAACCAAGGTGAATCCAGTCGATCTGGACAGGACGCACCGCGATCCTCGGAGCAACGCGGAGGTCAACGCCACCACCGGTGGCTGTCGTAAATCCGGTACCGGAGCCGTTGACGTTCGTGTTTATGCTCTGACCGGTGGAGCCAACATTCACGGACGCACGATAGGCGCCGGCCAAAACGTGAACGAATAAATCTGTGCTGTCGTTCACATGGCTAACGAATTTTGGTCCAAACCTGAAGGCCGTAAGCTTCGCATCGGCGTTAACCACGACGGCCGGATTCGGTATGACTATCGTTGAGCCCTTTTGATGAAATCCGAACTCTCCAGTGATTCCAACCCAGGGTGCTACCTTGCCCGTCACCGATGCATCGAACCCATTCACGCCTTCGCCGCCGGTTCGTTGATACGAGTACCCGCCGAAGATATCCGCGCCCTTCTGGGAAAAAGCGGAACCTGCGAATACAAGCACTACCGCAATACTCATTACTACGCGTCTTCTCATCTCAAAGCTCCTCTCCTTGGGTAAGTCATTACTGCACACGCAGCACTGGCGTTTCGGCGGCGGATAATTTGTCTTTTGGTGCGCTGATGTAGCCACGGATTCTGTCTTTATCGACATAGTTGACGACAAGCTCATAACGGACGCGATCGCGTCCGACGAGGAAGGTCACCGGTTCGTTCGCCGTGCGGTCTTTCTTTTGAATCGGAGAGTCGTCGGCGTTGATGACAACTTCATATTTCTGCCGCTTCACATCGGTCTTCTTCAGCTGGACGAGAACATCACCGATGCGGCTGAACTCCTTGCTTTTTCGGATGTCGAACTCGACGTAGTCGCGCTCACCTTTCCGTCGGAGTTCCGCTAGTTCGGTGGAATTTCGGGCGATCAAAGTACCCAGCTCGCGCCTGCTATTTGCGACTTCTTCGCGTGTAGCAGTGAGGTCCGCACGAGTTGCCTTAAGGTCCGAGCGAGTCACGTCAAGATCCGTACGCACGACGTGCACTTCACCGGTAATGCCGTCAATCTTCGTCGAAGCTTCCTGCTGGACTGCGTTCATTTTGCTTGTTGCGTCCTGTTGAAACTTCATGACCGATTTGGAATCGGCTTTTTGGGCCAGTCCTGTCCGCAGTCTGCGCGCCAACTGCGCATTCTCCTGTTTCAACTGTTTCGCCGCGGCCTGCGCCTGTTGCAATTCTTGCGCGGTAACGCCCATCCGTTTGGTGACGACACTAAGATCGGAAGCGAGCATGGTCATTCTGTCATCGGCCTGTGCGTAATCTTCTTCAATGGAATTGAACCGTTCGTCCATTGCGCTCCGCATCGATATCAGTGCGTAACCCTGAACGCCCATGATCACCAGAGCAAAGATTCCAAAGATTGCCGTTTTCGATTTCAGCCACTCCATGGATACCTCCCAAGCGACTTTGCGCTTTGCTGATTCTTTAGTACGGGCGTGACACCTAAACGCAAAGGGAATATAGGTAGACAGGCGGTCTACCAAGTTGATGTTTCAACAACTTACAGGCGTGGCAAGCGAGTGATCATTGGGATATTTCGTTGGTTGGGTAGGTGTTAGGGCGGACTGCCGGACGCATCGGTCCGACAGTCCTTCTCTACTAGTCGTCGTCATCATCATCATGGCCCCGCCCACGTCCATGATTCCGATGCTTGTGTTCAACAGGGCCGCGATCTCCGTCCCAGTAACCCACAAAGTACATGTCTCTTTCGTAATGAGGTGGAACCCAGCGGGCTCTGACGTATGGCGGGTGACACCAATAGCCTTCATGCCAACGGTAATGCTTCTTTTCGACATACCAGTAACCGTCTATCCAGATGTACTCGGGACCGGGTCGTTCCCGCACGACACGAACGACGCGGGGCCGGGGCGGCGGGCCTATTCGGATTCCAATGGACACTTGGGCGCCAAACGCGGATCCGCTGGCCAGCAGTAGAATGCCGAACAACGCTGTTGCGATGAAGTTCTTCATGCTTGTTCACCTCCATGACCGGGACATCATCGCGTAAGGACATGTCGCCGTTCCGCTAATTTCATTCAGTGCGGCCAGACAGCTGTGTCAGACTAACTTAACCACTCTTCTATCGATCCCCTTACACGTCGGAAGGATCCAATAGCGGCTGGAAAGACTTCAGCCGTGGTCGCATTGGATGATCACTTCTCTTGAAGCTCGCCGGTGGATCACCGGGTTCACTGTCGTTTTATTACAACAAATTGATGTTTGCTTATGAGGAGGCGTGCGGTTTCACAACACGCGATGTGCGGGTCATGAGAAATACCATGATCAATGCGAATCACATCTGCGGCGCTTTGTTTTCCTGAGCGAAATGAAGGATCTTGAGGAGCGCAACGTCACGGCGAAAGCGCAAGCCGATGTGTTGATGGAAAATCAAAGCGTTCTTAGAGAGCGATAGCGGTTCTCGCTCTTCTGCTGAACGCGGGCTAAACGCGCGACTACGGCATTAATCCGAAATCGGGGCGCTCCACGCAGGATATCTTTCGAACATTTCCGAAATCACTTTTGAAGTTTTGCGCGAAGCCTTTTCTGGATTGCTGGAGACCCCTCCGGTCGCTTCACCTTGCCAGACCACTTTTTCGGACGCTGTGTCCGTTAGCTGGACTACCGTTGTGCCTTCAAGATACGTATTCACATAGGTGTTTGCCCAACCGGGGCCGCCCCAACCCCAGCCCCAACCCCAACCGCCTCCCCAGCCCCAGCCATCGTAAAACGTGTTCACGATATATTTTTCCTGGGTTGACGAGGTGGCACTGACGCTCAAATCCGCGTCGGTAGTTACCGGTTCGAGGCCTCTGGCGGAGAGTTGGGCGTTCACGGCCTTAACAATCCGATCATCCATGAGCGGGTTTTCTGTCTGCGGTTTCTCCACCCACTTGAAGGTCTTGTATTTGGAGAAATTGACACTGTGGTCGTAATCAACTCGGACTTTGTGTGCGAAAGCAAACGTTGCTGCGAACAGAATACAGACGAATACCGAAATGGTTCTTGGTATCCGCATAATTTTTCCCCCTGATTCGATTGTCGGCCTGGCAAGGAATGAGCGCAATGGGGGGATATCCGAAACCAAGCTGAAAAACTACGGGTGGTCGATTCGACCGTTCCAAGCAGGGATATGGCGTTCCCGACAACCTCAAGGCCAACTCGAGTCCCCGTGCCGCCTGCTCGGCCGTGAAAGGAGGTCTTGGAGCCTGCGCCTGCAGGAACTTATTCAGGGAGCCACTAAGATCAGTCGCAGAATTGAATGCCTCATTCGGCTGTTGCCACTCCAGATTCTTCAGTATTGTTGTTCGGGCGAAGGAATATATCAGATGCGTTCACGCAATGGGGAATAGGACGAGACCGGCAATTCTGATCACGGGGAGTCCTGGCTCGGGAAAATCCACGCTGATGGCTCGCCTCATTAACGATGTCGGCGCACAACAGGTCGCCGGCCTCAGCACGCCTGAAGTTCGCCGGCGCGGTGCGCGCGTCGGATTCAAAATGATCGATCTCGCCAGTGGTGACGAAGACGTTCTCGCATCAACTTCAGGCAACGGTCCGATGGTCGGAAAATATCATGTCAACGTCGCCGCGATTGACAGAATGGTTGAGAAGATCGAACGCTCGTTGCCGTCCGCGCGCTTTGTTTTTATCGACGAGATCGGAAAGATGGAATTGTTCTCAACCCGATTTAAAGAATTTGTCGATCATGTATTCTCACTCGACAAAACCCTCATTGCGGTTGTTCACCGGCGCTTGGTTCCTGATTATCGCGATAAAGGCAGATTGTTCTTGCTAACGCGAGACAATTTTGACGCTATTCACATGTCGATCTTGTCGGTGCTCAACTTGGCATCAGCAGAAAAACAGGAGAAGTAGCTTTCCGGCTGTACGATCCTAGGCCTCAATCGAAAGGAGTCACGCTATGCCTGCAACCGTGAATGCTTCTGAAGAGACCATCAGCATTGGTCGCGTTGAGATTCGTTTTCTCCTCACTGGAGAGGACGCCAACGGCAGCATGTCTGTTTTCGAAATCATGATCCCCGCAGGCCAGAAGCTGGTTCCGCCCGCCCACAAAAACGATGCGTACGAGGAAACGCTCTATGGGATCCAGGGGGTGCTCACATGGACGATCGATGGTAAACCCATCGAGGTGGGGCCCGGTCAGGCTGTGTGCATTCCGCGCGGAGCCGTCCACCGGTTTGACAATTTCGGAATGGAAGATGCAAAACAGCTGGTTGTTATCACACCGGCTATTATGACGCCCGCATACTTCCGCGAAGCGCGCGCCGTATTGGAAGCGGCGGCGGGTGGACCGCCAAACATCGCAAAAATGATTGAGGTCTTCCGGCGCCACGGTATGACCATCGCTGCTCCGCCGGCCGGAACCGACCGCTGACGACACATCGAACGACGGAGGAATCATGGCTGCCAGGAAAAAGACGACGAGTCTTCGAACGCGGGCCGATATTAATAAATATGGCAGAAGCTCGAGGGGGAGATGACTAAGCACCAGAAAGAATACGAGGGTCAAGGCGACGCTTTCACGGCCATTACCCGCGAGCAATTCGAAGCGAAGTTGAAGCCGGTGAACTCGCCAATGATCGTCTCCCACGGTTGGAACCCCAGTGCGCCGCCGGGGGGAACCATAAGCTACCGGGGCCTGGTTGTGAATTACGATGTGCGGACGTACACAAACCTTGCTCTGGTCGTGTTCGTCGGCAACTGTTCGCTAGAGAACATTTCTTTCTCGACGTCGGCACGTGTCTGGACCGCTCATGCTTTATCTTCGATGTGTTATAGCCCGCTACTGCAGGAATAACGCGACGACTTCAAATCGTTGAATACCTGAAAATTCGGAGGGCCGGAACTTTCGTTGAGATATCCGAGATCCCGACAATCGGGTTATGTCCGTCACGCGGAGGAATTTTGTGCAGAACTTGACTGCATTCTTTACAGTTCGTTTTTCACCTTCGTACGGAAGTGTGTAGAAGCGGTTTCCGACAACTTCTATTCGATTCGGTGTTCGGATTGTTTACACCCCAATTCAAATTTCAAACCCAGCATGGTAGGCGTAATCGCCATTGCCTCGATAAAGAGAATTGAATACAAAGCGCTTGAGCTGTTGCTGGAGCTGTTGTCAGAGATTGGTACGGTTCGTGCTCAAAGGCCGGCGGCGGAGTTCATTCTGAACGCAGGACTCCTCGACACGAAGTCCAAGGAGGCGTGATGCAATTGAAGATGGTTGTGAAAGTTGTTTTAGGCGGGCTGCTTATTCTCAACGCTGTCTCTGGAACCGCTCTGGCTGTAAGTTGGTACGTGACTGTTGGCGCGCCGGAAGTGGATCCGGGAACGATGGGAACTGCTATTGCACTTTTGACGGGCGGTTATCTCATCATCTCTTCGCGAAGGCGGAGTAAGTAAAAGTACAGCTCTCGAGGGGGGGAAAGACCAAAGCCCCTCCTTTTCATCCCCACACTGCTGATGCAAAAATACATTCTGGTTGTAGGAACCATTCTCGCCTTTGAGGATTATGTCCTCATTCTTTGCCTTTCATTCATGGAACGGCTGAGGCCGCGTCGATCCACTCGCGCCATCGATGAGACTAAGCGTTTACGCTGGACGAGCAACCTTTTCGTATACATTTTAGACAGATTCCTTCTTTCGCTTTTACCGATCTCTGGCATGGTGTTGGCAGTTATCTGTGCTCAGCGAGGTTGGGGGCTATTGAATCAGGTCGCTTTACCTGCTTCATTGGAATTTGCTTTTACTATTATTCTGATCGGTCTTTCGTCATACGCCACCCATTACCTGCTGCATCGCGTGCCCCTCTTATGGCGTTTGCATCGTCTCCACCATACGGATCAGAATATCGATTTTTCCACTGCGGTCAGGTCGCACCCATTGGAAAGAATCTTTACAGCCGCTGTAGGCCTTTGCGCTGTGCCAGTGATAGGACCGGCCCCATCTGCCCTCCTAGTTTTCGCGCCGTTTTTCCTGGCTATTCAGTATTTCAGTCACGCCAATCTGCGCCTCCCCGAATCCTGGGATCGGTTCTTGAGATTTTTCGTCGTGACGCCGGATATGCATCGCATCCACCACTCGCAGCTGCTGACGGAAAACATGTCTAATTTGGGCGATGTCTTTCCTTGGTTTGATTGGATCTTCCGTACCTACCGTGCTGAACCGGAATTAGGTAACGACATAGCGTTCGGGGTGCCGGAATTTACAGGTCGAAAACACATGATGTTGCACTGGATGCTCGCGCAACCCTTCCTTAAAGAGAAAACCGAGCTGCAGCCGGCACGCGGCAAGGCAAGAGCTCCACAGCTTGGCGTTGGCGCGATGAATTCCTGAACCTTCGGCGACCATCGAATGGCTACAGAACGCGATTGAACCGCTCGGGCGGCCACTCAGTTCCATCGATAAAAACCAATTTGACGCAAACATAGCCGGCGGTGGGTGGAATCTCGACCATGATTTCATCGCCTTCACTGATTTCGGTTTCACCCGGGTGTCGCGGCGGTGTGAAGTGGATGCGGCTCGACAACGTATCGTTGTCCACGGAATATTGGATCTCCTTCAAGGCATTCTTGAACGAGAGAAGGTGGGTAAAGTATGCAAGCATTCGGCCGTCGAATTCGCGAAACGACACCCAGGGTCGTGTAATCTCCAGGGCCTCCTGCGCGGAAGCAATGACGGACCGCACAGCATCGACCACCAGCGGGTACGGCCCATGTTCGCGGCCGCGAGCGTCCACATATTTTACGAATAAATCGCGGCTGCCCGTGAAAGGAGCAACCGTGGTTTGAAGTCTCGGCAATGGAAGTCCGGTGGTGGAATCCGGAACGCGCGTCAACCCTGTACTTTTGAAGTCTGCTTCGTCGCCAAAGCGAAAGAAGAGTTCACGCGGACGCTCACCAATAACAAAGAAATTCAGAATCCATCCAGAGTTGGCTACTGTGACCGACACCGATACCCGCTCGCGTTTAAGTTCAAGTCGGATATCGGCAACCACCGCCAGTGTTTCCGCCAGGATGTCGCCGCGCGGCTGTAAAACGGTCAAAGAACGCAAATAGGGCGGCATGGACTCAAAGTCCGTTTGCGACACCATTACCGGCAGGACTTTCATTCCGAGGCCGGCCGAAGCCCGCTCGGCAATGTCCAGTTCAGCCAAAGCGTAGCATCCGGAAGAGATCGCCTTTGGACTTATGAGGAAAATGAAAACTTCGGCAGCTTGGATAGCTTCCCGGATCCGTCGATCATAGGTTTCTCCAACAGGAAGCGAGTCTCGATCAAAGAAAACATCGTCGCCTTCGTCCTTCAGTGCATACGCGATCCGCTTCGCGAGATCGACTTTGTCGGAGGAATAAGAAAGGAACACCCTCATAGAGCGAACATGAGCGGCCCGCTCGTCATCGCTGCGAATCGGCGACACTTCGGCATCACAGACGTATTTTTGCACCAGGGTCGTTACAGAGACAGGATTAATTTCTGGCGATAACACCGCTTGAGGTGGATTTGTCCACGAATGTATAACGTCTCCTGAACCGATGCCGTTGCTTAGCACATCGTTCCAGTGGTTCCCTCCGAAACCTGTCGAAAAATCTCTTTCGAAGAGTACAGGTACCAAGGGAATTCTCATCGCAATCGTCGTATTTCTTATAACCCTTAGCATTAGAGTTCTCTATTGGAATGATCATCAGTTACTGGCGTTAGCAAACAATACCGTCGTTACGGAGCTGTATTACAGGCCCTTCGCGCAATCGTTGGTGGCTGGAAATTTTCGAGAGTTTATCGGCGGTCCCGAATCGGGAACTGACGCGACAGTTCTCGGGCATCCTCCCGGCTATCCTTTGTTAATAGCTCTGGCAACAATCATCTCGAATCAGCCGGACATCACATTGCAGTTTTTTCAGGCAGCTTGTGATGCACTATCGGCAGCTCTGATTTTTCTGATAGCAATTGAGCTGCTACCCGCCACGGTGGCTGTTTTAGCCAGTGGACTGATTGCTTTTTCTCCCAAATATGCCTTCTATTCTCTGGTCTTAACTCCTGAATCTCTCGCTGTGATGCCATTATTGTTGGCCACGCTGCTATTCGTTAAAGCCGGCAAACATCCCTCATACCGCATTTACTCCGCCGCTGGAGCGCTTATTGGAATTTCCTGCTGGTTGCGTGCAGATGCCCTGCTGCTCGCGCCTTTTCTCGCTCTTATTACTGTTTGGCTGGGAACAGACAATAGATGGCGTTATGCCTTGACGTTGGTAAGCGCATGCATGCTGCTCATCGCGCCCATTACTCTCCGTAACTTGATCCTATTTCATCGCTTCGTTCCTGTTTCTGTCGGAGCCGGTACTCTCATGCTGCAAGGAATCGCCGAATATGATTCCGAAAAGCGCTTCGGCTTACCGATGAGCGATATGGACGTCATGCACGAAGAGGCAAAAAGGTATAGAGCACCGGAATATGAAAAAGGTCTCTGGACAGGGGATGGAATTGACCGGGATGGCAGGCGCGTTGCCCAAAGCCTAAACGTCATTTTCTATCACCCTTTCTGGTTTATGAAAGCTCTGACGCGTCGGGCCTATTCGATGTTTACCGAGGACCACCTGAGCCTGAGCATGAAATTGATGCCGGTGGCACCCAATAAAGGCATCGTTACTGTTCCGAGTGACCTACGACCGGTTTGGTCTGCGTCTCCGGCAGCACTGTACAAGCACGGACTGCACTCAATCAAAGCTCACGTAGCCGTAGAAGAAAATGGCGCCAGCTTGTATTTAAGAAGTGATGCTAATTTCTGGGGTGATCAGATTATTTCAACCCCGATTCAGGTTCGTAAGCATACGAGCTACGTGTTTCGAGTGCCCGTAGCAACTGAGACCGGAAGGATAGCGTTCTTTGTTAAAGGCGCGGATATGACGAATCGTTTGGCAACCTTGTTAACACCTGATCCAACGCAGATAAGAATGCCTAGGGGCCCATCGACGTCCGAGGTTTACATCCCCTTCACCAGTCAAAATGAGGAGCTGATCTATTTTACTGTCGCGGAAGGTGGATCCAGCATCTACCCGGTGGCGCGAATCGGATCGGTGGAGTTGTTCGAATTGGGCATGCAACCATCCGATTGGACTCAATATCCTCGAGCAGTTCTGCGCGATTTACAGCAAGTCAGTATGTGTGCTGGATCTTTATCTGTGATTGTTCTAGGACTGATTTTGCTGATCTCCGCAGGACTACGCCGCGAAACCGCTCTTGTGCTTGCCATTCCTGTTTACTATCTGTGCACTCATTCGGTGTTGCATCTAGAGCAACGCTACGTATTGCCGATGTATTACATGCTGATGATCATGGCAGCGATACCTTTTTATTGGGTGCTTAGGGCAGCTAAACATCTAACTTCGACGATCCGGACAAATCGGTGATTGAAGAGCTCGTGTCCAACGCCAGTCCAAAATGGATCCACTCACCTGCAGTGGATCTCATCATTGGTTGCGCCGGCTGGTCGCTGCTCTTTGTCCCATTCGTGATGATGTTGCCGGCGGCAGGACAACAGTGGGCGCTAGGGTTTTACACGTTGGCCCTGTTCGTAAACTTCCCGCATTACATGGCGACGATCTACCGAGGATATCGCACGAGTGAAGAAGTACGGCGGTACCGCTTCGTGACCGTGTACGTAACGGCCGCGTTAGTTACCGCGCTCATAGCGGCGCACTCGTCGTATCGTTTTGTGCCTTGGTTAGTGACGCTATATCTCACCTGGAGCCCATGGCATTACACGGGGCAAAACTTCGGCCTCCTGATGATGTTCCTTGGCCGGAATCGGATCAAAGTACACCGCGTGGAGCGCAACGGTATTTGGGCGGCATTTGTAGCATCGTATGCGACGACATTTCTTACCTTCCATTCAGCCGCTTCGAACGATCCTTTTTTTATTTCGCTCGGCATACCGGTATCGTGGTCTCTTCTACGTGTCCCGTTCACATTGCTGTACCTGCTATTGGGCGGCTTCATTCTCGGAAGGATGATTCGGCGCGCAGGATGGCGAATCATGGCCGCGCCGGTCACTTTGTATGCAACGCAATTTCTGTGGTTCCTGCTTCCCACCGCCGTTGAACTGTTCAGAGGATCTCGCGTTTCACAGGCGGCATACACCGTGTCGGCTATAGCTTTCATGCACTGCGCACAGTATCTGTGGATCACAACTTATTATGCGCGACGGGAGATAAACACGGAACGCCGCCGGTGGCGTTGGCAGACATATTGCGGAATTGTGTTCACTGGAGGTTTGGCGCTTTTCATTCCCGGTCCCTGGATGGCCAGTTACCTCTTCGGACGAGATTTCACATTGAGCGTGATGGCATTCGGCGCTGTTGTGAATTTGCATCACTTCATCCTCGACGGCGCAATTTGGAAATTGCGTGATCCGCAGGTTCGCTCACTGCTCACTTCAGAAGAAGCACCGGAGGCATCCGGAATGACCACCGTCCGCGCGACTGGCTTACGGCCGTGGCGCCTGGCGGCAGGAGTCGCTGTCGGGTTGCTGTTGATGTTGTCCGGAATTGACCAGATTCGTTACTACGTGGGCAACACACAAGCGAGCACTACAAGCATGGGTATTGCGGCCACGCTGAATCCCTATGACTCGATTCTGCAAACACGTTTGGGCCGCGCCTACCGCGTGAGCGGTGATCGCGTCCGAATGGAACGTGCGTTCCGCGTGGCGGCCCGAATGGATCCGGACAACCTCGAAGCTCAAAACGGCGTCGCGCGTCTGCTGCTGGAAACGGGACGGTATCAAGAAGCCTACTTGCACTACAAAGACATGTTTGCGAACACCGACCCAGACTCGGAAGCGCTGATGAACTTCGGCGCCCTTTGCAAACAACTTAACCGGCCGGACGAAGCAATCGACAGTTTTCAACGCATACTTGGGAAATTGCCGAATTACGCTCCTGCCCACCTCCTTTTAGCCGAGACGCTCGATGCAGGCGGTAAAGGGACTCAGGCGATTGCGGAGTATCAACGGTTTGTGAAGTTAAAATCGGCAGCGCCTTCAGAGCCACCCGACCTGGAACTTCAAAACGCACTCACTCGCGTTAAGCAGCTGGAAGCGAAGTAACGAACGGCAAGACCGCTTTTGTCACCAGGCACAAACCGAACAAACAACGAGAGCATCAGAAAAAGACCAGAGACGCCCGTCCGAGGTGGTCGGGCGTCTCCAAGACTTGGGTACTCACATGCCCAAGAAGCCCAGTGTCCACATAACGAGAGGAACAGACTTACATTACGACAGAGAAGTCAGCCACACGCTCACGGAGCAGATGCGCCAAGGCCAGGCGGCGCATCCTGCGGCGGTCCATGGTCCGGCCACCGAGCAGAAGCCAGCGCCCGACGTTCTTCGAACAGACCATTAATGACGATCGCTTGATCCAGACTCCTGACAGATGCAAACCAGAGCTAGCGGATTCGCGCTTCCTTGGCGACGAATCATCTCCTCGACTATTGGCGAAGCCGGCGTTTGAGAAACCGGCGGCGGAACATTCTGCTCAGGAGCAGTCGATGCATGATGCGCCGGCGGACCGACCGAGGTATGAGGAGGTCGCTGATAAGAAATCGCCGGATGGCCTTTTCTTCGTCGTCCTCATATCCTTCTTGGGTTTCGTACTCCTCGCCGAGTACACCGGCAACACCCGCCTCAAAGGCTTCCTCGAGAGCGGCCTCAATCTCCTCCACTTCGTCCGCTCCGACCAGCTTCGCACACGCCTCCTCCGAGAGCTCTTGGTGCTTTCCGGCTTTGTCGAGCTTCTCAACCTTGACGATCCTGCCCATCGCAGGGTTGATCGTCACAACCAATTGCTCCATCTCCTCTGGCGGACCAGCTGCTTCGGGTCCCGTCTTGAAACTTGAAACTCCCTTTCGCTCGGACTCTCTCTGGGAATCGGCCATCGACGTCATCTCCTTTCCGTGAGCTCTACTCTGCTGAAATGCAGCAGCAAAACCAGCTTCCGCGTGGAGTATGTCGGCTGGGCATAAAGCTCCCGTGAATACGGCGGACCTTGTGCGCCTGAATCTGCCGAGCAGGCTCTGCTGCTTAAACTATCGAAGGGATTTGTCCTGGGAACTTCGTAAGACTACCGAATCGAAGATAGAAATTTACTTTCCTCGTACGTAGGTTCGACCCTCACTCTGGCCCGAACAGAGGGTGTGATGAAATCTCCGCGAACCTTAAGCCACCATGTTCTACTTCACGTGCCGTGGTTGGGTGCCGCCAGGCACTGCTCGTAATAGCCCTCGTACTGGTTCACGATCTTGTCGATATCAAAAAAATTAACGGCGCGTTTGCGGGCTGCCGCACTAAACAGCGCATGTTTTTGATCATTTGTGAGTAGTTCCACGGCATAGCGAGCCATCCGATCGATATCTCCAATTTCTGCGATGAACCCCGTCTCACCGTGCACCTGCAGTTCAGGTAATCCTCCGACACTTGACGATACGACGGGAACCTCGCAGGCCATTGCCTCGAGGGCGGACAGGCCGAAACTTTCTGACTGGCTCGGCATAAGCATGAGGTCCGCAGACGAGAGTATCGGTACTAACTCTGACTGTTTGCCCAGGAATTTCACATGTTCCTGCAAAGCTAATTCACGGACCAGTAGCTCACACGCAGAGCGATCGGGCCCGTCCCCAACGAAGATGAGTTTCGAGGCGACCTTTTTCCGCACCTCATTGAAAATCCTTACGACGTCCGGGACACGTTTCACCATTCTGAAATTGGAGATGTGGACAAGAACCTTCTCTTGTTTCGGTGCGAATTTTGCACGGATCTCTTCACACGATATCCGTTTGTATTTTCTCGTGTCCACGAAGTTAGGAATCACCATGATTTCTTTGTCGATACC
>Ga0075425_100001279_pt1 | contig 24510 bp, 22 predicted proteins | sample SoiMethybrSBSTD4_FD_75300 | JGI IMG/M metagenome (GOLD analysis project Ga0075425, IMG submission 75300) | Bulk soil microbial communities from a Populus tree surrounding site in Tennessee, USA - Soil MetaG P. TD hybrid SBSTD4 | ecosystem: Environmental > Terrestrial > Soil > Tree plantation...
GCCGGATTCGCGCGCGGCCTCCCGGTCGGCGTCATGCTGACCGGCCGCCTCTACGACGAGGCGACGCTGCTCGCAATCGCGCTCGCGTACGAAAAGGCGCGCGGACCGCAGATGGAGCGCCCGCGGATGTAGGGCGGCCTTTGAGGGCCGCGTGTCGCGGCGCGGCGGGCCCGCGAGGCCCGCCCTGCTGTCATTATTTATCGGCGTCGTACACGTGCGTGATCGTGCGCGCGGGAGTCTGGCCGCTCGCCTCGATCTGTACGGTGATCCGCAGCTGGTGCAGCTCCGGGTTGATCGCGAAGGTCTGCGTCATCTTGCCTCGTCCGAGGCCGCTGACTTCGGACACGAGCTTCCCGGCGTCCCACCGCGTCTTACGCTCGACCTTCGTGTTGTCGTCTTTGATGGCCTTGCCGTCCGGCGACAGCCGCACCGTCCGTCCATCACCCGACGTGAGAATGACCATCGAGTCGGTCTCGGTGATCAGGAGATGTTCCGGCGGATCGATCACGTCGCGCATGGCATCACGCATCCGCGCCGCTTCATCGGGAGACGCGGGTTGCGTCCCGCCGCCACCCCCGCGGCCGTAACCGCCGCCGCGGCCGCCGCCACGGCCATACCCGCCGCGGCGTCCGCCGCCGCCGCCGTTCTGATGCGCACGATCGTCGCCGGTCTGATCACCGCGTCCGGCGGCCTGGTCGCTCAGCGATTTGTTCATGGTCCACGCGCCGGCGATCGCTCCCCTGTCGGCCTGCGCGGCGCTTTCGGCGGACGGCCCGACACCGGCCATCGTCGCGATGGCGACGACGCCGCTCAACGACATCAGACAACGCACGGCATTCACGTGGATTTCCCCCGTCGACTGGCGGGCGCTGGAGGCATCGAGTCGATTATGCAAAACGGCGCATTCGCCGTCACGGATGAAAAGACTGTGACAGACCGCGGCGTCGTTTCGGGCGCGGGCGTCCGGGTTTAGGATTTTTTGATCGCGATGCCGATGCAGTGGTACCGGAGCCTGTACTGGCGCGTCGCCGTCGGCGTCGTCGCCTTTCTCGCGGCGATGCTCGTCGTTCAGGCGGTGTTCTTCGTCTGGGCGGTGTCCCAGTCGGGGCGCACGCTGCCGGGCCAGTCGCCGCTCCGTCTCGGCCAGACGGTCGCCATGGATCTGGCGAACACGCTCGAGCGCGATCCGCAGATCGATCTCTCCCGGTACGTCCGCGATCAGTACGCCTCGTACACACACCCGTTTTTCGTCCTGCTGGCGGATGGCCGTCTCATCACAAGCGGCAGCCGATCCGTTCCCGAGCCGCTGCTGCGCGCCGCGCGGGCACGGTTGCAGGCGCCGGGGCGCGTTCCGCGCGCGGAGCGGACCGAAGCCGGCGATCGTGCAGAGCGCGAAGGCGTCGGGTTCCCCGGCGTCCGTCCGGCGCCGATTCTCGTTGGAGGACGCCTGGCCGGCGTCGTCGTCGTACCGCCGCAGGCGCCATTCTGGCCGCTCCTGACACGGTTCGCCCCGATGCTCGCCGTCGTCGGCGTCGCGGTGCTCGTGGTGGGGACGGTGCTGACGTCGGTGATGATCTTCGGTCCGGCGCGGCGGCGCCTTCGCGCGCTGGAGCAGGCCGCGCGCCAGTTCGGATCCGGCGATCCCTCGGCCAGAGCGCCGGAGCACGGCGGCGACGAGATCGCGGCGGTGGCGCACGCGTTCAACGCGATGGCCGACGACCTGGCGGCGTCCGACAGCGTGCGCCGCCAGCTGCTCGCCGACGTGTCGCACGAGCTCAAGACGCCGGTGACGGCAATCGGCGGCTATCTCGAGACCATGAGAATGCCGGAGATCGCGCTCAACGACGAGACGCGCGCGCGATACCTCGGCATCATGGCCGACGAGACGCGACGACTCGAGCGGCTCATCGGCGATTTGCTGGACCTGGCGCGACTCGAAGGCGGCGGCGGATCGCTCCGGCGCGACACGGTCACCGTCGCCCAGCTGTTCGACCGCGTCGCCGCGCGGCACGGACGCGCGTGCGAAACGGCGGGCGTCCGGATCGAAACGTCGATCGGCCAGGGCGCGGCGACAGTCGTCGGCGATTCGGATCGGCTCGAGCAGGCGCTGCAGAATCTGGCGGCCAACGCCATGCGCTACGCGCCGCGCGGCACCACGATCCGACTGGAGGCGGCGCCGCGGCCGACCGCGTCAGCGATCAGCATCGCCGTGACCGACCAGGGGCCGGGCATCCCCGCGGAGCACGTGCCGCGCGTGTTCGATCGGTTCTACAAGGCCGATGCGTCGCGCACGGGAGCGGCCGGCGGCAGCGGCCTCGGCCTGTCGATCGTCAAGGCGATCGTCGAGCGGCACGGCGGACGGATCTCGGTCGACAGCCGCCCGGGGCGGACGACCTTCGTGATGGAATTGCGGACGCAGACCTGACGGTCAGTTCGTGGGGAGCGGCGCGTTCACGACGTCCGCGTCGACGAGATTGGCGCGCAGCTGCTCGCGGATGCGGTCCTGAATCCAGGTGACCGGCTGGGGATGCTGCGCGACGAACGCCCGCCACTCGGCTTCGCTGAGGCTGATCGAAATCACGCGGTCGCGTTCGGTTCCCATACGGCTCTCCCGACTCCGAATGTACATACGGCCGACGTACATCAAAAATAGAATGATCTGATGCCGTCCATCGAATTCCGAGATGGATGTCAGACGGTGGCGGCGCGGCCGCGCCGGGGCGGCGGCGGCGACAGGCGCAGGCGGTCGCGGACCGCTTCGAACGCCGTCATCAGTTCCTGAATCATCCGCGGGACGCGGTTTGCGCGGGCATAGACCCAGCCGGTCTCGCGGACGAGCTCGTACCCCTCGATGCGGGCGCAGAAGAACTGCCCCGCCCGCACTTCGCGCGCAATCGCCTGATACGGCACGATCCCGATCCCGAGACCGGTCTTCACCATCGCCTTGATGATCTCGACGTTCTCGGTGTCCATGACGATCGTCGGCTCGATCTGCTCGCTCGCGAAGAAGCGATCGATGACGGCGCGCGTCGCCGAGCCCTGCTCGAACAGCACGAACGGCTGGCCGGCGAGATCGGCGGGCGCAATCCGGCGCTTGCGGGAGAGCGGATGCGCCGGCGGCGCCGCGACGAGCAGCTCCTCGCGCAACACAGGGACGGTGACCATGTCGGAGGAATCGATCGGCAGCGTCAACAGCCCGGCGTCGACGCGGCCGCCCCGGATTTCCTGGACCGACCGTCCGGCGGTCGCGACCGTCAGCCGGACGTCGAGCCGCGGATGCGCGCGCTTGAGATGCTTGAGGAGCGGTGGAAACACATACAGGCAGACGGTCATGCCGCCCGACAACCGCAGCGTGCCTCTGACTTCCCGCGTGCGGTCGGTGATCGTGCCGACCGTCTCGCGGACGTCCTGAAACACGCGCTGCCCGAGCTGCACGAGGCTCTCGGCGGCCGGCGTCATCCGGACCTGACGGCCCACGCGGAGGAACAGCGGCTCGCCGAGCTCCTCCTCGAGCAGCAGAATCTGGCGGCTGATCGCCGACTGCGACACATGGAGCTTGCGCCCGCAGGCCGTGAACGATCCCGTTTCGGCGATCGCCTGGAGAATCTCGAGTTGCCGCAGATCCACTTTAGTGTGCGGCCTTCCTGAACGACACGCCGCGCGCCTCTGGACCGAACAGGACGACGACGAACGATACGATGAAGACGAGCGAGACGAGGCCGCCCATCGCCTGCGTGTAGGTGAACTTCTCGCCGAGGGCCGACTCGACGTACGGAATGCTGGCTGCGAACATCACGCCGAGCTGATACGCGAAGCCGGGGAAGAATCCGCGCAGATGATTCGGCGACAGCTCGTTGACGTGCGCCGGCACGATTCCCCACGCGCCCTGCACGAAGAACTGCATCAGGAAGACGCCGATCAGAATCCGCCACGGGCTGTGCCCCGAAATCCAGAACGGCACGACGATGAGGCCGAGGACCATCGCGATCATCATCGCCCTGCGGCGCCCGCCCCGATCGGAGTAGTAGCCGAACACGAGCCCGCCGAGAATCGCGCCGATCCCGGAGAGCATCGTCAGGTCGGCGATGCGCGTCTTCGAATAGCCCACCGTTCCGAGGAGCGTCGGATACATGTCCTGCGTCCCGTGGGACATGAAGCTCATCATCGTCATGAAGAGCACGAGATAAACGAAGCGCCGCCAGTACAGCGGCAGGGACTTCACGTACGTGCGCCAGTCGGTCCGGTGCTCGTGCCACGCTTCGGATTCCTTCACTTTCGCGCGGATGAAGAGCGACAGGAGCGCCGGGAGTCCGCCGAGGAAGAACATGAGACGCCAGCCGTTGCCCGGATACGCGGCGTTGAACATCGGATAGAGCACGCGGAATGCAAGGGCCGACAGCAGATTGCCGAGCGCATAGCCCTCCTGGAGGAGTCCCGACAGCAGGCCGCGCAGCCGCGGCGACGCCGATTCGAGCGCGAGCGACGCGCCGACGCCCCACTCGCCGCCCATGCCGATCCCGAACAGCACGCGCAGCAGGAGGAACACCTGATAACTCGGCGCCAGACCCGACAGCACCGAGATGACCGCGTAAAAGACGACGTTCAGCATCAGCGGCAGGCGGCGGCCGAGCCGATCCGCCATGATGCCGAAGATGACGGCGCCGATCGGCCGGGTGGCCAGTGCGGCGGTCAGCGTGAACGCGATGTCGGGCCGCGTTCGACCGAACGACTTCGCGATGTCGTCGATGACGAGGGTCAGGATGAAGAAGTCGAACGCGTCGAGCGTCCACCCGAGAAATCCGGCGAGGACGGCGTTGCGCTGGTTCGCGCGGGCCTCGCGTGTCATCGCGGCAGGCACGGCTGCGGATGCGGTCGCCATGAATGCGCGAAGGATACCGTACCGCTCGCGAATGGTTACCGCGCGAGCAGCTCGTCGACGATCCAGCCCGCCCCGTGGACGTCGCGAGCGATCGTCAGAGCGAAGCGGATGTCGGTGCTGAGCGCGCGGCCCGCGTTCTCGCTGTAGGTCCAGTCTCCGGCCATCGCCTCTTCGTTGCCGTCGAAGATCAGGCCGACGATGTCGAGCGACCGGTTGAGGATCGAACTGCCCGAGTTGCCGCCGGTAATGTCGTTGGTCGAGACGAAATCCACCGGCAGCGAGGCGTATTTCTGACGGAACGTGGCGTCGCCGATCGACGCGCGCCACGCCTGCAGCTTCGCCGGCAGCGCAAAGTCGCCCTTGTTGCCGCGCGCCTGCGCGAGCGCGTACAGGCCGCCGAAGGTCGTCGTGAACGGCACCGTCTTGCCGTGGCTCGCGTACCCGGCGACGTGTCCGTACGTCACGCGTAACGTGAAGTTGGCGTCCGGATACATCGGCCTCCCGGTCGCCGCCTGCATCGCCTGCAGGCCGCGCGCAAATCCCGATCGGTTGCCGAGCAGCTTCTCGCTGAGAACGCGCGTGCGCTGCCGCTGATCGGTCATCGCCGGGATGAAGTCGCGCGCGAAGACGACCGCGGGATCGCTCGACGATTCGAACACGGACGGCGCGGCGTCGATCAGCTTCTGGCGCGGCTCGAGCGCCGCGAGCTGCGTGCCGGAAAGCACGGCGCGGGCGAGGTCGCGCGGCTTCGCGGCGGGCCCCGCCCTGGCGACGGCCTTCTGCACGGCGGGAATCCGCGTCTCCGCGGGCAGCGCGATCGCCTTCTCGAAGCCGATCGTCAGCAGATCCTCCTCCAGCGCAAGAATCACCGGATCGTCGTTCAGCAGCGCCGCACGGACGTCCGGCCAGTTCCGCTGCTGGAACTGCGGGTCGCGGTCGCGATCGGACGGTTTCGCGCGCTCGGTGGCGAACTCGTACAGCCCGACGGCATAGTTCAAGACGTCCGAGCGCTCGAACCAGCCGAGCGCGGCGTCGAGATCCGCGTTCGCCTCGACGTCATTGGCGTACACCGCCGCCTGGGCGTCGAGCACTCCGCCGAATTCCTGCTTCAGGTCGGCATGCGCGTCGAGAAAAGCCTTGAAATCGCGTTCGCGCTTCCGGCGCTCGGCGACGACATCGGTCGATTTCAGCGCGGCGAGGACGTCCTGCTGATACTTCAGCGAGTTCGCGAGACCGAAAATCTGACTCTGGAGCGCGACCTGGTATTCCGGCTTCATCGCGGCGTACTTCCGCAGCAGACCGAGCTGCATCTCGAGGTCCTCGATCTGATTCGGAATGCCCTTCCGGAGGTTGTACTCGGCCGAGTAGCTCTCGCGATACCGGTTCGTGTTGCCCGGATTGCCAGACACCAGCGTGAAGTCGCCGTCCTTCACGCCGGCCATCGTCACGTGCAGCACGTGATCGGGCGTCAGCGGCACGTGGGACTGATCGTATTCGGCGTGCGCGCCGTCCCTGCCGACGTACGCGCGCAGGATCGAGATGTCGGAGACGTATCGCGGGAAGCGGAAGTTCATCTCGTCGCCGCCGAAGTATCCGAGCTGCTTTTCCGGCGCGTACACGAGCCGGATGTCCTTGTATTCCTCGTACACGACGAGCATCGACTGCGCGCCGCTGTTGAAGTCGACGACGTCGCAGCCGAAGTTGTCGCCCTTCTCGGCGGTGCATGCCCGCTCCAGATCCGATCGTGCGGCCTGCCGCACGCGCTGGACGTCGGCAACCGGCATGCCCGGCTTCACTCCGGCATTCACTTCCGCCGTCACGTCGCGCGCCGACCGCTCGACCTGTGCCGTGAAGCGTTTGCACGGCAACTCGTCGGCCATCGATCGCGCCGTGAATCCGGTTTCTATCAGGTTGTCGGCGTTTGCCTTGCTCTGTTCCGCGAGCGTCGAGGTGCGGATGCAGTCGAGCGCCACGTGGTGATTGGTCAGGATCAGGCCGTGACTGGACGCGAAGGTGCCGGTGCCGCCGCTGCCGCCGGCCTGAATGCGGACCGGCGCGTAGCGCAGGCGGTCGAGGTCCGCATCGGTCAACGTGACGCCGTATTTCTGCGCAATGACGCCGCGCGGCAGCTGGTCGATCCGCCACATCCCTTCATCCGCCAGCAGCGTCGCGCCTGCGGCCGCGCAGAACGCCGCAACAATCCACTTCGTGGTCTTCATGCGTGGCAGCATATCAAACTGGAAACTCAGCTTTGAGTTTTGAGTTTCACGTTTTGAGCTTTCAGTCGAGGCGCCAGCGCCACGTGCACGCCGCCGGCGGCGAAGAAGCCGACGAACCACGCGTAGTCGTACAGCGGCTTGAGTGGTTCGAAGACAAGTCCGCCCCACGCAAGCGCGCAGCCGGCGGCGGTGGCGACGATCGCGCGGACGTTCCATCCCCGATACACGCCGTCGTGCAGATACAGATCTTCGAGCGCGAGCTCACGACGCCGGACGATCCAGTAATCGGCGATCAGCACGCCGGCGATCGATCCGAGCCCGCCCGAATAGCCGAGCAGCCACGTATAGATGTAGCCAGACGCGTCGGCGAGCAGCTTCCAGGGCTGAATGACGATGCCGACGATGCCGGTGATGAGCCCGCCGGTCTTGAAGCTGATGTAACGCGGAAACGCATTGGCGAAATCGTTCGCCGGCGAGACGACGTTCGCTGCGATGTTGACGGCGATCGTCGCGACGACAACCGTGAACATCGAGATCGCGACGACGAGCGGCGACGTGAAGCGGCCGACGAGCTGCACCGGGTCCCAGATGGCCTGCCCGTAGATGATCGTGGTCGCGCTCGTGATCATCACCCCCATCGCGGCGAACACCGACATCGTCGTCGGCAGCGCGACGACCTGCCCGACGGCCTGCTCGCGCTGGCTTCGGCCGAAGCGCGTGAAGTCCGGCATGTTCAGCGACAGCGTGGCCCAGAACCCGATCATGGCGGTGAGCGACGGGACGAACACCGGCCAGAATGCCGCGAACGTCTGGAATTTTCCCGGCTGCGACAGCAGCGGCCCGAGTCCGTTCGCCCGCCAGATCGCCCATCCCAGGAGCGCCGCGGTCATGACGAGGACGAACGGCGCCGCCCAGTTCTCCACTTCGCGGACGAGATCCATGCCGCGGTAGATGATGAAGACGTTCAGTCCCCAGAACGTCAGAAAGGAGACCCATTCCGTCGTCGCGTGGCCCAGGAATCCGGCGCCGAGAAGCGACGGCCACCCCGGACTGATCGTCTTGAAGAAGGTATTGAGCGCCTCGCCGCCGATCCACGCCTGGATGCCGAACCAGCCGCAGGCCACGAGAGCGCGCATCAGTGCCGGCACGTTCGACCCGAGCGTTCCATACGCGGCGCGCGCGAACACGGGAAACGGAATCCCGTATTTCGTGCCCGGATGCGAATTCAGGAGAATCGGGATCAGGACGATCGTGTTGCCGAGGAGAATCGTGACGAGCGCCTGCGACCAGCTCATGCCCGACGCCAGCAGCCCCGACGCGAGCATGTAGGTCGGGATGCAGTGCGCCATGCTGATCCAGAGCGCCGCGTAGTTGTAGGTCGTCCAGTTGCGGCGCCCGAGCGGCACGGGCGCGAGGTCCTCGTTGTACAGAGGACTCGCTTCGACGCGCCGCGTGTCGACGAGCTCGACGCGGCCGTCCTCGAGCCGGCGTTCGTTCGGCATGGAAAGGCGGCGATTATAATGCCGCCGCGGACGGGAGGACCTTTGATGTCCCGCTCAGCCTGCATCGTCATCACCCTGTGCCTCGCCGTGCACGGGTACGCGCAGGGCAAGCCGCAGCTGGCGCACATCCGTGTGACCGATGCGGGCGGCGCGCCGATTCCCGGTCTGCGGCCGTCGGACTTCGAACTGCGCGAAGGCGGCGCCGTCCGCACCGTGACCCGGGCCGCGCCGTCGGCTTCGGTCATGCGAATCGCGCTGCTCGTCGACAACGGTCCGCTGCTGACAACGACGATCAAGGAGCTGCGCGCAGGGCTCGCCGCGTTCTTCGACGAAGCTCCCGCGCGACACGAAATCGTGTTCGCGACGCTCGGACGCCGTTTTCAGGTCCGCGAGCCGATGACCGACGACTACGCCCGGCTGAAGAAATCGGCGTCGGTCCTCCTTGCCGAACACGACGGCCCGACGATGCTGCTCGACGGCATTCTCGAAGCCGACGACAAATTCTTCCGTACGACGCGCGATCGCCAGCCGATCATGGTGATCGTCACGACAGACAACATGGATCGCAGCAAAGTCCGCCAGGACGTCCTGAACACCCGCATCGACGAGATGCTTCGGCGCGGCGTGACCATCCACGCCATCGTGCTGACGCACCCGGGAGAATCGGGCAACGAGCGCGACATCTGCACGAACCTAGCGCAGTCGACCGGCGGGCATCTTGACGTCCTGACGGGCAGCGCGTCGGCTCTGCCCGAGCGTCTCAGGGCGGTCGGCACGCATCTGGCCGACACGCACCGGAACATGAGCGCCGCCTACGAAATCGAGTATCTCAGCGAGGCGACGGGTCCCGAGCCGATTCAGATCAGCGTCTCGCGTCCGGGCGCCCGCATCGAGTTCGTCGACCCGCGTGAGCGTCGCTGAACCTTGAACCTCTATAATGCGCGCAACACGCAATCGGAGGTATCTATGAGAACGGTCGTCCTCATCGCTCTGGCGATCGCCGCGTCCGCGCCGACGACGCCGGCCCAGAAGGCGCCGGCCGCGAGCCGCACGCGGAAGGTCTTCGTCAGCGTCACCGATCGCGACGGACTGCCCGTCGGCGACCTTCAGCCGTCGGATTTCGACGTCCGTGAGGGCGGCGCAAAACGCGCGATCGTGCGCGCGCAGCCGGCGGTCAGCCCGATGCGCGTCGCGGTGCTCGTGGATACGAGCGAGCCCGCCGCGCCGGCGGTGACGAACATCCGCGCAGCGCTCCTCGAGTTCTTCAACGCCCTTCCCGCCAAACACGAAGCCCTGCTCGTCTCCACCGGTCGCCAGCTCCGCGTGCGCGTGCAGCCGACCTTCGACCGCAAGAAACTGACCGACGCGTCGGCCGGCATCTTCACCGACGGCGGCGGCACGGCGCTCATCGACAGCATTCTCGAGGTGGACGACCGCTTCATGAAGAAGGCGGAGGATCGCTGGCCGGTTTTTGTCGTGCTGACGACCGACGGCTCGGAGAACAGCGCCGGCGCGCACGAAAACCAGTTCAACAAGTGGCTGAATTCGGTGGCGGCGCGCGGCGTCACGGCGCACGCGGTGATCATCAAGAGCAAAGGCAACGGTCTCACCGAGATCATCGCCAACAGCCTCGCGGAGAATTCCGGCGGCGAGTACATCGTCGTCAACACGTCGAACTCGGTGCCTGACAAGATGCGGGCGCTCGCCGTGAAGCTCGGCGACGACTATCAGATCGCGCGAACGCGATACGAGGTGGAATTCGCGTCCGAGGCGCCGAGTGCGCCGGTCGACGTCGGCGTTCTGCGCGAGGGCGTTTCGCTCAGGATCACGCAGACGCGGCTCCGCTGATCAACTTCCCCGCCATGGCCGCCACGACAATCCCCGAGAAAGGACTGACGACGATCCTCGACGCGCTCGACAAGGCAAACGCCGGCGTCGCCGAACGGTTTCCCGGCGATTCGCCGCACCGGCAGCCGGTGCACACCGTCTACGGAGGCGCGCACCTGTTCAAGGCGGACACGGCGCAGAAACTCGGCGCGCTTGCGCTCCGGTCGCTGCAGGATTTCGCGCCGGATGCGAAGACGTTCGCATCCGCGATCGGCCTGGATCCCGCGCTCGCCGATCGCGTGTATCTGCGCGTCATCGACAAGCTGACGCGGGAAGCGGTCGAGGACTTCCGGATCGATTTCGAGGACGGCTTCGGCAACCGCCCGGACGCGGAAGAGGACGAACATGCGCAGCGCGCCGCGGGGGAAGTCGCCGCGGCGATGGCGGCCGGCTCGCTCCCGCCGTCGATTGGCATCCGGATCAAGCCGCTCAGCGAAGAGCTGAAACGCCGCAGCCTGCGGACGTTCGATCTGTTTCTGACCGTGCTGTTCGAGCGCGCCGGGAAGCTGCCCTCGAACTTCGTCGCGACGCTGCCAAAGATCACGTCGCCCGATCAGGTCGCGGCGATGGCGGCGGCGTGCGATGCGTTCGAGTACTGGCGCGAGATCGCCGCGGGCACGCTGAAGTTCGAGCTGATGATCGAGACGACGCAGTCGGTGTTCGCGGCAGACGGCAGCGTGGCGCTGCCCCGTCTGGTCGCCGAAGGAGGCGGGCGTATCGTCGCTGCGCACTTCGGGACGTACGACTACACCGCCGCCTGCAGCATCACCGCCGCGCACCAGCACATGCGGCATCCTGTCTGCGACTTCGCGAAGCACGTGATGCAGGTGTCGCTTGCGGGCACCGGCCTCTGGCTGTCTGACGGCGCCACCAACGTGATGCCGATTGGCGAACGGGCGGCGGTGCACCGGGCGTGGAGGCTCCACGCAGAGCACGTACGGCATTCGCTCGAGACCGGTTTTTATCAGGGCTGGGATCTCCATCCCGCGCAACTCCCGACGCGGTATGCCGCCGTCTACGCGTTCTTCCTCGAGGGCCTGGCGGCGGCATCCGATCGGCTGAAGAATTTCGTCCAGAAAGCGGCGCAGGCCACGCTCGTCGGCGACGTCTTCGACGACGCCGCGACGGGACAGGGGCTGCTGAACTACTTCCTGCGCGCGATGAGTTGCGGCGCGATCACAGAAGACGAAGCCGTTCAGATGAGCGGCCTGACGCTCGAAGAGCTGCGCGGCCGATCGTTCGTGAAGATTCTGCGTCAGCGGGCGCACACGTGAGCCACTGGAAACCCGCGTCGTTGCCGTGACACGAGGAGGAACGATGACTTCGACGGACCGCTCGGCGGCGGCGACGAAGAAGCTGTTTCTGGCGATGCTCGCGCTGCCGTTCGTGCTCGGATTGGCGCTTGGCCTGATGCGCGCGCCGACGATCGACTGGTTCGTCAGGACGATTCTGCCGCCGGCGCTGGCGGTCGTGATGGCGGGCAACGGACTGAACCTGTTGTTTCGTGGCTCGCTTCGGATGCCGGCGCTGGCAGCCGCGCACATATGCATGGGCGCGTCGTTCGTCGCGCCCGGATGGCCGCTTCGCCTGACTCTGATGGCGGTGTCGACCGCGCTGCTTGCCCGGGGTGCCTGGCTGATTTACAGACACCCGGACACGCTCAAGCGGTCTACGACTTCGCGGTGACCTCTTCGGCGGCCGAGTAGCCCTCCGCCTCGTAGCCGCCGCGGTAATCTTTTTCGGTCGGCCTGCGGATCTTCGACTGCGCCACGACGCGGTCGCGCAGGAGGCCCCGACAGTCGTCGACCCGCTTCCAGCCCTTCGAGGCGTTCGCGTCCAGGAACTTCGCGAGCCCTGAATTCAGCGCCTTGATGACGTTCGGACCCACCGCGTGATCCAGCATGGCGGCCGTGCAGATCTGAACGGTGCCGCAGCCGAGGAGGAAATAATTCAGCGCGTGCTCGAACGTCGAGATCCCGCCGATGCCGGAGAAGGACTTGTCGGGGAACGCCTGCGTCAGCTGCGACATCTTCGCCAGCGAAAGCGGCAGGATCGCCGGTCCCCCGAGGCCGCCGGTCGAGACCAGTCCGTCGACGTTGATCTCGAATTCCAGCGTCGCCTGATCGATCAGCGGGAGCGACGTGAACGTGTTCGACGATGAAATCGCATCGGCGCCGCCGAGGAACGCGCCGCGCGCTTCGACGACGATGTCCGTGGTGGACGGCGTCAGCTTCGCCCACACGGGCACCTTCGACACTTCGCGCACCACCTGCGTGACGATCGACACCAGTTCCTTGTTCTTGCCGACGTTGGATCCCATGTCGGGCCGGTCCATGTGGGGACACGACAGGTTCAGCTCCAGCGCGTCGCAGCCTTCCTTCTGGCACGCGATCGCCAGGTCCTGCCAGTGCTTCAGTTCGGTGTCGTTGCCCGAGCCCGCCATGATCGACGCGACGAGTACGTGATCCGGAAACGCCTTCTTGATCCGCCCGAGCCGCGGAATCCACCAGTCGAGCGTCTTGTCCGAGATGAGCTCCCAGTTCCACGACGAGTGGAGCGCCGCGCCGGGCCGCTTCTTCATCGACAGGTTCGGCGAATCGGCGTCCGCGCGCAAGAATTTCGTCTTCGGTCCGACGACGTTGGTCACCGGGTGCAGGCCGATCGTCTTGGTGACGACACCGCCCCACCCGGCTTCGAAGGCGCGGAGGATGTTCTGTTCGGATTCTGTCGGCGGCGCCGACGCGAGGAGGAACGGGTTCTTGAATCGAACGCCGGTGAACGTCGTCGAGAGATCGGCCATGATTCCTCCGGCGGGCCTGAAAGACGACCCGCCCTGCACCCCCCGCCTGACCCGCGGCGCGGCCTTTCAGGGCCGCGTAATCGTCGCCTCGATCAATCCGAAGGGTTGATCGGTTGCGACGAAGACTTCGTTCGGATTATCCATCCCGAAGGGTGCCAGATCCACGAGCAAATGATGCCGGTTCGGCATCGTCAGCGTGATCGAGGTCGCATCGGCGCACGCGGCGAGCGCGGCTTCGCCCATCGCGTACAGCGTGTGCTGAACGGACTGACTTCGATGTCCGGCGAAGGCGTCGACCAGCGCCTTCCGGATGCGGTCGCGCGCCGCGAAGTCGATCGTGCCGGGACGGTACTTCCACGCCGCGGTGACCGACGTCGCGAGAATGCGGTCGTCGGTCTCGGAGAGCGTCGTGTACTCGTCGCGCGGGAAACCGGAGAAGGCCGAATCCGTCGTCTTCAGCACGACGAGGTTCGCGAGGCCGGCGACGATTTCCGTCGTCGCCCTGCCGCGCACGACGGCGGCGGTCCACTGCTCGCCGCCGGGCTGCACGAACGCATGCGGACCGAGCCGATCCCAGCGGTGCTCGATCGCGCTGATGCGTACGCTCGACACGGCCGGCTTCGCGATGAAGTGATCCGCGAGACGCATCGCGAAACTCTCGACGTGATCGATCGGATCGCGGCGCGCGAACGCGTACACGGTGTTTTTCATCGTGTCGGTCGCGATGCACGGACTGTTGTCGCCGTCGGCGTAGACGGTTTCGAACGCGCCTTCGAGCTGAACGTCTATGGTCAGATCGACGAGCTCGTGGGGGATGTTGCCCAATCCGGGGGCCCCTGCCCCACGGACCTGCCTGCGGACTTTCACGAGCCGCACCCGCGACTTACCGTACCGATTCCAGGCGACGGTCATGTGGCGTTCCGTTCGGGTTTTCGTTCCTACGCGCCGCGATACGTCGTGTACCCGAACGGGCTGACGAGCAGCGGCACGTGGTAATGCTGCTCCGTGTCGCGGACGCTGAAGGCGATGCGCGCTTCGGGGAAGAACACGGCGCTGATCCCGGTCGCGCGGTGGTAACTTGCGAGATCGAATGTCAGCCGGTACGTGCCGGTGACCAGCTCATGGCCTTCGGTCAGCGTGCTCACGCGTCCCTTCTCGTCTGTCGCGCCGCGCCCGACAGGATGCCAATCGCTCCCCTGCCGGACCTCGAGGATGACGGTGACGCCGACGGCCGGGGATCCGAGCGCGGTGTCGAGAACGTGCGTCGTAATCATTGTTTTTGCCGATATCCCTCCCCGGCGTCCGTACTATCGGTTCAAGAGCCTCGCGAGCCGCAGACGCATGATTCGGCGCTGCTCCTCGGCGGCGACGCGCAGCTCGCCGGCGGGATCGTTTGTCAGACGGCGCTCCAGAATCGCGAGCATCTCGGACGCCGACTTGCCGGTCGCGCAGACGATGAAAATGTAGCCGAAACGATCCTCGTAGTCCCGGTTTCTTTCGGCCAGGCGCTGCTTCACGCCGGCATCGGCGTCCGCCGCGCCGGCCTGCTCCCGCGCGGCATCGCCGCCGGCGCGGGCATCGCCGATTCGCGGATGCGCCGCGAAGGCCTCGAGCCAGTCGGCCCGTTCGAGCGCCGCCCAGATGATGTCGCCGGTGACCGTCACCGCATCGGCATTCGCGAACGGTCGCGCCGCGGTCATGCGGTCCGCCCAGCGCCGGGATCCGCAGCATCGCAAAAAGACGGCGAACGCCTCGTCGGTCGACGCCTCATTGAGTTGATGAATCGTCACCGCACCGGACGTCCATACACGCGCAGCCGCGCGACGCCGCCGTCCGGAAAGATGTTGAGGCGGACGTGCGTGACAACGCCGACGTTCTGAATCTCGCGCTCGAAGACGTGCAGCGCGTCGGGTCGCAGCGGCATTCGCGGCACGAGCTCGCGCCAGGACGCGGCCCCGAGGTCCGCGGACGACGTCGCTTCAAGGCTGCACGCGCCCGGCGCGTTCCCTTTGAAGTGTTTCGTATCGACTTCGACCCGCCGAATCGACCCGTGGGCGCCGAGCTGCACGATCGTCCACTCGTGGCCGGGAATGCGCCGCCGCTTCGTCTCCCAGCCGTCACCCATGTGCGTCGAATCACCCGGGAGGATCAGGTTGTTGCGCGATCCGAAGAACATGTCGCTGCAGATGACGACGAATCCGCCGTTCGCGGCGGCGGCAAGATCCACGTCCCCGCGCCGCGTCAGCCGGTCCCAGTCGACCACGACTTCGCCGTGGACGCGCAGCCGCGCGACGCCGCCGTCCGGAAAAATCCGCAGCCGCACGTGTGTCGCGCGCGACGCCTCCGCAACCGGAAACAGATTGTGCGAATCGCCCGCAAGCTTCGACCGGAGCGCCTCCGTCCACGGCGCGTGGGCGACATCCGCCGGCCCCGCGCCTTCCGGCAGATCGGCGAGGTCGATCGCGCACGAGTCGGGATAGTTGCCCTTGAAGAACGCCGTGTGAACATCGACGCCCCGCACGATCCCGGGCACTCCCAGGCGGATCACACACCAGTCACACACGGCGGTTCCCCCGGGGGCTCCGCGGTCCGGCGCGCCCGGCTCGGCGTCGCGCCGGCGCCGCGTCTCCCAGCCGTCCATCCATTTACCCTTGTCGGTGTACTTCCCTTCGATCCAGACGGGCGCCGCCTGCCTGATCAGGTTTTCCTTCGGTGCGAAAAAGTCGTCGTTGCACGCGATGACCGCTGCGCCGAGCCTCTCGGATGCCAGGTCCACAAGTTCAGTGAACTCTCCGGCGGCTCGTGCACCGCGGTCAAACGGCGCGCTCACAGCAGCTGTCCTGTCGGCGGACTGACGATGCGGCCGCCGTCCCACACGCGCACGCCGCGGACGAACGTCGTCTTCACCCTGCCGCGCAGCCGGCAGCCGGCGTACGGCGTCAGCTTGTGCCGCTGCTGAAGCGTCTCCGGGTCGACGGTCCAGTGCTCTTCCGGATTCCAGACGACGAGGTCGGCGTCGAAGCCGGCGGCAATCTGTCCCTTCCGCTCGAAGCCGGCGAGCGCGGCAGGACGCTCGCTCATCCAGCTCGCGAGATTCATGGCGGCCCCCGGGGCCGGATCCGAGCGGGTCCAGACGGCTGCAAGCGCCATCTCCAGCGACGCGATCCCTCCCCATGCGCGCATGAAGTCGCCGGGACACTTCATCGACGGCGGCGCCGGCGAGTGATCGGTGGCCACGAGATCCAGCGCCCCGTCGCGCAGGCCGTTCCACAGCGCTTCGCGGTGGCGCGTCTCGCGGATCGGCGGCGCGCACTTGAACTCTGTCGCGCCGTCGGGAATCGTTTCGGCGGTGAACGTCAGATAGTGCGGACACGTCTCGGCGGTGACGGGCACGCCGTCCGCCTTCGCGCCCGCCACGACGTCGACCGCTTCGGCGGAGGCGACGTGCACGATGTGGACGCGCGCGCCGAATTCGCGCGCCAGCCGGACCATCAGCTCGATTGCCGCCACTTCCGCGTCGGGCGGACGCGTCGCCGCGTAGTGCGCGTACACCACGGGATCACCGCCGCCGGCATGGCGGAGATGGTCAGGCGCCTCCGCGTGCACGAGCAGCGGCACCCGGCGGTGCGCGAGCACCGGCAGCGTATCGCGCAGATCGGCCTCGTCGACGTGTTGAAACTCGGAGACGCCGGAGGGAACGAGAAAGCACTTGAAGCCGCGGACGCCGGCGTCGACGAGGGCGTGCAGTTCCGACGCGTTGCCGGGCACGACGCCGCCCCAGAATGCGACGTCCACATGACACTGCCCGCGCGCGGCGGACCGCTTCGCTTCGAGTGCCGCCACCGTCGTCGTCGCCGGAATGCTGTTCAGCGGCATGTCGACGATCGTCGTCACCCCGCCGGCCGCCGCGGCGCGCGTCGCCGTGTCGAAGCCTTCCCACTCGGTGCGTCCCGGTTCGTTGACGTGGACGTGGGTGTCGACGAGCCCGGGCGAAATCAGAAGAGGGCCGAAATCGAGAACTCCGGCGCCGTCTGCGGATTCGGCATCGTCCGCGGAAAAGCGCGCCGCGGATCCCCGCGTCACATCGACGATCCGTCCCTCGTCGATCTCGATCGACGCCGGGCCGACGGCGTCGGGCAGGACGACGCGCGCGCTGCGGATGATCAACTACGTGCGGCCCGCTTGAGGAACGATCCGGCGCCCGCTTTACCCACGAATCTGCCGTTTTCGATCACGAGCCTGCCGCGCGACAGCACGGTGTCGGTCGCGCCGGTCACCGAGCGGCCCTCGTACGGGTTGTAGTCGACCTTCATGTGCAGCGTCTTTGCCGCCAGCGTGATCGTCCGGCCGGGATCGAACACGACGATGTCCGCGTCGGAGCCGGGCGCGATCGTGCCCTTGCGCGGAAACAGTCCGAAGATCTTCGCGGGCGATGTCGAGGTCAGCTCGACGAAGCGATTCATCGAAATCCGTCCAGGCCGGACGCCGCCGTCGTACACGAGACTCATGCGCGTCTCGATGCCCGGCGCGCCGTTCGGAATCTTCGAGAAATCGTTCTCGCCGAGCCGCTTCTCCTTCATGCAGAAGGGACAGTGATCGGTGGAGACGCACTGAAGATCGTTGAACGCGAGACCACGCCAGAGCTTGTCCTGCTTGGCCTTGTCGCGCAGCGGCGGGCTCATCACGTACTTCGATCCGGCGAAGTCGGCCTCTTCGTAGTTGTCGTACGAGAGAAACAGATACTGCGGACACGTTTCCGCGTACGCCTGCAGGCCGCGGTCGCGGGCTTCGGTCACCATCTCGAGCGCTTCCGCTGCCGACAGATGGACGATGTAGATCGGCACGTCGGCGATTTCGGCCAGCGCGATCGCGCGATGCGTCGCCTCGGCTTCCGCGCGCGCAGGACGCGTCAGCGCGTGATATTTCGGCGCCGTGTGGCCCGCGGCCAGCGCGCGCTGGACGAGGACATCGATGACGTCGCCGTTCTCGGCGTGCATGCAGATCGTGCCGCCGTTCGTCCCCGTCCGCAGCAGCGCCTTGAAGATGCTCCCGTCATCGAGCATGAAAACGCCGCGATAGGCCATGAACAGCTTGAAGGACGTGATGCCCTGCCGGACCAGCGCGTCCATCTCCTGCTCGGTCTGGTCGTTCAGGTCGGTCATGATCATGTGGAAGCCGTAGTCGACGACGGCCCTGCCTTCGGCCTTCTTCGCCCACGTTTCCCAGGCGTGATGCAGCGTCTGTCCTTTGTACTGGATCGCGAAGTCGACAATGGACGTGGTCCCGCCGAACGCGGCAGCGGTCGTGCCGGACTCGAAGTCGTCGGCGGACGTCGCGCCGCCGAACGGCATGTCGAGATGCGTGTGAACGTCGATGCCGCCGGGGAGAACGTATTTGCCGCCCGCGTCGATTGTCTTGTCGACGGCCATCTCGAGCTTCGTGCCGATCAGCGTGATCTTTTCGTCCTCGACGAGCACGTCGCCCTTGTACTGATCGACCGCAGTGACGATGGTGCCATTCTTAATGAGTGTGCGCATCGACGTCCTTTGCCACGGAATCACCGACACACGAAACCAGGATGTCCTGTTTGCGGTTTCGTGGTTTCGTGTCTAAAACCATCGCGAGATAGTCACCTTCTTGTCGGTGTAAAACTCGAACGCGTCGCGACCGTGTGCTTTCAGGTCGCCGAAGAAGCTGTCCTTCGCGCCGCCGAACGGGAAGTACGCCATCGGCGCGGCAACGCCGATGTTGACGCCGACCATCGACGCCGTCGCGTGCCGCGCGAACTCGCGCGCCGCCTTTCCGCTCGACGTGAAGATCGACGTGGCGTTCGCGTTCGGATGCGAGTGCATCAGCGCAATCGCGTCGTCCAGCGACTTCACCGGACAGATGGATGCAACCGGGCCGAAGATCTCCTCGCGGCCGATTGACATGTTCGTCGAGACCTCGTCGAAGACGGTCGGCCCGACGAAGTAGCCGTTCGGCCGGTCGGCGACGCGGGTCTTGCGTCCGTCGACGAGCAGCTTCGCGCCCTCGGAGACGCCCTTGTCGATGTACTCGAGCACGCGCTCGCGGTGCTTCGCGCTGATGACCGGCCCCATCGACACGCCCGGCTGCGCGCCGTCGCCGACCTTCAACGCTTCCGCCGACGCGACCATGCGATCCCGCGTTTCCCCGTGCACGCTGCCCACGGGAACGAGCATGCTGCCCGCGAGGCACCGCTCGCCGGCGCAGCCGTAGAAGGACTCGGTGATCACGCCAATCGACTTCGCGAGGTCGGCGTCGGGCATCACGATGACGAAGTTCTTCGCGCCGCCCAGCGCCTGCACGCGCTTGCCGGCGTGCGACGCGCGCTGGTAGACGTGCCGCGCCACCGGCGTCGACCCGACGAACGACACGGCGCGGATCCCGGGATGATCGCAGATCGCGTCGACGACGTCGCGGCCGCCGTTGACGAGATTCACGACGCCCGCCGGCAGCCCGGCCTCCTTCAGCAGCTCCACCGTCCGGCGCTGCGAGAGGGGCACCTGTTCGGAGGGCTTGAGGACGAACGTGTTGCCGGTCACGATCGCGAACGGCAGGAACCACATCGGCACCATCGCCGGGAAATTGAACGGCGCGATCGCCGCGCACACGCCGAGCGGCTGGCGGACGACGTGACAGTCGATGCCGGCGGCGATGTCCTCGAGCGCGGTCCCCTGCATCAGCGACGGCGCGCCGCACGCGACCTCGACGCACTCGATGCCGCGCCGCACGCTGCCGCGCGCCTCGTCGAGCGTCTTGCCGTGTTCCGTGGTGACGATGCGGGCCAGCTCTTCGAAATGCTGCTCCATCAGCCCCTTCAGCCGATGGAGCACCTGCGCCCGCGCGTTGACCGGCGTGTCGCGCCACGCGGGGAACGCGGCGGCCGCCGCCTTCACTGCCGCGTCGACGTCCGCCGCGGACGACAGCGGCGTGCGGCCGATGACCTCGCCGACCGCCGGGTTGTGGACGTCGAAGTAGTCGGCGGTCTGCGCTTTCAGCCAGCGTCCGCCGATGAAGTTGTCGAGAACGAGCACCTCGGAAGTCGCTTGCGCCATGTGAACCTCTCGAACACCCGTGGCACGAAAGCACGAAGCCACGAAACTATATTTCTTTTCAGGGCAGAAGTACGCGTTTGGCTTCCTTTTCCCAGCCCTGCTCCCACGTCGGACGCGCGGAGCGGCGCGCGCCGGCGCGCAGACGGTCGAGCGCGGACTGATTCGCCGGAAACGTCTCGAAGAGATCGAACAGCATGTCGGCGAGGCCGGGCGCCGTCGAAAACAGCAGTCCGTTGTCGCCGTGGCGGACGCGCTCGGCGAGGCAGGCGCCGTAGTCGAGCGCGCAGACGGGCACGCCCGCGCCGAACAGGTCGGCAACCTTGATCGGAATGTCGAGTCCAGACGACGAGCGATGGAGGCACAGGCCCAGGTCGGCGCTGCCGACGATTTTCGGATAGTCTTCGGGCTCCAGCCAGCGCGCGCGCAACTGCACCCTGCGCGCGGGCAGTCCGGCGAACCGCCGCGCGAATTCCGCGCGCCGCGCGCCGTCGCCCGTTACGAGAATCACGAGATCCGGAAAGCGCCGCCCCGGCGCGCCCGATTCCCAGCCGCGAATGCGCGCCTCGAGCCGCGGCACCGCGTCGATCACCAGATCGAAATCCTCGTCCTCGGTCCAGCTCGTCGGACAGACGACGAAGCCCACCGCGGAGCTGTGCACCCCCAGCCGCGTGAACAGCGCTTGGCGCAGGCGCTCACGATCCGCACGCTCCATCGGCGCGAATGCCTCCGCCGGCCGGTCGTAGAGCACGTGCGCGCGCTTGACCCCGAAATGCGATTCGAGAAAAGCGGCGAGGCCGCGCGAGACGCACAGATTGGCGTCGGCGCGGCGCGCGTCGCGCCGCTCCAGCCAGCGCGCGATCCGCACCAGCGGATGGCCGCGCCCGAACCGCAGCCAGAGGAGCGTGAAGCCGACGTTATGCCAGTCGATGACAAAACGCACGCCGCGCCGCTTGAGCGCCATCCAGGCGACGAACACGGTCGGAAACGCCGGCGGGTTCTGGACGACGACCAGGTCGGGGCGCGGCAGTTTCCGCAGCATCCGCCACAGCCGGAGGCTCAGGCGTGCCGCGTCAACGAGCCCCGCGACCGCATAGGTCGAGCCGGTGAACCGCCCCGCGAGCCGCAGCGTCGCCGGATTCAGCCGGTGCACGTGGATGCGCGAGTCGGTCGAGATCGACTTCGGGAGCGCGGTACCTTCGAAGCCGACGAGGTCGACGTCGACACCACTGGCGACCAGCGCATGCGCGTGATACAGCATGCGTGCACTGCGGCCCAGATCACCTAGCGCGACGACAGCGGCTCTCATTCGGGAACGGTCGAGAGGGTGTGCTCAAACTATTCTACCCGCGGCCCGTGTCGGTCACGAATCGATCGAGCAGGTTTTGCGCGATGCGCCGGCGATACTCGGCAGTTGATCGAATGTCGTCGATCGGCGCGATCTCCCCGGCGAGCGCGCGGCGGGCGGCGTCCAGCGTGCCGCCGGAGATGATCGCCTGTTCCGTTTCTGGCAGGCGGATGACCGTCGGCGCCACGCTGCCGACGGCCAGGCGGACGCTGCCGCGCTGCCGGACGCCCGCCATGACGACTTTCGAAATCGCCTGTGCCGCGCGTGTACCAACTTTGCGAAACCACTGACGGCCGCGCAATTCAGGGATTTCGAACGCGACAATGAGCTCGTCGGGCCGCAGCACGCTCTGCCGATAGCCGGTGTAGAACGCGGCGAACGGGACGCGTCTGACGCCGGCCGTGCTCTGCAGCACCACGACGGCTTCCGCGGCCGCGAGGACCGGCAGCGAATCGCCCGCGGGCGACGCATTCGCGACATTGCCGCCAAGCGTGCCCCGATTCTGGATCTGCGCGCCGCCGATCTCGCGCGCGGCCGCCGCGAGCATCGGCAACTGCTTCCGGATGAGCCTCGATCCGACGAGGTCCGCGAACGTCGCGAGCGCGCCGATGGTCAGCGTCCCACGGCGGACGGAAATCGTCCGCAAGCCGTCGAGCGGCCACAAGTCGAGAAAGCGACGGTCTTTGAGCGTCCCGAAGTTCAGGCTGACATAGAGATCCGTACAGCCCGCGAGCGGCGTCAGCGGCCCCTCGCCGCGCAGCATCTTCAACGCATCGGCCAGTGACCGCGGTCGCAGCAGCGAGCGGGACGAAATCGTGGACTGCATCAGAGCGGAAACCAACCGCGGAGCATTCCTCTGGCACTCATGCTCGTTGAATCGATCGATAGATCGCGGAGTACCCGGTGCATCGGCACAGGTTCCCCGCGAGGCCGACGCGGATGTGTTCGAGCGACGGCTTCTTCCCGAGCGCCACCGCTGCCAGGATCATCCCCGGTGTGCAGATGCCGCACTGCGCGCCGCCGTGTTCGACGAACGCGCGCTGCAGCGGATGGCGTCCGCCGAGCCCTTCGATGGTCGTGACGCGCGCGCCCTCGGCGTGCGCCGCCGGCACCAGACACGAGTTGACCGGCGCGCCGTCAAGCAGCACCGTGCACGCGCCGCACTCGCCCTCCCCGCAGCCCTCCTTCGTCCCCGTCAGCGCGCAGTCCTCGCGCAGCACGTCGAGCAGCCGCTTCAGCGGATGAACGTTCAGCTTCCGCCGCTTGCCGTTGACGACGACGCTAATCACGGCGCCGCCGACGACCGGGCCGCAGGGGCTCCCGGGACTGGTGACCGGGAGCCGGGGCGCGCGGACCGGCCATGATGCGTTCCGGAGTCGCGGGAATCGCGCGGAGATCGATTCCGGCGTTGCGAATCGCGTTGATCACGGCCGGGGCGGGACCGTCGATCGGCATTTCCCCGACGCCCTTCGCGCCGAATGGACCGTGCGCATACGGCTTCTCGAGGATGACGACGACCATCTCCGGCGTGTCGAGCGTCGTCGGAACGATGTAGTTCGTCAACTGCGCGTTCGCCATGCGCCCGTCGCGCATGACGACGTCCTCGAGCAGCGCGTAGCCGAGGCCCTGCGCGCTGCCGCCCTCGATTTGTCCGATGGCGAGCGTCGGATTGATCGCCTTCCCGATCTCGTGAACCGACGTGAACTTCGTCGGCCGCGCTTCGAAGGTGACCGGATCGATTTCAACCTCGACGACGTCGCAGCCCCAGCCGTACGAGCCGTAGGCGTCGCCGCGGTACCGATTGTCGTCCCACGCCATGTCCGCGGGACGCTCGTACGATTTCGTGACGACCAGCGGTCCGTGCCTGCGCAGATACTCGCGCGGCGTCATCCTGCCCAGCCGTTCACGCATCTCCTCTGCCGCCCGCTGCAGGATGCGGCCGACGATCATGCACGTGCGCGACGCGACCGTCGGTCCGCTGTCGGGCACTTCGGCGGTGTCTGCCGCGTTCACCTCGACGTTCTCGTACGGAATCCGCATTGCATCCGCGACGATTTGCGCGTGCATCGTGCGCGTGCCCTGGCCGATTTCGGTGCTCGCCACCAGAATGCGGACCCCTCTCTTGGTGAGCGCGAGCGAGGCCTTCGACGCGAGCTTCACTTCTCCGGCGCCGGTGAAGCCGGAGCCGTGGAAGAAGAGCGCGAGGCCGATCCCGCGGCCCGCCTTCCATTTGCGCCTGAAGTCCGTCTTCTTGACGGCCGCGCGCAGGACGTCGATCGCCGCGCAGTCCTTGCCCAGTTTCTGTCCGGTGGCCGTGGAGTCTCCCGGGCGCAGCGCGTTGATTTCGCGGATGCGGATCGGGTCGATTCCCAGCCGCTCCGCGATGCGATCCATGTGCGCTTCGGCTGCGAACTGCGTCTGCGGGGCGCCGAATCCGCGGAATGCGCCGTTCGGTGGTGTGTTCGTCATCGTCGCACGTCCGCGGATGCGGACATCGCCGCAGCGGTACGGGCCGCTCGCGTGGATGACGCCGCGCGACAGGACGACCGCGCTGAGCGTCGCATACGCGCCGCCGTCCAGGACGACGTCGACGTCGATCGCCGTCAGCGTGCCGTCCTTCTTCACGCCGGTGCGATGACGGACGATCGCCGGATGCCGCTTCGTCGTCGCGACCATGTCTTCGACGCGGTCGTACACGAGTTTGACCGGCTGGTTCGCCTTGATTGCGAGCAGCGCGGCATGGCAGGCGATCGTCGAGGGGTATTCTTCCTTGCCGCCAAAGCCCCCGCCCGTCTCTGT
>Ga0075425_100001280_pt1 | contig 24494 bp, 15 predicted proteins | sample SoiMethybrSBSTD4_FD_75300 | JGI IMG/M metagenome (GOLD analysis project Ga0075425, IMG submission 75300) | Bulk soil microbial communities from a Populus tree surrounding site in Tennessee, USA - Soil MetaG P. TD hybrid SBSTD4 | ecosystem: Environmental > Terrestrial > Soil > Tree plantation...
GAGGCGGTGTCGTAGATGACGCCCTCGAACGCCGAAGGTAATCCGAGCAGCTGACGCAGCCACGAAAGCGTGACCTCTTCGAGCTCAGTCGCGGCCGGTGACGTGCGCCACAGCATCGCCTGCACGTTCAGCGCCGCTGACAGAAATTCCGCAAGCACGCCGGGCGCGCTTCCGGTAATCGCGAAGTAGGCGAAGAATCCTGGATGATTCCAGTGGGTAATGCCGGGAAGAAGAATCTTTTCGAAATCCGCAAGCATGCTCTCGAAGGATTCGCCATGCGCCGGGGCTTCAGAGGGAAGCGCGGATGCGATCGCTCCCGGAGCGACTTGTGCGAGGACCGGATAGGTCGAGGAGTGTGCTAGATAGTTCGCGATCCAATCCGTTAGTTGATGGGCGTGCCGGCGGAACTCCTCCGGGTCCATGTCGCCAAACGGCGAAGCACCGGGGCTCATGCCGTGGCGGACCTGACTCGAGGAGTGGCCGGACAGAAACGCACGCGCCGATTCTGACCGGACGGGAGGATCCGGTCAATCGACGCGCTGTGATGGGTTACTGCTGATCGCGCTTTTCCACTTCGAGAGTGGCTGGCGCGGAGAGTCGAGCGTTCACAATAGTGCCCGGCGTGAGTGTTGCGGCGTTGCGGTCACCTGCCATGACAACCGCAGTGCCACCGGCCGCACCGGTCGCACCACCAATGACCGCACCTTTTCCGCCACCAAGGATCGCGCCGAGAATCGCGCCGCCAACGGCAGCGCCTCCGATCTTTCGCGCGCTTTCAGAACCGGGCGATTCACCCTCGCGGTAAATCGGTTCGGTTCGCAACGGGATCTCCCGTCCGTCGGCGAGCACAAGTGTGTGGAACCGGACACCGAGGCGCGCCGGCTGTTTGACCTTGCCGCCGCGCTCGACGAGGGTGACCGACCCGATGACACGCGATCCGGCGGGAATCGCAACGTGGCCGTCGGCCATCACGTCGCGGGCGACCTTCGCGTCGACGCGGTCTTCGACGCGTGCACGCTCGGACGAGAGCGATGTTTCGATCTCGAGGCCCATCACCGAAGCGGCAGGAAGGACGACTTCTTCGAATTGACGCACCGGTGTCGCGGGCGCCGGTTCGACGGGACGCACCGGTTCCTGAACCGGTTCCGGCCGTGCGATCGGTGCCGGAGCAGGCGTCTGGCGCTCCGCTGTGACGGGGGCGCTGCTCGTTGAAGGTGCCGGCGGCGGCGTGCTACGCGGCGGCGCCACGGCTGGTGAGCTTTCGCGACGAGGCGAAGTCACCGCCTTCGATGTCTCTTTTGCCGGGGCCGGAGAACGGGGCGCGGCTGCCTTTGGCGAAGCAGAAGGCCCGGGTGCCGGAGGCTCGGCCTCCGCCTTTGGCTTCGCCGGAGCGCTGACGATTGCCTCTGTTTCCGTAACCGGCGTAGCGGTTGGGCTGGGTGGCGCAAGGGCGGGCGCTGGGGCCGCGACCGGGGCGGGCGAAGCCGCCAAGGGGGCCGGCTGAACCACATTTTGCCGGACCGCCACATACGCGCCGCCGGCGGCCGCCGTGAGGCATCCCGCCGCCAGCAAACCCGCGAGAACTCTGGGACTCATACTGACTCCTGAACAGCGAGGAAACAGCAATTGCTGTGCCCTGCGTATCGGCCAGAACACCGCCTGAATTTACCCGAAAATCGGGCGGAAATGGGCGTTCCAATATCGCACGCAACCACAGGGGGACAGTTGCTGTCCTCACCGCAGGACCGTGCGGGCCGGCCATTATCAAATGCCCGCACCAATGCATATTCACGCGCGGTATCGCCGTTGCACGGGTTAATGGTTTGGTGCCATGCTGGGTGTAGTTGGAGGACTCCAATGCGCTGGATCGCGCCGCTGCTCATCGCTCTCACCTTCACGCTCCTGCCCGCCCGCGCCGACGCGTTGACCGTCCGCGACGTCGTCGAACTGACGCGCGCGGGTCTCGGTGAGGAAGTGCTTCTCGCACTCATCGAAGTGGATCGATCCGTTTTCCCGATCGATGCGGCGACGCTTAAGGAGCTCAAGGTGAATGGCGTCAGCGAGCGAGTGATTGCGGCGATGGTTCGCAGCGGACGTGAGGTGCCGCCGCCCGATCCGATCGCCACGGAAGCCGCATCGCAACCCGTCGCCCCACAACCGCAGGTCATCGTGATCGATCATCGCGAGCCGCCGGAAGTGCGCGAAGTCGTACGAGAAGTTCCCGTCGCCGTGCCGGTCTACATTCCGGTCGCGACGACACACGTGACTCATAGCCGAGCGGATCACGGCGCGAACGGGATTCCCATCTCGTCGGATCGATGGATCGCCGAGCACATGCCGCAGCAGCAGGCGCCGGTGCGCCCCAGGGAACCCGAGTACTGGGGTTTCGGTGGAAAGCTCAGACCGGACGCGTGGAAGCCGGTTCCCGATCCGTCGGTCAAGAAACAGCAGTAGCGAACAGCGCCGCTAGGCCGCGTCGGTGTCGCGGCGGTCGGTTTCGAATTCGTTCGTAACCTTCTCGCGAACTTCTTTCGCGATCTTGACTGCAACTGGAGCGAGGACCGCTGCGCCGATCACGAGATCGCTCGTGCGCAGTCCTTCGTGTTTTCTGGCTGGGCGCTGGGGTTCCAGATCGCAGTTCACATCGTCTGGGAACGGTCGAACGTCGGCGATACCGTTACGCTGCCGCTCCTCGTACTCTCTCGCCGCCGCCGGACCAATCTTCTTTTTCTCGCCGGGCACTTTCTCGCCGACGTCCTTGCCATACGGCGATGCGTGCTCGATCTCGGCGTTCAGTTCAGCGCCGATGAGAATGGCGAGACCCGACAGATAGAACCAGGTGAGCAACACAATAAACCCGCCGAGCGTGCCGTAGGTTTCGTTGTAGTTGCCAAAGTATGCGATGTAGAGCTTCAGCCCAAGAGAGACGATCACCCAGAGAATGGTCGCGAGAATTGATCCCGGCGTGATCCAGACCCACTCCTGAACGGCATCAGGCGCGAAGTAATAGACGAGACCAATTGCCGTCGCGACGAGCGCGAAGATCACCGGCCATTGAAGAATCCACCACGTCCACTTGAATGCGGCACCGAGGTGCATGGTGTTCGCCAGATGTTCGGCGAACGTCGGTCCAACGAGCACGAGCGCCATCGACAGCAGGATGAAGAACGCCATGCCGATGGTCAGACCCAGTGCTGTCAGACGCACCTTCCACAGCGCGCGGCCCTCGGTGATGTCGTACGCGGTATTCAAAGTGGAGATGATAGAGACCAGTGCGCCGGAACTGCTCCACAGCGTGAGCAGGAACGCGAAGGTCAGAATGCCGCCCTGGCCACTTTGAGAGATTTTGTAGATCTGCTCTTTGATGATCGTGATCACTTCGGGCGGCGCAAAGCGGCCGAGCACCGAGACGATCTGCCCGGCCAAGTTCTCAATCGGAAAAAAACTGGCGAAGGAGATGATGGTCAGCAGGGCCGGAAAGAGGGCGAAGAAGAAGTAATACGCCTGCTGGGCCGCGAGGTTGAGCAGGTCGTCGGCCCATATTTCCTTCCACGTTCTGACTCCGAGGTCTTTCCAGCTCAGCGGAACCTTGAGATGTCCCAGCATGCCCTGAATCGTAGCAATCGTGCTGCCACGGGCGGCTGCAGAGGCGCGGTGCTGAGCGCTATGATCGTTTGATGGCCCAGCAGCGAACGGCCGAGACCGAGTGGGACGTCATCGTGGTTGGCGCCGGGATTATCGGCTGCGCCATCGCACGGGAAGTGGGCCGCCTTGGCGCGAAGGCGATCGTTCTCGAAGCGCGGGCAGTGGGCGCGGGGGCTACACAGGCGTCAGCGGGCGTGCTCGCGCCCTACATCGAAGCGCCGTCGGACGGTCCGCTTCACGCGCTTACCGTGCAAAGCCTGGCGCTCTATGACGACTTCATCAAGAACGTCGCACGCGAATCGAACCTGCCGATTGAGTACCGCCGTTGCGGCACACTCGAAATTGCACGCGACGGCCATGCAGCAGAGCAATTGAAGATGCTCGGCGAGTGGATCAGATCGAAAGGGGTCGAGGCCGAGTGGATCCCGCCGGCTGATGTCGTTCGCGCGGAGCCCGCGCTGGGTGTGGCGAGTGGAGGGCTGCTTGTCCCCTCACACGGTTACGTTCGCGCCGCGCAGCTCACCGAGGCGCTCGCTGAGGCTGCCCGGCACTACGGCGCGGAGGTGCACACAGGTCGCCGTGTCGATTCGATCTCAGGAGAAGGCGATCGCGCGCGCGTCACCGCAGGCGGCGATACCTATCGCGCGCGAACTGTCGTGGTCGCGGCCGGCAGCTGGTCGTCTGAAATTGCCGGAGAAACGAAGGTCGCGCCGGTCCGCGGACAGTTGGTCCGTGTTCGATGGCAAGGTCCGCCGCTCCAGCGGATCCTGTGGACTGAGTCGTGTTATCTCGTGCCCTGGCTCGATGGCACGCTGCTCATTGGCGCGACGGTGGAGCAGGTTGGCTTTGACGAGCGGGTAACTGCCGGCGGCGTGAAGACACTCCTGAACGCTGCCGCCGCGGTCTTGCCAGGCATCAGCGATGCGACATTCGTCGATGCGCGCGTGGGTTTGCGCCCAGCGACCGCGTCAGGGCTGCCGATCATCAGCCGATCGGCATCGCACCCCGCCGTGGTCTATGCGACAGGCCACTTCCGAAACGGCATCCTTCTCGCTCCGCTCACCGCGACGCTGGTTGCTGACTTGATTCCGTAAAAGGTGGCTGGCACCTTCTTTGGGAAGGTGCCAGCCACCTTTTTCTGTCTTCGTCGCACTTACGTGGCACTCGGATTCCAGCTCCGGCTGGCGCGGGCATTTCTTCCTTGACGTCGAGTCTGTTCGACGATGGTGCGAATCGCGCGGGCTCCCTGCGGACGATTGACTAAGTCCCTCCAGCCGCGTGGCCGCGCGATCGGCCAGGGCGTGAGGATGTTTATGTCGTCAACCGGTCCGCTCCGCACGAGACTGGACCACTCCCAATCCTCGGCTCGTGAAACCAGGCCGGCGCACAGAGGGTTGGATTCGACATACCTGCAGACGTTGATGAAATGTCGCTCTGTCAGGATCGCCGAATTCTTGTACCTTCCTTGATAGATGTGACCGGTACCTGCTGTGCCGTGCCGGCGCTGCAGATCGCGAATATGCGCATTCATCAGCAGCTGCATGTACGCAGAAACCTCCTGCCCCCGCACCGGCCACAGCACCAAGTGGAAGTGGTTCGGCATCAGGCAAAAGGCCACTAACCGCACCGTCGTTCGGTCGACGGCGTCGGTCATCGCCGCAAGAAATCCTAGGTAATCCGCCGCATCTCTAAAAACGGGCGCTCGAAGATTTCCGCGGTTGACGATGTGTTGGGGCACCTCATTTGGACAAACGCGAGGTGGTCTAGGCATGCGACGTGTCAGTCAAATGCTTTGCCATGCGCGCGCAAAGCCGAAAAGGTGGCTGGCACCTTCTTTGGGAAAGTGCCAGCCACCTTTTTCTGTCTTCGTCACCGAACTGCGCCGGTGGTGTTCTGCAGACTATTCGTGCCAACTGCGGGGATGCCGCCACTCGTCGTCTGAACCGCCTCGAACGCGATCACTGACAGCTGATACGCCAGGTTGGCCTGCGTTTCGTTATTGCGGGCGACGGCGAGGTCGCGCTGTGCCTGGATCACGAGGAAGCTCGTCGACATCCCTACTTCGAACCGCTTTTGCTCGGCATCGAGCCGTTGCTCTGCCAGTTCGCGACCGAGCTGCGCCGTCTCGATTCGTTGACGATTCTGTTCGACGCGGAGCGCGGCATCCCGAACCTCACGGACAGCCACCAGCTCGACGCTCTGCAACCGCGCGGTCGCCTGATCGCGCTCCAGGCGGGCTCGCGCAAGATTGGCCTCTTCGGCGCTCTTGCCGATCGGGTAGTTCAACGTGAATCCGAGCGTCCACGTCGGAAAATCAGCGGAGAAGGCCTGACCCAGGACCGATCCATAAGACGTGTTGTCCACGCCGATGATCGTGCCCGGAAATCCCCCCGTTCGCACCAGCTTGGAGCCACCAATACCATTGGTCACGTAGCTCGCCTGCAACCGCAGATCGGGCAGCGTTTGATTCTTCGACAGGATCACGTTGGTTTCACTGATCTGGATTTGCTTGTGCTGTTCAGCGATATCTGGTCGAACGCTCAGCGCGCGGCGGACGGCCGCGTCGACATCAGGCGGCGGACCCACGGGTGGCACGGCATCCGCCGGTTCAATGTGTACCGTCCAGAAACCGCCCCGCTTGGGATTGAACACCAGCGCGCGCAACACATCCTCGGCCTGCAGAACGTCGGTTCGCGCGATGATCAGGTTTTCACGGCGCTGTGCCACTTCGGCCCGCGCCGTGACCAGATCGAGTGGAGGAGATTGTCCGACGTCGACTCTCGCTCGGTTCGTGCGCTCGAGTTCGAGCGCCAGATCCAGTGACCTTTGCTGCACGTCCACCGATGCGCGCGCGGCGACGAGCGCCCAGTACGCGGTCTCGGCCTGCGACGAGGTCCGCGCGATGTCTTCCTGAAGCCTCAAGTCCGCAATCTCGCGGTTTCTTTGCGAGACGTCCAGTTGCGCGCGAGCCGGATCGGTTTTGAAATCTCGCAGCAGGGGTTGTGAAAACAGGGCCTGCACCGACGAGGTCAGCGATGGCGTGAACGTCGTCAACGGATTGGTCGTCGTCGTTCGCGCTGAGTTGAACGACACGCTGTAATTGCCGCCACCCCAGGGCAGGAGTTGCCCCAGGCCCGCCCCGCCGGACCAGAAATCGGTCTGCAGCGCGCTATCTCCCGAAAACAGATTTGTCGACGGTGCGGACTGACTGTTTCGCTGCAGCGCCGATGTCAGGTTCGGCACGAACACGGCCTTTGCCGCGGCCACGCGCTCGGCACTGATCACCGGATCGAGGCGGTTGGCGGCGAGTGCCGCGTTGTTCTCAATCGCGAGACGAACCGCTTCATCACGCGACATTCTCAAGGTCTCGGTCGGCGTCCCTTGAGTCGACGGTGTCACCGCTTGTGCATGTGCCTGTGACGGCATCAGCACGAGCAGTGCGACAGCCGCGCTTGCCGCCGCTGCGGCTGCCCGGCTCGACCGCCACCGCCAGAACCGCACCTTCGAGGCATCGTCAAACAGCGAGTACGCGACCGGCGTGACCACGAGCGTCAGCAGGAGCACCAGCGACTGGCCGCCAATGATGACGAAACCAATGGCGCGGTTGGTCGCCGAGCCGACACCGCTCGACAGAACGAGTGGAATCATGCCGGCGACAAACGCGAATGTCGTCATCAGGATCGGACGCAGGCGGTCGCGGCTTGCCTGCACGATCGCGAGGTCGCGTTCCAAGCCCCGTTCGCGCAGTTGATTCGCGTGGTCGATCTGCAGGATGGAATTCTTCTTCACCACCCCGAACAGTACCAGCAGCCCGAGCGCGGAGAAGATGTTCAGCGACTGACGCGTGATGATGATCGAAAGCAATGCAAACGGCAGCGTCAACGGCAGCGACAACAGGATCGTGATCGGGTGCAGCCACGATTCGAACTGCGCCGCAAGGATCAGATACATGAACACGAGCGACAATCCGAACGCGATGAGGAAATTCTGCGCTGCACGCCCCAGTTCACGAGAACGGCCGGCGAAACGCGTGCTGTAGCCCGGACCCATGTCGAGCGACTGGGCGGCCTGAGTCATCGCCGCCATGGCGGGTGTTTGCGAGACGCCGGGAAGCAATCCCGCGAAGACCGTGACCTGCCGCTGACGATTCAGACGGTTGATTTCTGATGGCGCTGTTCCAGCCGTCAGTTGCGCCAGGTTCTCGAGCGGCACACTACCGACGCGGCCCGAGGGGACGGTCAACTGGCCGATCCCTGACGCCGTTTGCCGGTTGCCAGCTTCTGCTCGAACGTGAACTTCATACTGCTCGCCGCCTTCGTTATAAGTCGTCACTTGATCGCCTCCGACGAGAAGTCGCAGCGCCTCAGCGGCATCCGAGATTTGGACACCGAGGTCTGCAGCCTTCATACGATCCAGGTTCACCGAGAGCTCCGGCTTGCCGACGTTCAGCGACGTGTCGACGTCCACGACACCAGGCTGCCTCTTCGCCGCATCAGCGACCGCGTTCGCGTATCGCTCGAGCGCCTTGAGATCCGGACCATTGATGGTGAACTGAATTTCCGCGTTCTGATTTCCGCCACCGCCGATCGTAGCAACAGCCCGGACGCCGGTGCGCAGATTTGCGGCAGCCAGCTCGGGAAGGATGTTCGCCCGGACGTCGTTCATGACGGCAAACTGATCCCTCTTACGTTCGCCGACCGGCTTGAGTCGAACATACACGGTTCCGGAGTTCTGTGTCTGCGCCGGATCGTCGGCAACCGAGACGAGCGTATACCCCACCTCCGGCAGCCGCCGAATGCGAGTCGCGAGCCTGTTCGCGATGATCTCGGTTGCATCGAGGCTGGTGCCTTCCGGTGCGCGCAGGCCAACCTCGAACTCCGACTGGTCGTCGTTGGGCAGAAAGTTCTTGTTCGCCACCATGAAGAGCGGCACGCTGCTCAGCAGGACGAGGACGGCAATCGCGGTCACAACCCACCGATGCGCCAGTGACCACTGCAGAATGGCGGTGTAGCCACGATCCAGCGGGCGGAAGAATCGCGCATCCCTCGATGTCTGCTCTGAAACCTCATGACCATCCGCGGTCTCGCGGCGAGGCCGCATCTTGATCCACCGCGCCGCGAGCATCGGCGTGAGGGTGAAGCTCACGAGCAGCGATACCAGAATTGCGAACGACATCGTGAAACCGAAGCTCGTCATGAACCGGCCAACGATGCCGCCCATGAAACCGACCGGGACGAAGATCGCGATGAGCGACAGCGTCGTTGCCAGCACGGCAAGACCAATCTCCCGGGTCGCTTCGACGGCGGCCTGAACCGGCGGCCTGCCTTTTTCTTCCACGAACCGATAGATGTTTTCGAGCACGACGATCGCGTCGTCGATGACGATGCCGACCGAAAGTGTCAGCGCGAGGAGCGTCATCGAGTTCAGCGTGAAACCCTGGTGCCAAATCAATCCGAACGTGGCGATGATCGATGTCGGAATCGCGACGGCGGCGATGATCGTCGATCGCCAGTTCCACAGGAAAATCAGAACCACGGCGGCGGCAAGGATCGATCCGACGATCAGATGTTCTTCAACGCTCCTGATCGACGCCTTGATGAACTCGGAGAGATCGCGAACAACCCGGATCTCGTACCCAGCCGGCACAAGCGGCGCAATGTCGGCGAGACGTTCCTTGACCGCATCAACGACCTGAACGGTGTTCGTACCGGACTGCCGTCTCATCGTCAGCAGTACGGTCGGTTCACCATTCAGGCTGGCCTTGGTTGTCGCCTCCGCCATGCCGTCGTCGATTGTTGCGACATCCCGCAGGAGGATCGGATGCGAATCCTTCTGGCGGACGACGATGTTGCCGAATTCCTCCGGTGATTCGACGCGTCCTCGCGTTCGGAGCGTCAGTGCGGTTGCCCCTTGTTCAACGCGGCCGCCGGGGATCTCCGTGTTCTGTGACTGAAGCGCTCGCGCAACGTCGGTAACGGTGAGGTTATATGCACGCAGACGCGCCGCGTCGAGATTGATGTTGATTTGACGCGCGCGCCCGCCAGACACGACGACCTGACCGACGCCGTTGACGCTTTCGAGTTGACGCCGCAGCGTCTTGTCGGCGTACTCGGTAATGTCGCGAACGGGCTTCTTTGCCGAGACGGCCAGCGTCAGCACCGGGGCCGCATCCGGATCGAACTTCTCGACCGTCGGTTGCTCAATGGTCTTCGGGAGCAGGGGCAGCACGCGGTTGACGCGATCGCGCACTTCCTGTGCCGCAATATCAGCATCCTTCTCGAGAAGAAACGAGATGACGACCTGCGACATGCCTTCGGAGGAGTTGGAGCGCAACTCGTCGATGGCACTGATGGTGTTGACCGCCTCTTCAATCTTGTCGGTGATTTCGGTCTCGACCTCCTCAGGTGCCGCGCCAGGCAGGCGCGTCGTCACGACGACGGTTGGGAAGTCGACCTTGGGAAACCGATCGACGCCAAGCTGCATGAAGGCAAAGGCGCCGACGACGGTGAGCGACAGAATGAGGACACTGGCGAAGACGGGACGCTTAACGGAAATTGCTGCGAGCCATTGCATGATTTTTTGTGCCTGATACGGCAGCCCTAAAGGGCTGCGCTACCGGTATTCGACTGCCTGATATCAGCAGCCCTAACGGGCTGCGCTACGAGTATTCGACTGGAAATTCACTAATTGGCAAGCCCTCGGGCCCGCACGTCCTGGCCATCCGAGAGATGACCCTTCGGTGCCGCGGCGACGGTCTCGCCCTTGACGAGACCGGTTGTGATTTCGACCTTCGGACCCACCGGCTCTCCGAGCGTCACGATGCGCTCTTCGACCTTGTCGCCTTTGATCACATACACCCGGCTGGTGCCGGCGATTGTTTCAACCGCGCTCGACGGGACCAGGAGTGCCTCGGCGCCCGCGGGCTGTTGAATCGAGGCGGTCGCAAAGAGTCCTGGCTTGAGACGGCCGTCCGCGTTGGGGGCGACGGCTTCAACCATGAGTGCGCGTTGGTCAGTCCGAAGCGACGGAGATACGTACCTGATCTTCGCGGCAAACGTTTCACCTGGGTACGCATCCACAGCGATCTGGACTGCCTGCCCGTTCTTGATCAGAGCAATGGCTTGCTCGGGCACAGTCAGTTCGATGCGCATCGGGTCAACGCGGACAACGGTGACAACGTGAGCGCCGCGGGTCACGTAGTCGCCCACGCTGACGACGCGTTCGGCGACGAGTCCGGCGAATGGCGCGCGAATCGTGGTGTCGGACGCGGCCTTTCGCGCTAAATCGACCCGGGCGTGCGCCGCCTGGAGCGATCGATACGATTGCTCCGCTACGTTCTGCGCCATCTGGAATTGTTGCTGCGCGGCGTCAACCTGCGCACGACGCTGGTCGTACTCGCTTTGCGAGACCACCTTCTGATCGAGCAGCGATTTGATGCGGCCGAATTCCGCGACCGCAAGATCGAGCGCAGCTTTCGCGTTCATCACATCCGGCACGCGCCTGGGATCGAATGCCTGCCCTGCGGACAATCCGAGTCGCGCTTCGATCTGCGCGGCATTGGCTTCCGCCTCGAGCAGCTGCGCCGACGTTTCGGTCGGCGAGATTCGAGCCAGCACAGCGCCCTGCGCGACGTGCGAGCCACGCTCAACGGGCGCAGCAATCACACGGCCCGCGGCCTCTGCGCTGACCTCGGCCTGTTCGTCTGCGGCGAGCGATCCGGTGACGCGCAGGAATCGATCGATCGCCCTGCTCTCCACTCGTACCACCTCGACCACTGCGGGCTCCGGCTTCGCTTCGGCCTTCACCGTCGTCTCGCTGCCGCCGCAGCCTGCCGCGGAAACGGCAAGCGCTGCCACCAAAACTCCTGACAGTAAGTAACCCGACTGAACCTTCATAACTCCTACTCCGCTATGAAAACGAAGCCGCAATAAACCGCTATTCGCACGGCTCTGGATGAAACGTATGGGAAATACCGGTCCGCAGACCCGTGAGCGCCGCCTCGAGCGTGTCGCGTGCAAGCGCGTCTGCGTTCTCCTGCGGTCCAAGACGACCGCACAGCCGCAGCGCGGCGACGCCATGAATTGCCGCCATCAGAATCCGGAAAGCGGCATCGGCCTTCGTGTCCCGGTGCAGCAGTCCGGCATCGATGACGCTCTGGATGTGGGCGGCGAACTGCCCTTTCATCTCGTGAACAAAACCGAAACGTTGCCAGTCTTTCCTGATCGGCGGCACCGATCGATCGAGGAACATCAACGCGTAGTACTCGGGGTGCTCCTTGCTGAACTCGTAGAGACGCCAGAAGCCGGCCCGGATCTTTTCGATGGGATCGACCGCGGGCGCTTCGCGGCCGGGGGCGAAAAGCATCCGAAACCCTTCCTCGGCGAGCGCAAGGAAGATGTCGTCTTTGCTTTCGAAATAGCCGTAAATAGCCGCAGGGCTGTATTCGATTTTTTCCGCGACCTTCCGAATCGAAACGTTCTGATATCCCTCAGCCACGAAAAGCTCGCGGGCAGCATCCAGAATCGCCCGCGCCACCGCTTCCCGTTCCCTTTCCTGACGTTCCTTGACTCCCAACGCCCCTCTTTCCTCAGCAAAATGCAGTGCTGAACACCGTTTAGTATCTTAACATTGTTTAGACGAGAATCTACGCAAAAGGTTTCCCGGCCTGACATATGCTCTGCCGCATGCCGAAAGTAGCCGGGACAGAGGTGCGGAGACGTTTGGCAGACCTGCCAGACTGGACGGCCGAAGGAGAGGTCATCAGCAGGCAGTTCACTTTTGCAGGATTTCCAGAGGCGATCGCTTTCGTGGTGCGCCTGGGGTTTGCCGCCGAGGCGGTCGATCACCATCCCGATCTGCTCATCAACTACAAGCGGGTCAAGGTGTCATACAGCACGCACAGCGAAGGCGGGCTCACCGAAAAGGACTTTGAAGGCGCCCGCGCGGCGACCGCGATCGCGACAACGCTCGGCGGCAAGTAGAAGCGCCCGCGTCCGCCTACGCCCGAGGGCTCCGGCGAGACCTCGCCGAAGCAGTGCGAAGGCGGGGCCCACGCGCAGTGAGAAATGCTGACAGATCTTTGGCCTTGAATACCTCGCAACTGAATGCAGCTGAAAAACACGTATAGCGCGCGAGAGGTGGCGGCCCTGACCGGTCTGTCGGCGCGTCAGCTTCAGTGGTGGGACGCCCGGCGACTCTTCGCTCCGGCGGTTGCGCCGAAGCGCACGGCGGCTGGCGGGTTTACCGAGCGTCGCTACACGCCCGTCGATCTCCTCGAACTGATCGTGCTCGCAGATTTACGGCGACAAGGACTGTCGGTTGGGCAGATTCGCCTGTTGCTCGACACGCTTCGCGACAAATTCGGGATCCGGCTGTTCGAAGCGATCGGTGGGGCGGGATCGATTACCCTGTTTACCGATGGCAAAGACGTTTTCGCGCGAACCGCTAAGGGCGAGTTCATCAACATTCTGCGGGCGCCGGATCAACCGCTTCTGGTTATTGGAGATGCGCCGGTGTTGCGAGAGCTGACGGCGCGAACGAGAACGTCGAAACGGAAAAAGAAGGCAGGACGAGCGTCAGTGCGCGGCGCGAAAGCCGAGTCCGTTTAGCCGATTGGAAAGACCTTATCGAGTCCCTCCGCGGGACGCGGAATCACGTGCACGCCGATCAGTTCTCCAACCCGTCTCGCGGCTGAAGCTCCGGCATCGGTTGCGGCCTTGACCGACGCGACATCACCGCGGACGATCGCGGTCACGAGACCTGCGTCCACTTTCTGCCAGCCAACGAAGACAACGTTGGCCGCTTTCACCATCGCATCAGCCGCTTCGATCATGCCGATGAGGCCGCGCGTTTCGACGAGGCCGAGTGCCTCGCCGGGAAGGTCTTTTGCCATCTGCGCCTGCGAGTCTATCCCAGAAGGCGCGGTAATCAAATCGGCGAATTACAGGAAGCCGAGCGATGTTGGCGCGGTGAATCCCGGGAAAACAGGGCGCGTGTCGGTCAGGCCGAGGTGTCCACGAACCACTTCGGAGAAGACGGATCGGAAATCTGTCGTGACTGCGAGATCGCGGCCTTCGTAGCGCTGTTCCGGTGCAAGGCCCGGCCACCGCCCGTACACTTTGCCGCCGCGCACCGGGCCGCCGATGATCATCATCGCGTTTCCATGTCCGTGATCGGTCCCGCGATTGCCGTTTTCCGCCACGGCGCGTCCGAACTCGGACATCGTGAGAATGATCACGTCCTGCATGCGATCGCCGAGATCGCGCACGAGCGCGGTGATGCCGCGAGCGAGATCGTCGAGTCGAGTTGCCAGCAATCCGACGGCCGCTCCTTCGTTCACGTGGTGATCCCAATTGCCCGATTCAGCAAAGGCAACTTCGAGCCCGACGTCCGCCTTCACGAGCTGGGCGATTTGCCGAAGCGCTTCGCCAAATGCCGACCGGGGGTACTCCGCCCCATTGGCGGGTGTGTATTGGCCGAGGTTCGCATTCTTCAGCATTCTCACCGCGTCGAATGCCTCACGGCCCGTCGAGTTCAGCACGCTGTCGGCTGCGGCGGCGTATTGGGACTCGAACGAAGACTGCACCATGTCACCGGCGCCCGCGCCGCGAATCCCGAACTGGCTGATTTGCCCGATCGCCAGCGCCGGCTCGAGACCCTGAAGCGCTCGCGGCAACTGCGGTGCGAGCGCGACGGCGCGAAACGGCGTCGCCGCCTGATGCTCTCGCGCATGCAGATAGCGATTGAGCCAGCCGTCCTGTGTGCTCTTCACTCCGGGCGTCGCCGTTTCCATGTAGTCCTGCGCGTCAAAGTGCGAGCGGGTGCCGTCAGGCGAACCACACGCATGCACGACGGCCATTTGACGAGCGTCGAACAATGGCTTCAGGGGCGCGAGACGCGGATGCAGTCCGAAAAAGCCGTCGAGGTCGGCCGCGGCGTCCTGCGATCGGCCCGGAGCGGCAATCGCGAGCGACGGCCGTGCCGCGTAATACGCGCGCTCGCCGAACGGCACGATCATGTTGAGGCCGTCGACGGCACCGCGCTGAAAAATCGTGATCAGCACGCGACCCCGCGCGTTCGCGGCGGCAGACGTTCGCGCCAGGAATGCGGGAGCGAATCCCAGGCTCACGAGCGCGAGTCCGCCGTTCTTGAGAAAGATGCGTCGCGAAATCATGATCGTTACCTTCTTTGGAACTCTGGTGATCCGAGAAGCAGCGCCACGGCTTGTGACGGGCGTGACGCTTTGGCGACGGTTTCCCGCGTCGACGACGAGAGATCACGCGCGAGCACCTGGTCCACGATCTGGTCGCGGGCCGCCTCGATCGACTGCTCGCGCGGCGGCGGTGACGCGCGCCCGCCGCGCAGTCGCCCTTCGGTCAAGGCGACCGCGAAATTCATTCGATTGAGGAGCGCTCCTGTGTTGACCCACGCTTCGGCGCGGTCGGCGTACCCCGTCGGCGGCTGACACTGATACGGCGCCATTCCAAGCTCACGCATCGTCTGCACCAGCGGCATGGCGTTGATTGAATCGGCTTCGGTCGCACGAGCAGCAGACGCGACGAACTCGAATGGCGTCTTGATCTTCGCGCGATACGCCTCCGGCGCGAAGAACTCACGCGAGGTCACGATCGTCCGGACGACCTCGCGGATGTCTCCCTTTGTGTCGCGAAAACGTTCCGCGGCACGATCGACCAGCGACTGCGGTGGTTCGTCGGCGACAAAGCGTCGAACGAGCTTGGTCGCGATGAATCGCGCGGTCGCCGGATGAGAGGCGAGGATGTCCAGCACGTCTTTGCCATCACGCTCGCCGCCGCCGGCCTTGATCCTGTGACCAAGGACAATTTTTTCCCCGTCGTCATGCATGCGTGGATCGAAGACGAACCCGCCGCCCTGCCTCGGATTGGCAATCGTCCAGCCAGTGAACGCGCGCGCAACTTCCTGCACATCCTTTTGCGTGTATCCGCCGTCGACACCGAGGGTGTGGAGTTCCATCAACTCGCGGGCGTAGTTTTCGTTCAATCCACGCGGCTTTCGGGTCTGCGCATTCTGTGGAAGATCGGCGACCGTGCGCTGACGTGGAGGTCTGCCGATCTGTCCGGGCCGTCCGAAGGGCCGGCGCGGATTCGACGGGTTGACGCGAGTGCGAGTGTTCGGCGCCGCGGTGGTGGCGCCTTCAGCTGCAGCGCTCTGCCAGTTGTCCAGATAGAAGAGCATGGCGGGACTGGTCGCAGTGGCCTCGAGCAGGTCGCGGAACTTTCCAAGCACGTGCGGGCGAATCCCGTCCCGTTCGTACTCGGTCAGGTAATTGCGCGTCAGGCCTTTTCCCGCGAAGACGTTGAAATGATTGAACCAGAAGTCGACGAGAACCTCGTTCAACTGGCGATCGCTATACACCGCGCGCAGAATTTTCTGCTGGGCGAGGTCCGTGAATACCTGGCGCTGTGCCTGCATCATCTGCGCTTGCTCCGGCGTCCGCGCCTCGCGTTTGCCGGTCGCCGACTCAGTTGGCTGTGACGCGGCCTGTTGCTTCGCGCGGCGTTGCGCCATCTGCGCCGGCATGAAGTAGTCCTCTGCGAGCTCGCGACTGTTCAGCGTCAGCGTGTCGAGCGTCGCAAGACGGGCGGTCATGTCCTGATCGGGGATCGTTTCAGGTCGCAATTGCTGCTCGATGTACTTCTCGAGACCGATTCGTCGCACGCGTTCGATGTCACCCGGCACCGCACCGAATCCAAGCCGGTTCAGCACATGAACGATCGTCTTGTCGTCGGCGTTGGCAGGAACTGCTGACGATGAGCTCGCCACAACTGTGCGATCGCTGCAGACGAACGAGGAACCCACGAGCGTTACGATGCAGAGCGGTATGACCAGCGCGCTGGGCGTTCGGTGTCGAAAGGCTGTCAAATTCATTGAGCGACCCCTTGGGCAGTCTGCATGTTAGACAGGCCAGAACCGCAGACCGTTACAAGACCCGAAAAAGGTGGCTGGCACCTTCCCCGGAAAGGTGCCAGCCACCTTTTCGGGTGCCGGAGCGAGCAAACATTGCTGAGTCAGCGGTTTAGCGCGTGTTGCTATTTCAACGCTTTCAGGATTTCGCGGGCGGCATTCTGTCCCGGGCCGCCGGTAATTCCGCCGCCCGGATGTGTGCCGGATCCACAGAGGAAGAGGCCGGGAATCGGCGTCTGGTACCGGGCCCATCCGAGAACCGGCCGCATCGTGAAGACCTGATCGAGTGCGGGTTCGCCGTGATAGATGTCGCCGCCCGTCATTCCATAGGTGCGTTCAAGATCGAGGGGCGTCAGGACCTGCGCCCGTTCGACGAGCGTCTGGATGCCCGGCGCATGACGATCAAGCGCCTGCATGACGTTGGCGAGAAGCTCTGTTTTCGCAGGCTCCCACTCGCGACCCTTCGCGAGTTTGAACGGCGCGAATTGAACGGACACCGACAGCACGTGCTTTCCCGACGGCGCGAGCGATGGATCGATGAGCGTCGGGATCATTGCATCCAAATAGGGATGAGGAGCGATCTCGCCGTACTTCGACGCATCGAACGCCCGCTCCAGATAATCGATACTCGGCCCAATGTGCAGTCTTCCCCGAAGGTCTGCATGGCCGGCAATTCCCCTGAACGCGGGGAATGACGACAATGCCAGGTTGATCTTCGCGACGGTGCCGCGACAGCGGTAGTTTCGGATTCTCGTGAGGAACCCCGGATCGAGATCGATCGGATCGACGAGATTTAGAAGCGTCCGCTTCGGATCCGCGTTGGAGATCACGGCGGTCGCCGCAATCTCGCGACCATCCTCGAGCAGAACGCCGCTGACCCGCCCTTTATTCACGACAACGCGAGTCACGTCCGCGTCGACTCGAATCTCGGCGCCCGCGTCACGTGCCGCATCCGCCATCGCGGCAGTCAGCGCGCCTGGCCCTCCCTTGACCGTGACGCTGCTGCCACCCGGCACCGGGTCCACTGCCGCGTTAAAGAGAAGGACAGCCGCCGTACCGGCAGATCGCGGCCCCTGTGACCCGCCAAAAATTCCGCGTGCTGCAATGACGGCTTGAAGGAGATCGGTCTCGAACCATTCACGAACGAGATCCGCTGCTGCCATCGGTCCCCATCGCAGCAGCCGAAAGCCATCCTTCTTTCCGAGCGCACGAAACCGCCGTCCGGCTTTCAATAGCTCCCAGACGTCGCCACGATCCGGCGAATCGATCGACGGTGGCGTCGTCGTGAGCAACGGCTCGAGGAATCGCGAGAGCCGCGAAAGCACCGTGCAGAACTCGGTGTAGCGTTCCGCGTCGTGCTGTGAGAATCCGCGGATTGCCTCGGCGGTGCGGCGCTCGTCGCTCGAGAGAACGAGCGGGCGTCCATCGGCGGAGAGTGCGACGATGCGTGGATCGGGACGCACGAACTCGACACCACGCTGTTCGAGCCGCATGTCCCGGACGATCGACGGCCGGAGTGGCCCGATCGCATGCGCCAGCGTCGGGCACCTGAATCCCGGCGCGATTTCTTCCGTCGCTGCGGCCCCGCCAACAATCGATCGGCGTTCGAGCACGAGGGGCTTCACGCCTGCCCGGGCGAGATAGAACGCAGTCGTGAGCCCGTTGTGGCCGGCGCCGACGATCACGACGCGGCTCACGCCCGGGCTCCCGTTTCTTTCAGAATCCGCTCGGCGGCGTTACGGCCCGATGCGCCCATGATTCCGCCGCCCGGATGGGTCGACGAGCCGCACATATACAAGTTTTCGATCGGCGTGCGGTATTGCGCCCACCCCGGTGCCGGGCGAAGAAAGAACAGTTGTTCGAGCGTCAGCTCGCCTTGAAAGATGTTGCCTTCCGACAATCCAAAGTCGCGCTCGATGTCGAGCGGCGTCAGCACCTGGCGATGGAGAATGATGTCGCGAATATTCGGCGCGTACTCGGCAATTGTCTCGATCACCGTATCGCCGAATGCCTCGCGCTGCTCATCCCAGCTTGTTCCTGGTTCGAGGTGATACGGCGCGTACTGCACGAAACAGGACATCACGTGTTTTCCCGGCGGCGCGACCGACGGATCGGTCAGGCTCGGGATCACCATGTCGATGTACGGACGACGTGAATAGCGGCCGTACTTTGCGTCGTCGTACGCCCGCTCCATGTAGTCGACGCTTGGCGAAATCGAAATCGCGCCACGGAGGTGTGGCCCGCCACCGGGAATGGCGCGAAAATCGGGCAGCGCGTCGAGCGCCAGATTGACCTTCCCCGATGAACCGCGAAACTTGTAGCGGGTGATGTCTTCGGCGAACTCCTCCGGGAGGTGCTCGGTCCCGACCATCTTCAGGAACGTCGTTCGCGGATCGACGCTCGACGAGATCACACCGGCGGTGAGGTAATCGCCATTGGCGAGAACGACCCCGACCGCCGCACCGTCTTTGACGATGATCTTTGAAACCGCGGATTCAGTGCGGATTTCGACCCCCGCTTCGCGTGCCGCCGACGCGATCGCCTCGGAGATCGATCCGGTGCCTCCGCGCGAGAGTCCCCACGAGCGAAACGCGCCGTCGATTTCCCCCATGTAATGGTGGAGCAGCACGTAGGCCGTACCCGGGGATCGCACGCCCAGAAATGTGCCGATGATGCCCGAAGCGGCCATCGTCGCCTTCAACACGTCGGTCTCGAACCATTGATCGAGGAAGTCGGACGCGCTCATGGTCATCAACTGGATCTGGTTGTATCTGTCGGTGTCGTTGAGCGATTGAAACCGACGGACCAGCGAGAGCAAATCGAATAGACCGCGCGGATCGAGCGATGTTGGATCTGGAGGCGTCAGGTTGAGGATCGGTTTGACGAACCGGCCCATCTCCACCATGGCCTTTCCGTATTCGTCGTAGGCCTCCGCATCCAGTCTTGAATGGCGCGCGATTTCACGCCGCGTGCGCGCGTGATCGTTGACCCGCCACAGGTAATTGCCATCCGGCATCGGCGTGAACGTCCCGTCGAGCGGCAGGATCTCCAACCCGTGCCGCGGCAAGTCCAACTCGCGGATGATCTCGGGGCGCAGGAGCGACACGACGTACGAACACACCGAATACTTGAAACCTGGATGGATCTCTTCGGTCACCGCGGCGCCGCCCAGTACGTGCCGCCGCTCCAGCACGAGCACCTTGCGTCCCGCGCGAGCGAGGTATGCGGCGTTCACGAGACCGTTGTGACCGCCTCCAATAACAATCACGTCTTTCTTCATCGTAATCACTCCGAGGGGCCTCGCCCCTCGGGCTCCCCTGCACGCTCGCTCGCGGGGGCCCCACGATCCCCGCTCCGCTCGCGTGGGCTCACTCGCGCGCTCGTTCGCCGAGTGCTGTACTCGGTTCTGAAACCGCTTCTATCTAATGCTGAAAGAAAACGCGGAGAACAGCGTGCGCAGGGCACGCTCGCTCAGAGGCCGGCGGTTCGAGAACAGAGCAGGGCGAGCATGGACGCCCGCATTCTACTCTGCGTGACTCGCCGCCCGCGATACGAACGCTGTTCGGCCTGATGAGGGTGACGAGTTGCGTGTCCGGGCGTCGTTAGTCGTCCCAGCCGATGATTAGTTCCGTCGCTAATTCAAGGCGACTTCAATAAGTGCTTATATTTGTAGTGCTTACGTCAGTGCGACAACGGCGAAGATGTTGCTGGACGCTCAGTCGACGTCATGGATGAGTTTTAGGGTAGCGTTTACCCTCACAGTTTTGTTAGGCTGACTCATCAGCTTCTGCGCCCAGTTACAGAGTCCGCTCTCGGTTGAGTTGCCTCCTGGGTAGTGTCGTCAAATGCCTAAGCTCGACGGGCTGGCCGGCGAGCGCAAGGACGACTATTCCGGAGGACGAAGTGCTGCTCCCCACACCCGACCGGTCGAGGCTCGCGATCTGCCTCGCCGTCATCAGTTTTCTCTGCATGTCATTGAGCCCGAACGCATTCGCCCAGGGAGTGCCGGGAAAAAACGTGACGCTCGTTGGTCCGACACCGCAACCCGGTGGATGCACGACGGCACCTTACTGCGGCGGAAAGCTGCCCGACGCCGGACTCAAACAACAGAACGAACCATCGTGCGCGGTTTCGCCGGAGACAGGCGCAGTCTTTTGCGGCGCCAACGATTATCGCGGCGTCGATCGATCGGACGGCGTCCTCGGCGATGCGTGGCTCGGAGCCATGATGTCCCGCAATCGCGACACCTGGGTGAGCCGGCTGATACCAGGATTCAAGGGGGATACGCCGTCGTTGAATCTGGGTTTTGGCGCTGATCCATCGGTCGCGCCATTTCCCGGCGGCATGGGATATCTCTTCATCGCCGGCAATCGCGGCGCGAACGCGCCTGGCGGGATCTTCTTTCAGCGCTGGATCGAGATGAACAAGGAGGACGGCTACCCGTTCGAACCGGCCAACGAGCCGACCCGTGCGATCACGAGCGGGACGTCGGGACGCTTCATCGACAAGCCCGCGCTGATGATCAACCTGGTGCCGGGCACCTGCGATATCCCTTTCAAGCGGCCGGATGGTGGTGTTGCAACGAGAACGGTTCCAAAGTTCGAGGTCTCGATTGCGTACGCGATCTTCCTCGGCAGCGACACCAGTATCAACACCGCAATCTGGCTCATCAAGTCGAATGACTGCGGCATGACGTGGGACACTCCGGGCACCAAGATCACGCAGACGGTCAACGTCAATCAAGGTGTGTCGCTCGCCTCGATTGGCAACACGTTCGTTGCGACGTGGCGCCGATTCGGTGACTCGAATTCGAGCGACGCCGTCATGGCATCAGTCTCCACCAACCGCGGCGTGAAGTGGTCACTGAACACGGTTGCCAGCATCACGAAATTCGATCAACCCAGCAGCAATGTTACGTTTCGATCGAATTCGCTGCCGTGGCTGGCGAGCGACGGAACTGCGTTCCATGTTTTCTGGGCGGAGCGTCTTCCCGGCAGCAATCTTCCTCGAATCAAGGTCTCCAGCTCGAAGAACGGTGCGGCCTGGAACACTGGCGCATTTGTGGATAACGTTCCCGCCGGCTATCAGGTCGTTCCGAGTGCCACGGCATCAGAAGGCGTGGTGCAGGTTGCCTGGTACGACACGCGCGCCGACCTGACACCGTTGCAGGGACCGCTCATCGGAGGACTCCCATTCGTCAATGACTATGTTGATGCAAACGGGAAGCTCCGCCGGCACACGATTGATGTGCGGGCGGCGCAGGGCACGTGGAATGGATCGAAGCTGGAATTCAGCCCCTCGGTAAAAGTATCCAGCTACGCAACAGGCACGGCACCGCCGGGTTTTCTCGGCACCAACAGCGGTCCAGTCGTGACCCAGCTCGAGAACAACTTCGCCAACTCCCGAATCTTTCAGCAGGGTCGCACGCCATTCCTCGGCGACTACATTGCTGTGGCGGCGAAGCAGTTCAAGTTCGATCCAGCGGCGCGCACGTGGGTCGCGAACACGGCTCCCCTGGCCACGAAGCCGACGTTCTTCGTGGCGTGGGGAGATAACAGGCTGCTGCGCGGCAACACCATTGCTGATTTGATAGCACCGACAGGTTATACGCCGCCGACGCTGGTTGCTCCCTCGGACGGCGTCAACGACCCGACGATGGCCTACCCGGCATGTTCGGCATTGAGTCCGTTGGCGAACACCAGAAACCAGGAAGTGTTCGGCACTTCGATCAAGCCCGGGTTGCTCGTCAGCGTCCCTTCCGCGCCGAAGCCGACCGGAACGATCCAGCGGTCTTACGTCGTCTGGGTTCGCAACACGACGTCGCACACGAAGACTTATAAGGTCCATATTTCGAATCAACCCGCAGACGCGCCGCCCGCCGCGACGACGGGGCGCGCGTCGTTCTCGCAACTGCCCCTGCCTCCTTACGGGGCAGACTCGGCCGCGGCGGTTGTGGACGCATGCGTGACGGTTCCCCGTCGATCGGGAGCAGTGAAGACGATCTTCGTCACGTCATCGTCGATTCAGCCGCCTGCGATCACAGTACAGGTCAGCGAATCGGATCCTGCGACGTGCGTTCCGATTGCCGGCGGTGATGCGGCAACGGTCGTCTTGAACTCGAACCCGCTGTCACCAGATATCGAGAATCCGGACTTCGAGAATCCAGACTTCGAGAACTTCAACCTGAAGTCTGTCGAGTTGCACAACCCGGACATCGAGAACAAGACTTTTGCATCGCTCATCGGCAATCCGGATATCGAGAATCCGGACTTCGAGAACTACACGATCGCATACCCCGACATCGAGAACCCTGATTACGAGAACCCGGATTTTGAAAACATCACGGTGCGGTATCCCGACATCGAGAACCCTGATTACGAGAATCCGGATTTTGAAAACCCCGATTTCGAAAACAGCGCGATTTCGGAAGTGACCTGGTCGGTCAAGATGAACGGCAACACGACCTCCGGATTGCAGATCAATCCGCTCTTCAGCGTCACGCCGCCTCACGCCACACAGTTAATCGTCCGGCGTGTCTACAAGGTGACGACCAGTCAGAACTGCCAACCGGTCCAGGTCGCGGTGAATCAGGTGATCGCCAACACCGTTTCGCCGCCGAGTATTCAGCCAACCGTCACGGTTCCGGCTGAACCAGGCGAGACGCTGCTTGTCACCTTGCGCATTTCCGGAACGGCGACCTTCAATCCGGACGCGACCGGAGTGGTCATCAACGCGCAGGCCAAGAACACGGGACACGAAAACGACCCCGACGTCGCCCCGCCCATATGCAATACCTCCGATCCGACGCAGTTCTGCACGAGCGATGTGCCGAAAGACGTGACGCCACCGGTCTTCGCAGCGACGCCCGACGTCACGATCAACGCCGAGGCGGATGGCACGACCGCGACCGTGACCTTCACCCCCACGGCGACCGACAACACTGGGGTCACGTCACTCGTTTGCTCGCCGGCCAGCGGTTCAGCTTTCGCTGTCGGTTCGACGGACGTGACCTGTACGGCGAGCGATGCCGCCGGCAATACTTCGACAGTGACGTTCAAAGTCATCGTCAAAGACGTGACGCCGCCGGCGTTCGCTCCGACGCCGGATATCACCGTCAACGCTCCTGCGAATGCCAACAGCGCGGCGGTGACGTACTCGCCGTCGGCGACCGATGCGGTTGGCGTCGCGTCGCTGACCTGTTCGCCGGTGAGCGGATCGTCATTCCCGGTGGGCGCGACCGTTGTAACCTGCACGGCAAGGGATGATGCCGGCAACACTGCGACGGCGACGTTCAATGTCCACGTCAAGGATGTCACCGGTCCGAGCCTGATCAAGCCGGCCAATCTCGTTGCCGAAGCAACGAGCGCAGCAGGTGCCGCTGTCAGCTTCGCGCTTCCAACCGGCAGCGATGCCGTCGGCGTGACTTCTGTGTCGTGCGCGCCGTCCAGCGGGTCGACGTTCCCACTCGGGACCACCACCGTGGCGTGCAGCGCGAGCGACGCCGCCGGCAACACGGGTTCGACCAGCTTCTCGATCGCGGTGCGGGACACCACCGCACCGATGATCGGCGTGGCACCGAACGCGACTGGCAACACGACGAATGCGAACGGAACTGCAGTCGTGACCTACAGGACGCCGCCGGCGACTGACGCAGTCGGAGTCACGTCTGTCGTCTGCGCACCACCGAGTGGTTCGACGTTCGCTCTCGGATCAACGACGGTTACGTGCACTGCAAGGGATGCGGCAGGCAACGCGTCAGCAAAGACATTCACTGTGACGGTCGGCTATTCGACTTTTGCCTTCAATGGACCTGGCATGCCCGCGACGGCGAACATCAACAGCGTCGTGCCCATGTCCTGGCAATACACGGCTGGCGGGACTCTTCTCGATACCGGAAGCTTCGCCCC
>Ga0075425_100001281_pt1 | contig 24494 bp, 29 predicted proteins | sample SoiMethybrSBSTD4_FD_75300 | JGI IMG/M metagenome (GOLD analysis project Ga0075425, IMG submission 75300) | Bulk soil microbial communities from a Populus tree surrounding site in Tennessee, USA - Soil MetaG P. TD hybrid SBSTD4 | ecosystem: Environmental > Terrestrial > Soil > Tree plantation...
ACGAGATTGGCGCCGTTGAACTCCGGAATATTGACGAGACAACTCTCGCCTTCGATCCGGACAACTCGGCCGTCGACCAGAGCGGAATGGCCGACGAACGACGCAACGAATGGATGCGCCGGACGGTTATAAATCTCATCGGGTGCGCCGTACTGAAGAATTCTGCCGGCGTCCATAACCACCACCGCGTCCGAGATCGTAAACGCTTCTTCCTGATCGTGGGTGACGTACAGCGCGCTGATGCCCACTTGCTTGATGAGTTTTTTCAACTCGACTCGCATTTCCTCCCGCAATTTAGCGTCGAGATTGCTCAGCGGCTCATCCAGCAGAATCAACCTCGGCTCCAGCGCGAGACTGCGTGCCAACGCCACCCGCTGTTGCTGTCCGCCGCTCAGCTGGGATGGGAAACGCTGCTCGCGGCCTTGTAAACCGACAAGCTCCAGCGCGGATAGGACTTTGCGCTTGACTTCGTCGGCGGACTTTTTCCGCAACTTGAGACCGAACGCCACGTTGTTGAAGACCGTCATGTGCGGCCAGAGCGCATAATTTTGAAATACGAAGCCAATTTCGCGCGCATAAGGTGGTACTAAGATCCCGCCGGAGATCGAAGTCTGGACTTTGCCGGCAATCGCAATCGATCCGCTATCGGGGACTTCCAGTCCGGCAATCGATCTGAGCAGCGTGGTTTTGCCGCAACCCGACGGCCCTAAGAAGGAAATAATTCCCTTCTCGAACTCGAAGGTAACGTCGTCGAGCGCTTTTACATCTTTGTAGAACTTTGAAACCCCAGCTACATTAAGGATCGACATCGTTTTTTTACCGTCATTCGGCGCGCAAAAGATACGCGAGGCGGTCAAAACCGCAGAACCTGTTATTTTACTACTCTAATTGCTTAACAAATGGAAACCATCGAAATCGTGGAGAAACTCGCGCGAGCTTAGCGAGTTGGCGCGTGCAGGCAGCCAGCCCGACATCTACGCTACTGATTTTTGGCAATCACTGCCGACATTTTAGGCGTCGGGATCTTCCACAAGACGCTTCATCGACCAGATCATTCTAGAGAGAACTTCTGCTGGTACTTTGCCACTTCGACTTTCCACCTGAGACGCTCACGAATCACTCCGACCAAGGTGCTCGCCGCTGCGGGCTCCCCATGCACTACATAAGTCATCTGCGGCGGCTTTTTGAACGTGCCGAGCCAGCGGAGAATTTCGTCTTGATCCGCATGCGCCGAAAATCCGTCGAGGACCTTGACTGTGGCCCGGACCGGAACAACTTCCCCGAACATTTTTAATTCTCTGGCGCCGTCCTGCAAAGATCTGCCCCGCGTTCCTTCAGCCTGATAACCGACCAAAAGGACTGTCGTCTCCGGATCGGGCAGTCGCTGCTTGAGATGGTGCAGCACCCGTCCGCCGCTCGCCATGCCGCTGGCGGAGATAATGATGATCGGGCCTTTGACATCGTTGAGCGCTTTCGATTGTTCGGATGTGCGGTCGATGACCATGTGCCGCGAGCTGATCGGGCAACCCTCGTCGCTGCTCAATTGCGCCAGTTCGAAATCATGCTCCTCTGTATAACGACAATAAATATCCGTCGCCTTTATAGCCATTGGACTGTCGATGTGAACGGGAATGGTCGGGATCTCTCCGGCATCCTCCATCTTGCGGATGACGTAAATCAGTTCCTGTGTCCTGCCCACGGCAAAAGCCGGGACGATCAAACAGCTCCGTCGCGCTGCAACATCTTTGATGATCTCTCGCAAACCGCTTTCGGAATCTTTGGGATGCACGCGGTTCCCGTAGGTCGACTCGATGAGCAGCCAATCGGTATTCGGCGCCGGTTCCGGATCTTTTAGAATCGGGCGGTCATAGCGGCCGAGATCGCCGGAATCGAGCAACGTTCTTTGTCGGCCGTCTATTTCGAATGACAGACGCGCCGACCCTGCGCCGAGAATATGACCGACCCGGCCGAAACTGAGCGCTACGTTCGGCATGACTTCCACGGGTTCAGCATTTCGAATCGGTCGTAAGAGCTGTAAAGAGCGTTCCGCGTCCTCCACGGTATAGAGCGGTAACGCCGGCTTATGCTTGGAATACCCAGTGCGGTTCGCATACCGGGCTTCTTCTTCCTGCAGGTGTGCGGCGTCCGGCAACATCATCTCTAGAAGGTCGCACGTTGCGGGCGTTGCGAATACCGGTCCCCGATAACCTTGTGCAACGATTCGCGGCAAGTACCCGGAATGGTCGATATGGGCATGGGTTAAGATGACGGCTCGTAAACGGGCGAGATCGATCGGCACGGCCGCCCAGTTCCGGAGCCGCAGTTCTTTCAAACCTTGAAACAACCCGCAGTCGATCAGCAACTGATCATCGCCGTACGAAAACAGATACTTCGAGCCGGTCACACCGCCAGCCGCACCGAGGAATTGCAAGTAAGCCGATGGCGAACTACTCATCTAATTTTCCTTTGTGGCAGAGTTCGCAATACTTCATCGCTCCAATCCTCCAGTGCAGATATGGCGGAGGGGGCGGGATTCGAACCCGCGGTCCACGAAGTGGACGCCGGTTTTCAAGACCGGTGGTTTCAACCGCTCACCCACCCCTCCAATAAAGGAAATCAATTAATTAAATTACAGAGCTTGATTGCTTGGCAGGTACATCCTTGGGAATAGCTTGGGAACAATCTTCGACAATTCCAAAGGCTTTTGCAACGTCGCCCGATTTCAAATTCACATAACGTTGGTGCATTTCCTCGCCTTGTTTAGCATGGACCTTGAGACAAGAGATCTCGTTGGCGACAGTGCCGAGCGAAATGGTTTTCTCGCGCTCTTTGCCGGCTCGCACAAGATGCTCCTGCAGCCGTTCGTTCCGGAACCGGAAGAGATGCTCGCGCTTAATTTCGGTCAAAAGCAAGTTACCGACGTGCCGATTGATCACAGTTATGAACTGCCGGGTTCGGTTCAAAGCGTGCTGTTTCTTTACCTGCTCGAGCTGCAGGTACGATTCAGACCACGTCGCAACCGTCATCCCCAGCTGTCTCGCCTTTTTTTTTGAGCATCGAAGTCGACGTGCGCTTGACATTGTCGGCAAGCAAAATCGCTAAACCATCTTTGGCCGCCTGGAGCTCGCTCCCCAGGCGATCTTTCGGCGGCTCCCCTTCCAATCGGTGAAAATCGCGTAGTAGATCGTTGACCAGTTGCCGTCAGCGTTCTGGTATTGCCGGCGAAAAAGATGCTTGATTGGAACCTCGATCTTGCCGCGCCGCTCGGTGACTCGTACGAGTTTTTCCTTTTTCGATTCGCTCAAAGGTTTGGTTCATTGATTTTTTTCTCCTCTATGGAGTATCACACTTCCATGAAATGAACCATTGAAATGCCACTGCGAGTCCATTCCAGTTTTTTGGAGAGACTCACTTTGGGAAGCCGCGAGTACGCGGTCCTCACAACTATGGTCATTAAGCGCGATCCTCCAAGGGACAGCACGGTTGAGATCGCTTGTGATAACGCCGATGCATTCCTGTTGCTCAGACGCGCTAGGGAGTTCTATCCAGAAGCGCTGCCGTTTATTCAGATCGGTTTGACCGTTTGCGAGACGTAAAACACGCACAACGTTCACCGCTGCCGTCGGCTTTGCTGCGCTATCCGCTTCTCGCTCTCATACCGAGCAATCTGAAATTCGCAGAAGCTTGCGTCCAAGCCGCGCAATCTCTAAACCAAAGCACTTCGCGACATCCTCATCATCACAGTTCATTGGAAAACGAAACCGGGTCAGCTCTGTAATAACGCCGTTGCTGTGCTTGAAAGCAATGGATCCGGTTGGCTTCCACTGAGTCACGTTGCCGAGTAGCGTCGCGCTCACTGGTTCGCAACCGCCGTAAAGATTGAAGCCGCGGTATTGAGCTGTCTTTTCAATTCCAACAGTCATCTGCATCAACTCCGTTGAGAGGCAAAATCTTTATTGGACTTTGGTCCAACTAGACTCAAAAACTCGGATCCTTCTACAATTGAGCATGTTCGAAGTGTACCGGAAACCGGTTGATTCCTTAGATTCGGAATGGCACTTCCACACTCAATGTCCACGTTGGCCGGAAGCTAATTTTATCCAGACGCGCTTTTTGAATCCCGATGAGCGCACGCATCTTTGTCTGGAGTGTAAAGCTCTCGACGCCAAAACGTTCGGCCGTCGCGCACAAGCATGAGGCCGGTATTCTTAGACCCCCTTTCTCCTCCGCTTCAGTTTTGCCGCCAATTCGTTCAGTGCCTTTAAATAAGCTCCCGTAGGCACACTCTGTCCCGTTTTCCAACGCGCGACGCTAACTTGGTGCGCCGCAATGCGATCCGCTAATTCCTGTTGCGTAATACCTAACGTTTTTCTGATTGCCACGACTTGTTTGGGTGACATCGTGCCATTCATAACAATTGTTATTAAATCGCCAAAGACAAAAACAGCCTTCCGAGTCGTATTTCCTTACGGCTAGGCCGGTTTATTTTTTAGAATCTGATTGTGGTAGTGATGCGCTCGGGTTCAGAGCTTCACAATAGGAGAATGCAACATATCCGACAAACAAACGTGAACCGCCGGGCTTGAAGAATTAACAACTCTCATGAATGAAATTGCACGCGGATTTGCGGTGATGGATGCTGACGATCCAAGACAGGCTTCTTTCGTAAAGCAGTTCGAAAACCTCGCCGAAATACGGATGTCAATCCGCGCAAATATTAGCGAATTGATCGGCGAGCGAATGGATGAGCTTATGCGTTAAATGAAAACGTTTACAGTTGCCGACACACGGCGAGGCAACCTTGTGAAGGAGATTGCGAGTTTAACTGAATTGCTAGAAGTTGATGAGCGGGTAACTCCCGCGATTACTCCGTTCGTCAATGATGACGAAAGCTTTTGCCGTAAAGAATATCTGCCCGGTGCATTTCCCGACATTCTTAGTTTCGGCGGGGCATCCTCAAATCCCACCGGCAATATTTGCACTCAGTAGCAGTGTCACGGACCTTTTCGCTCGCATGCAGGACAAGGTTTGCTCGAACTTATGAAATAAATTCCGATGCTCATCAGGACAAAAGAAAGGAGAAAAAGAAAATTCTGTACAGGCGCGAGCACTGTGATTTGATTCGCAGTTTCGTCGCTCAACCAAATATTGAATCCAAATAGCAGGACTGAGGCGCCGATGATGAATAAACCAGTTTTGACTCTTGAGATGATCATGAGACGGGCGACACCCCTTTACGGCAATCTATCGAGACTACTGGGCTTCCTTATTTTTCAGGCTCAGTCCAACCCTCTACTCGGTGCTCGCTGCTGCTAAAGCGCACTCTTCCTCCTTTGAAAGTGTCGTAGTACCACATAGTCACAAGTGGTCCGACATCGACCTTGTCCGGATCGTCAAGGATTGACCGCACCTCGTTCTCGGTCATACCGAGCTTGAGCGATCGCCAATTAGTTAAAGATCTCGAAGCTTCTGCTCCCTTCGGAATACTTTTGCGTGCCCCAGGGGAGCAGGTTGCTCCTGCTTAATTTGCTGTTTTTCGAGTTGCTCTACCCGACGCTCGAGCTCACGAACGCGTTCTTCGAGCGACTGCGCGGAGCGGGACTGCAAATAAGGTACCGACCAGCAGCACGAACACGGTGACATTTCTCATTCTGAAGCCTCTCAAGGCTGACGGGATGATCCGATCGCGCAAAAAGCAGATCGAAGAACAAAAAAGCGGTTGGTCAAAGCTTAGGGGCTGAAAGCTCGCTCACCATTGCTACGATGCAAATGATAAAGCCGTAGGAAGCAAACGTCGGAAACTCGGACAATAACAATCCGAACGCTGTGGAGAATGCACTGAGCGTAAGAATTACAGGATTGAGGACTCCGGCCAAGCTGAACCGAGATCGCCGCGTACTTACGGCAATATTTTTGTCCACAATTCGCGCGTGCGGATGATGTATCCTTTCCAATTTCCAGAATCGACTCCAGCAACTTCGGCAGCGGAAGGGGCGTATGTAGAAAAGACGGCTTATGATTTTTTCCCGAGTGCTTTTTCGTCGGGAAAAACGAATATCGAAACTGTAACAAATCGGACACATATGGCGGAAAAAGCCGAATAAACGCCGAAGCCTCATAGGGCTAACTAGACTTGAGTTGGCCTTACGGTCACGACCATCCGCAGTTCAATTTTGCTAATAAAGTCAGTTTAGCTTACGTTCTTTTCAAACATCCGACTTCGCGCCAAAAACAACGCAGTCTCAATGTCTCGGCTATCTTGCTCTCAGTCAAATTGTTCCGCTTGGCCAACTCAGTGATCCTCGTTCCGGTTGTTACATGTTCAATTGCCAAATCTATGCACTGCAGAGTCCGCCTCAGACGCTTATCCTTCTGCACGATTTTCTGTCGGCTTCTCGCGAGTCTCTTTTCGACTCTGAGTATGATCGCATTCTGGATGAATGACACGAGTCCCTCCGCTCCCATTCCTTGACAGCGTTGGTGGATCGAGAATTTCGTGTCGTAGCTGGAAATTACTCTCAGTACCAATCACTTCCGGGTACTTCACAATTCCGGTCCCCAGTCCTTTTCCGATAGGATGAATTCCATCAACCATTATTCCATTTAGAGTGGTCCACTTGTTCAATACGCTCAATTCCCCATCGCGATAGGCATCATCCAAAAACCATCGTGTTCCTGGATGGCAAAACGGTGAGAGCGAGGGAAGCGTCGACCCCCGACCGTCCTCGGGACCGAAGGGCCGTCAATGCGATCCAATCCGCTTTGTCCGAGCCTAAATGGGCTCGCAGCATATTAGGATCAAGCTGGTACTCTCCTCGTCTTGAGAGTGGTGAATGCATCACGTTTACGTGTCGGTCCAATCCGCACCGCTGAAGCCTCGTCTCAACCACTTTCTTCACCGCGAGATTCTGCTCTAACGATACCAGCGAACGAGAGTTGCTTGAGCCAAAGCCGTGGGTTTCCAAACCTCTTGCCAATACTAAAGTACTCAGTCCAGCGCCGCATTCGATGATCACCTTAGGCTGCTCCTGCTGCAGCAAGTTCCATAAAAAGTGATTGTCTCGCCATCTAGTGTCCACCCGGTTATTGAATCGTCTCGTAAAAAGTCTGCTAGATCCTTCGCGGGCAACGATGCGCAATCAATCTGAGTTGCACCGCGAGCGGAAAAGAAAGGATCCGGAGAGTGACAAAACAATTTAACAATCGAGCGGCAACGCAGCCAATGTTTCAGCGGAACAGGTTGTTTTCCGTACAAAAACCGTAACGCCTTAATGAGCGAGCGGATAGCCCTAATTTGAGTAAGTTGCCGAAACGCCGCGCACTTCAGATCAAGGAAAGGGCTCATGAGTTAACCTCCCAGTGTGATGACCCAGCAGTGATTGTGTCTCGAGCGATGCATGTCATTCCGATTTAGGATGAGCTTTGGGTTTGTGAGACGCTTGCGCTTGGGTTAGGCGCAACTAGTCTGCGCAAAGTCAATTTCGGAGCAGGTGTAGCGTATCTGCATCAGTCGCGCATATTTCTCGCAAAACGATTCGTAGGGTGCAACCAATGTGCCCATAGATTAGTCTTGTCCCTGTTTTGGTAAAATCGTGAGCGATGCCTCGCAAAAATAATTTTGGTAGCTGTGTGATTTATTTCTGTTGGAGTCAGCCCAGGACCCAATTGTCCCCAAACTGCATCATTACGGACCCAGAAGCACACATAATGTGTCCCCGATTAGAGAAATTAAGCCGTGCATCCAATCGGCAGGATCGAAACAGACTTTGAGACCAAGTACAAACCGGGTGTTGCTCTCCTGAGCCTCTCAAAGCGCCACGAACCGAATGTCCGAACGCAGACAAGTGGAAGTAATTCAGCTAAAAACCTGGCGGATTCGTTTTACAATGAGGATGTCGGCTAAATGCTTCGGGCTGGAGATTGCGCGGCTCCTATGACATGCGATGATGAGTAGACGTGAGCTTCCGAGACCTTTAGATCGCGCCTTTGAGAGCTCGCAAGGGATGATCAACCAAGGGCCGGCGGCCATCTGACCCGAAATGATGCGCAGTCACTGACCAATGATTAACTTAACTCCTCGAGGTTACTAGGGCCATGACGGCGCTCAAAGCAGTCAGGAGAGAGAAAAATATAGCCCAGTCAGGTTCCTGGTGGGCGCTCGCATAAAGACTGACGAACAGACCAAGAATGGTGGTTATCACGTTTATGCTAATCGAGATGATCTCGGGAAAGTTTTTGGAAGGCGTTCTTTCGCCCATCCTGAGCGTGCTCGCCATAGCGACCCCCTTTAAGCCTTCCGTCGTTTCCGTGCTACCTTTGTTGCTGTGGGAGTTCTTTCTGTCGCTCGCTGCCCTTGCGACGGCGCGGTTCGCTCCAAGCTCTGTTTCAGCGCTGCCATGAGATCGACGACTTTTCCGCGGCGCTCAGGTGTTGCCGGTTGAACTGCGACCTCTTTTCCTTTTACCCTCAGATCGATCATTGCAAGAAATCGCTGGCGATACTCGTCGTGTTATTTCTCCGGCTCAAACTCCTCAGCGGACATCTTGTCGATCAGATTGTCAGCAAGATCGATTTCGTGCTTCGGAACCTTTTCGATCTCAGCCTTTAGGATCTGCCCAAAGTCGCGGACCTCATTGGCGAAGTACGAAAAGTGCATCACGAGCCCGTTGTTCAATGACCGGACAGCAACAAGGCTTTCTTTGTCGTGAAAAACGGTTTGAGCTATGGCAACGCGCCCGGTTTTCTCCAGCGTCTCGGCCATAAGCCGGTAGGGTTTCTCCGCGCCCTTTTGAGGTGCGAGGTAATAGCTACTCTCGAAGAAAACCGGATCAATCTTTTCGGTTGGGATGAACTCCCGAAATTCCATTCCGTTATTTGCTTCAGCTTCAAGGCTCCCAGCTCCTCTTCAGTAATCTGGACATAATTCCCTTTGGAAAGCTCACAACCGCGGACCAAATCATTCCGTTCCACTACGACTTTGCAGGCCGGGTATCCCATCTGGTTTCGCACCCGCGAGCCGCACTTCATGTGCAGCGGGTGCATGTGAACTCCGTGATCTTCTATTGCTGAATAAATATCGACAGGAATGGAGACGACGCCGAACGAAAGGATACCGCGAGCGATAACCCGAGAAGGCACCATCAACAATAGGCTACCAAGCGGAAGGTTTACAGACTAGATGGCTCTTGAGAGCGCCAGTGAGTATCGTCCGTCTGGCTCGGCTGGCGTGCCTCCTGAGCTGATTCTTCGGCGGGTTCAACAATCGAGCGCCCAGCCATTTTTAGGCGGTTACCTGAGCGAGCAGACCGATAACCGATTATGTCCTTCCAGTCACGAACAAAACGCCAAAACCGGTTATTGCATTCCATGCAGCGATACGGCCGCATAAAGAGAAAAATTGGCAATCTTTCAATCACATTTCGACGGTGCGATTTCCGAACGTTCGTGCTGTCACAGCACGGACAAACTGGTAGATGCGACGCCTTCATAGATCAAAATCCGAGCGACTTGCACAACAGACCGGATGATCGAAGCTGTCGTTACGGATGCAATCTCAACGAAGCGGCTCGAAGCCATCTGACACTTCACTGCCCAAAATATTCAATGTGGAGCGGTTAGCGGCGGCTATTGTGATCGTTGCGCGAATCAGTTGAATTCCCCACACGACTAATAGGACTGACGAATCTGAAAAACCGAGAATCACAATCCTGACAACGAAACGGCCGTATCGAAAAAGAGCTCAGAGTTTTTTCCCAACTATTTTTCCGGTGTGAGAGGCAAATGCCTTGACTGGAGCAATTCGGGCAAATTTTCTTTCCGCTCAGCAGACTAACTGTCAGTCGGCTAAGTGATCTCACACCCATACTGTTGCGGCCGTTCTATTGATCATCTCCTGGAACAGCACCTCATATTGTGCATATCTACTGCCGGAAGCTAACCGCCATTCGTTAAATAGGGCAAAGCATTCTTCATGAAAATCAACAATCATTTCGTGCGGCCCAATTCTTAACCGTGCGGCTATGTAAGAGCTATCCGCGCTAGGATTACCCGCACGGCACTGCATGAAGCAGGGAAACGTCTCTGGAGTTCTGTTTGGGTCTGTTGAATGTAAGGTTTCTTTACACAACGGGTCTAGCATGTGGTTTTGATCTCGCGTGAAAGCCGTCGATTCGTTCAACCGTCGTTGACCAAATCAGCCGAACAAATGTCGCGAAACTAATCCCAACCCCAAAAAAGCGCAACCCGCCAGAAGCCAGGGTGATGAGGAAATAGCAAAAAGCAAAAAAGCAATGCCCAGTAGGAGGCTAAGAGCCCCAATAACTTTTCCCATTTTGCTCTCTCTGCTCGAACAAACTTCAGACGTAAGTTTTTTCTTAGCCCAACAGCACAGCGTGTGCCGTGCGTCGCATCCCAGAAACCCAGTTAAACAAGCAACGGTTTTCGTTATCCGGGATGGGCAATGTTGCCTGAAGCTACCTATATGGAATAATTTAGGTCAAAAATGGACACCCGTTTTTATCGGACTGGGGCTCGGACCGGACGGTCGCGATAAAACTAAGAGCGCCAGAGCCTCCCGAAATGCGTGTAGTTCGTTACCAATCGGGGACTCACTTATCCTGCTATGTAAAGTCAGCTGACACTCACCAACAAAAAACTTTTCCGAAACTCCTTTGTTTCCTAGTAAAGATTCGAGGCATTTTGATTGCACGCAATCCGATCGAAGCTTTAAAAACTTCACTCCCACTATGTGGTGGGAAAAAAAACTCTTCCGAGCGATAAAAATTGGCCCGAACGAAACGCACCCAGCAGTCACGTGAGAGATCGGAAAAATTGATCGCCAAGTGGCAAAAATCAGTTGACGAGAAGACGGCAAGACTGCTCAAGCGTGCTACTAAACATCTGAAGCGGAAAAGACCCAATTCTCGCGTTTAAGTGCTGCTGTGTAGACCTTTTGGCAGAAATCGCTCGACCGCCGCATCCAGAGTTTTCAGACTAACCGGCTTTTGTAACCAATCCATAATGCCTACGAGCCGTAACGTCTCTTGCTCAGGGTTCGATGGGGGCTCAACACTCCATCCGATAATAGGGATCTGCTCTGTGAGAGGTGATTCGTGTAGTTCCTGGGCAACCTCCAGTCCGTTCATATCGGGCAATCGGAGATCCAATAAGATGAAGCTCGGATTGCTGTTCATCGCGCTCCGGATTGCGGCTCTGCCGGTTTCGGCTAAAAGAACCTGAAACCCACGCGCAACCAGCAAAAGTGCTACGAACGTTGCGAGATCTCTAAAATCTTCGACAATAAGTGCGAGAGGAGAATCCATTTGCACCGTCTTGCTTTGCGCAAACAAATTTCCCTGCGGACTCACACCACCTACGCAGACAACACGAGCTGCAGCGGCGAGTCGGCTGGCGCGCCAAGAACGACAGCAATGTGCGTGCCGAACGCCGTGTGCACCTTCAGGTAAGAGATCCGCCGCTCTCCTTACTGATCCTCGCGAAACGCTGTACCGATCAATTTTGCGGCTAAGTCGAACAGGATTTTCCAACCCCGGGCCTGCCTCAATCGGCGCTAATAATTTCGCGGCGCGCTTCAAAACCCAAAACGAAAGCCGGCATTGCTTCGAACAAAACCGCGCGTGGGCTCCCAGTGCGCTTTACTGGATCAATCGTGGAATCGCAGAGCGGGTTGTGAGGTCTCAAGCATGGCAAATCTGAAGCGTTAGCGCTTCAATAATGCACATTTCTCACCGGATTAGTAGTTTGCCCCCTCGACGGAGCCGAATTCTCTCCCCAGCGAAATTTGCCGAGTTCCGGGCAAGCCCTCTTGAACCAGGTTTATCCAGCCGGTTATAAATCTTATTGACCGCTGAGGTTTTCTGCCATGGAATATCGGCGCAAAGAACGCACGCAAATCTGGCATTTTCGCCATGATTGTCCGAACTGGCCAAACGAGTTTAACTTTCTAGTTATGCACAATCGTCCGCATGATTCTTATACGTGTGAGGAGTGCATCGCGCTCAGCAGCACTGACAGAACCGATACGACTCTCGCGAGCCAGGAAAAGGCCGCTGTTGGTTTAAGCTCGAAGGTGAAAGCTGCCTCCTGAAGACCCCCCTTGTAGCACACGCTCTTCACGTGCCCCCGCCGAAGTCCTCAAAACGCCTTTCACGCGTGTCCTGCGCCGGAATGTGAATCCAGCGCGCCGGAAATGGAATTGAGAATTGTTAAACAAAAATCCGCTGATGATCGGCGCCCTCAGAGTGAAAGGCAGCAGGCTAGACTAGAAAAGTGGGCGAACGCCTGGCGCAACTTCGTGGGTTGGAACTCCTCGAAGTCAATCTCCACATTAATTTGCGTGTCGTTCGGTAGCTTTCCGGTTCGTGACTCGTACTCTCGCTTGAATGCATCGGCAAGCACGGCAAACAGTCTGTTTCGTCCGTCTTTGGAAACTGACCACGTGAGTCCGTAGCACAGCCGGATTTCGATGCCGTCGAGCTCGCTCAGTTCCAGTTCAACTGCTTCGTTCATGCTAAAAACCTGCGCGCGAAAAATTTCGCCGCCGGATCGTCATCATCCTCTTCGATTTTTGCCGCGGTTACCTTCCCGGAACGTCGCCGGCGTGCAACCGAATTCCTGAAGCCCCTGGCGAAAATCGTTGTAAGCTTGCTTTGCGATCCCCACTTCCGGCCGGCTGCAGAGTCCATTGCTATCTGTCTCGTGCGTCAATCCGCTTTTTAAATCGTTCACTGCCCGCGGTATGTGCGCCAACGCTCGCAGACAGCACTGAACAGATAGAGCCCAAAGACGTCAAGAGCCGATTCTTGAGCAAGTGCGGTACGTGCGCTTCCCAGCATTCGCGGCCGTAGAGATCCAACCACTCCGGCGCTGGCGCGTCTCGAGCGGTTTCGGCTTCGGCTCGTTCGGATTCTCGCGATCTTTGCGAAAAGTTCCCTGGAGTTGCTTGATCACTGCTGGTTTTCTCGGTCTGCCTTTCACTTTTTAGCCTTTCGGGATTACGCGTATTTTTCGACTAGGCAGTTCGATTTCGTGATTCTAAAAAAAAACTTCGCCCTGACGCCGAAATATGCAGCGAGTGTATTAATCCGCAGCAAGACGGTTTTTAGCCGTTAGCGATTTGCTGACCTTGGCTTTCCTGAACGTCTCGGCCCGAATGCCTCTCGATTCTATCGTCGTCGATCATATCGGCAATGATTTCTTTCAGGCTTTTCACTTTCGCAACTCTTTCCATGCCGAACCGCTGAGGATTGCCTGATAGAGAACTCACCAGCGGCCTCTTGTAACCATCCAATTGCGCCAGCGCTTTGGAATTTGCTCTCGCCTTGGGTTTGTTCTGGAGCACTACGTCTATCGCGTGATTGAACGTCCCCAACGCGTCACGTTAAGGACCCCCAAGTAAGGAAAGGCTAATAAACGCCAGGGTCTGCCTACACAGCGCCGACCGCCAAAACCGCCACCAAACGGTCAATCTATCATCGCTTGCGGCATACCAGCATACTTTCAACCAGAAGCGACCAAGCAATTGTGAGAACGCCGGCTCAGGATAGTAACCTGCCTGTTGATTCGCCGCTTGCAGACGCAATAACCAGGTCTCTGCCCATTCAAGGTAGATGAGATCTGGTCTGAACCCTCGTTTGCGCATGCTGCGCAATAACAAGTGGCGTTTCAAATCAGTATCGGTAAATGAAATACCCAGGAGATGGAATTGCGCTGCATAGATAGCCAATCGTTGCCCGTCTGTGCGAGCGGCCTTTTGTTGGGTAAGCTGTCCAGCATGCATCCGACGACGAACCAAAACTTCAGGTAGAGTGGCGAGCTTGTGATTGGCAGCAATACGCGCCCAGAGCTCGAAATCCTCACAGATATCAAATTCTTCTCGATGCCTGTACGCACGTAGCATATCAGTGCGGGCCATACTGGCAGAATTCTCGATCCCCTGTTGGAAGAGCCGCCATGCGGCGATCTCTCCTGGCGAGGTGGGTTTGCGCTTAATCCTGCCCGACGGGCGTCCTTCTTCGCTCATCCACTCGATCCAAGATCCTACCGCTGCATAATCTGGATGGTTATCAAGAAAGGCGATCTGTTTCGCAAGCCGCTTGGGATACGCCCAATCGTCGCTGTCCAAAAATGCCAGATACTCGCCGCGCGCGAGTTGAATACCTTTATTGCGGGTCGTCGCTACACCGCGATTTGCATTGTTACGGACCAGGCGAATGCGCGGATCGCTATAGGATAGGACAACGTCTATGGTTCTGTCGGTTGATCCGTCATCGACAACGAGCAGTTCGAAATCAGAAAATGTCTGAGACAATATGCTGTCGATGGCGACAGCCACGTACTTCTCGCGGTTATAAACCGGAATGACGACACTAACCTTCGGCAATCCAGTCACAGCAACGATCCTGCACTTGCGCTTTGACGATACTCCCGGTTCCAAGTTACCACGCCCGCTCTGGAGGAAACCCTTCCTTTGATTCCCACACAGAACACCGGCCGCCACGAATTTTTTCAAAGACAGTAAGCCCCGTCATCTTCGTTTCTGTCGACACGGGCTGGAGAGACTGCCACCCGCCGACCGGCTACACGGGGGCCACGTAGGCCGTGAAAATAACCGCGCCAGGTGGAAGACCCATCGAGCGTCCGGCGCGATTCCGCACGAAGACTTCACGGTTGATTCTGTCCGCTCTAGGGTTACCGTCACACGACGATGCCGAGACGATACTAGTTAATTAGACATTTCACTGTGGCGGTTGGTTCGCGTGTGGTACGGCACCTTGAGCTGTGCTGCTCCGGATTTTCGGGCCGATTGACTGCCACAGCCGGGCTGCTGTATTAACGCCCAGCCGGTGGATCATATTTGTATCGCCGTAATCAAATTCAATCTGCTGCAAACCCATGGCCCTCACGGGTGTGATGGAGACGAAAATCGAAAGGCTTTTCCAGTCAGCGTTACGGCAGTCTGCGCAAATATGCGGCTCTGTTCGAGAACACGACGGTATACTGGTTTTGAGCTATCACATACATTGGTATGGTTCCCGTCGCGCTTAGCCTGTCGTATGTTGAGCGATCCGTGAGCACAAAAATCGATTGAGGCCCAAGCCATTTTCGCCACAGTCCTGCATCATCGAGGGCATCGCGATTGCGATCTTCACCCCATAACTCGAAGGACTCAGCCCAGCCTACTTGAGTGATATGGCGCTGCAGATACAGCGGAAGATCTTGGTAATAGGCATGATAAGTGGCAACTTCATCTGAGGCGGTTAAGTAGGGTTTAATCGCCGACGCAAGATCTTTGACCGAGCGCCGGGCATCGAAAATCGGCAAACTGCTGTCGAGTATAACGAGAAATAGCGCTGCAGATGCCGTCCATGCACCGAACGCTGCTGGAAAGCCGTAACGTTTGCGCAAGAAAAGCGCAGCTAGTGCTCCGCTGAGCAAAGTCGCGCTTTGAAAAACGATGTAAGGCGTCAGTCCCTTCATATCAGCAAAGGTGGTCAGAGAATTCGGCGCCATAGTGCTTTCTTCTGCCGGAACTTCAAGACTCGGCCAATTCGAATAGCGTTCAAAGTAATGCTGCAATCTCAAGGTGCCGGCAGAAATAGTTACCAGGATGATGATTAGAAGAGCCCAGAAGCTGGCGCCAATGCTTTCTTGGGTAGGTTGATCCCATGCAGCTGAAAAATACCTGCCAATGAGCATAGACAGCGGCGGAAACATAGGCAGGATATAAGGGATGGCTTTGGAGCTAGAAAATGAAAAAAACACTAAAACCCAGGCAGGCCAAAGCGCGAGAAAAAGCGGTTCCTGGTAGTCATAGCGTTGTCGCCGAGATGAAACTAGATTATATCTGATCGCCGGCAGCAAGAATGTAGTCCAAGGAAACAGACCGATGAGGAAAACCGGTACAAACGCCCACGAATGATCGAAAAGCGTGCCTGTCTGATAGAGAAACCGGTGAAAATGCTCACGGACGAAATAAAAATTTATAAATTCAGGATTCCTGATTGAAACGAGAACATGCCAGGGGACGGCAATTGCGAGAAACAATCCCAGACCGCTCGCAAAATTCATGGTTCTGAAAAAACTTCCTTGACTGAAGAGAAGCATCCAACTCGCGATCACTAGGAAAGGGATGACGATCCCAATCAATCCCTTTTGTAAGACTGCAAGTCCCATGAACCCGTAAAAAGCCCACATTGCGGTACGCCTTTTTCGCCCGAGCATACGAGTAGCACACAAAAATGACAGCAGCGCACAAGTGATAAAGGCCGATAACTCCATATCGAGATTGGCGATGTGGCTCATTCCGTAGTGCAACCCCGTCGTCGCCAACACAGCGGCCGCGATGATTGCGCTCCGACGGCCAAAAATCATTCTGCCGCCGAGGTAAACGGCCAAACAAGAAAGAATTGCGAATACTGCCGGCCAGAAACGAAGCGCCCACTCGTTCAAGCCAAATGTTTTTATCGCCAAGCTTTGAAGCCAATAGAACAGTGGCCGCTTTTCGAAGAATTTAACACCGTTGAGACGAGGCGTAACATAATCGCCGCTAAGCAACATTTCCCGCGCGACTTCGGAGTAACGGCCTTCGTCTGGCGACCACAAAGCACGATTGCCGAGATGGAACCCATAAAAGACCGCAAGGACTAATCCGAGCGACAGCAAGTCCCCCAGCCAACAATCACCTATGGACACGGTGGTGGTCACGGCGTTTGCAGCGGAATGTGGCGCTTGTCTACTGCTTGCGAATTCGAAGAGGTCTCGCTGGCCGCGATTGGACCCCGGAGTTGGTTCAGCGCCGCGCTAAGAAAATGCTGATCGTAGACTCCGGATAGGCGGACAAAATACTCCGGCAGCTGAATCCATGGAACATTTGGATAACAGTGATGAATTCGGTGCAAGTTAAAATTCAGCACCAATCGCGAAATGGACCGAGGCATGAAAAGATTATGCCCAGAAGCGGTGACGCCCAATGGTGTTCCGTAGTGGTAGACGTTGTCATGAAAGGAAACCAAGAAAGTTCGGAGTATTAGCAGCGCTGCGAAAATGCGCCAGTGCTGTCCAAAACAACAGGCGCTCAAAGCCAATATTACATAGATGACCACCCCATCGATTTGCGTTTGTCGAACGACGGCTTCATCCGTAAATTGTGCCGCCAACCATTTTTCCTGCAGACTGCCTTGATTCAAGAGACGGGAACGCATTCTAGCGAAGATTTTTGGCGGCAAGAAGAAAATAAATATCGACGAGACTTCGACTAAATAGAGACCGCAAAAAATGTAGTAGAAATATTGAATTGACGCACGAAAACACGAAACGTTCGCGGGATCATAGATTTCCGTTCCCTTTTCCGTAATCGCGCGATTGAACTTATGATGTGAAAGATGGGTGAGCCGCAGAATATTGAAGGGTGAGCCGAAACAAATGGCCAGCATTCGTCCGAAAATGCGGTTCAGTCGACTCGATGAATTGAAAACTCCGTGGATTGCTTCATGAAGCAGCGCCCACAGCGGAGTGATCGTAAAGGCGAGCGGAATTACCAGGTATTCCCAACGCGATGCTTTCGGTAACAAATAGATGGGCAGAATGAAAAATTGAACCAACTGTAACAAGATAAACAAGCCGGCCAAAGAAAAATTCGCGACCTCGAGAATCTGAAGCTTGCCCAACTCGCTCGCACTAGATACCGAACCTCGCGGGTACGACACGTCAATTTACCCCTAACCCGACAGTACAGAAAAGTTTGCGATGAATGCCCTTTCGGTACAGGCGCGAAGAATTGAGCCTCGGACAATTTCACTCACGTGCGCCAACGTTGCTAACGTAACGCAGCAGCGATGAAGCCTCAATTTTTTCGGTCAAATCGAAAGGGCTAATTTACCGAAATTAGGGGCTATGAGTGTCTAGCTCGGACGAGCTATTAAACCAGACGGTGTACGTGGACGGGTTTACGAGCCAGGAAGCTGCCCTTGTTTTAGCGCGAGCGCCCCCGCCTGTACTCGATTTCGGAGATGTAGTTTTGCGAGAAGGTTTTTGAGGTGGTTCTTCACAGTGTTGTCGGCGATGATGAGGCGGCAGCCGATTTCCTTATTGGTCAGTCCGACGGGCAGCAATTTTAAGATATCGCGCTCTCGTTCGCTGAGCTCGTCGAGCAGACTATTTGGCGGACTTGTTGAAGAAGATGCGGCTCCTTCAAGATTTTGCTCGCCGTAGTGCCTGACAGAGGGGCTTCGCCACGGGCGACGCCGAGCAATAATTCACTCAAACTCACCGGTGTAATTTTTTTGATAAATAACCGTAGGCGCCAGCCTTAATAGCCTCAAATACGTCTTGCTCCCCTTCGGAAAAGGTTAGAATCACCACCTTTGTCGCGGGTCGTTTCTTGGTGATCTCCCGGTCGCGTCCAAGCCATTGAGAACCGGCATGTGGATGTCCATGAAAATCTAATTGATAATCGTATCGGAGTTGTCCGACAAGATTGGATTCTCATTCGTATTAGGATTCGACTTGCCGATCGAATCGAGCAATTTTAACAGCATCGTCGACTGCACAGGTTTCACTAAATGGTAACTAAAACCTGCTTCCGAACTGCGACGCCGATCCTTCCCCAACCGGATACTGCGATGAGATACATTCGCTCGCCCCAAGGCTGCTTTCGGATTTGGCGACACACCTCATAGCCGTTCATATTGGGCATTCCTATATCTAACAATAGCAATTCCGGTCTGAACTTCTCGGCCGCCAAGAGTGCCTCTTGCCCACCATACGCGGTCTGTACGTCGTGCCCTTTCTTTTTTAGCAGCTTCGCCAAAATATCTGCTGCATTCTTCCGGTCATCGACCACCAAAATCCAGTAGATTTTGGCTGTATTTGCTTCTTCGTTTCACGCGCATGGCCAGAATCCGCGGTAACGTTGCTCGTAATGACCGGCAGTCGGACAGAAAACTCACTTCCTTTGCCAACGCCGTCGCTTCGAGCCGTGATAGACCCTCCGTGCATCTCGACCAGGTTTTTGACGAGCCACAGGCCGATCCCCAGTCCCTCGTGTGCGCGTTCATAGAGTGGCTCTGCCTGCGAAAACATTTCAAAAACTTGGGGAAACATTTCGGGCTCGATCCCAATGCCATTGTCTTTTACCGAAACAGCGATCTGGTTTCCTTGTCGTTCAGCGCTCAGCCAAATCTTACCGCCTTCTTGGGTGAATTTGGCGGCGTTCTTGTGTAGGTTTAAAAAAACCTGCGCCAGCCGAACGGCGTCCGCCTCAATGTACGTAGGCTCAATCGGCAAGCGCGCGGTCAAATCGTGACCGGCGTCGTCAATGTGCGAGCGACTAGTTTCAATGGCGCTTTGTACGATCTGCTCCAATGTGACGCGGGTTTTCCGCAGCTCTAGTTTGTTCCTGCTTACACGATTTACGTCGAGGAGATCGTCAAGCAAGAGCCAGTCACAAACGAGATAGCCGAGGACTTGAACGCGGCGCAGCCGGTTGGCTTCCGCTGAGTGACGCGGCCGAGCACTGTCTCGCTAATCGGCTCCAAGCCGCCCTAAAATTACAGCGCGCTGTTGTTCTTCATCGGCTCCGCCTCACAAATCGTTGCGGCATAGCAGTTCAATATATTGGTAGGAAAAAGATCTTTTCTTGCCCGGAATTTGTCCTCAGCAGGCGCTTTCGTTTCAGGCTCACTTGCGATACTGGTCGCGCTCCGATTCAGAGCAGTACAACGGAGCATGAACCCATGCCTGATGGCAGAACCGCACCTCTCAATCTTACCGAATTGGTAACTGTCATGAATGAAATTGCACCGGCAATTCTGGCCATGGATGCAGGCGATCCACAACGTGCTTCTTTTACTAAAGCCAGTGTGAACAGCTCGGCCAAATTCGCACGCCCATCCGCTCATATGCTAGCAATGATCGATCAGCGAATCGACGAGCTTTCAGATGAGACGGCAACGCTTACGATAGGCGAGCCACGGCGGACATCTACACTGACCCGAGCGGCTTCAAGGTTTGAGGGATGACCCGCGAAAATAATCTCGCGCGATAGATAGAATGAAACCGATATTCACGCCGAGTCCCCCGGCGGTAGCAAAAATGCCTTGGCAAAAATAGGCAACACTAGGTTTTGCTGAGCAAATTTTTTTTCTTAAAAAAATCCTTGTTTTTTGTACTCAAAGTCACATAGACAGCTCTTTATGTCGAAGAATAAATAAACTCAGCCCGATTCACCAATCGTGGCTGGATCAACGCTCATCGTCGGAACCGAAGGAGGAGAAGCGTTATGAGCAGAGTGTTTGAAGCGCTGGCTGCGGCACTATACGAGAAAAAAGAGTTGGCGAAGCCCGAAATGGATGAAACTGCCGCCGAAGGTGATTTGATTGCAAAATTTTATCGCACACGACGAAGACCCGTATTGACCGAACCTCACTCGGCGTTGCGCATTACTCAGTTAAAAGCTGATTCCGACTGCTATGAACTTGCTGTGCACGATCGTAAAACCGTGTCGACAAACTGCAGAGTTTTCCATTTTAAACCAACAACGGTGGCGGCGCTGCTTGCCGCCGCTGTCTTGACCATTGTTTATGTCGTCATGCTCACCAGTTACGCCAATCAAAAGGGAGTCAACAGCGCGAATGCAATCCACAGTAGACCGAATAATGTTCCTGTAATCGAAGCATCGAAACGTGCCGAGACGATATTCGCTAAGCGGGACATTGGTATAGTTGCTGAGACTGATAGCGCACCAATCCTCGCCGACCTGGATTCCGTTCCTCCACCCGTGCAAAGCGGGAATCCTTACAAGACCTGGACGGTGCAGGTTTCGGCGATAACTTCAAAGGAAGTTGCGGATGAGTTAATGAAGCAGTTAAAAACTGCAGGGTACGATGTCTATGTTGTTCAGGCTGAGGTGAAAGGCCGAATATATCATCGCGTGCGAATCGGTCATTTCACGGCGCGCGAAGAAGCGGAACCTTTGCGGCAGGCGCTAAGTCGGCACGAGGCCTACCGCGACGCGTATCTTGCCAGCGATTGAGCATTCCAGTTTGCGTCGGCGGAAACCTTTAAGCTCAATGTCGGTTTGAGTTAGGCAACAATCGCTTGATTAGCGCGTCAAATTCTTTTAGGGAGAATCCGTTTGCAAACCAATGCCTTCACAAAAAATTCCCGGTCCCGAACCCCGACGACACGCGCGCTATATAGTCAGTGATACTATAGTAAGCAGCACCGCGGCGTAGCCCAGCCAGAAGGCGAAAAACAGCCAGTTAAAGGTAGCTATATGTCCCACAGCATCAATTTCGGACGCACGCGTAGTGCCACGACTAAATAGCGAACTTCTGGTTCATTTCGCGGAATTTGACCGACTTCAGGGCGAGGACCCGGCGAAGGAAAAAACTAGTCACGACTACGATTGACGTAGATTTACTGCTACTTGGAAGCTCGGGCGTAAGCATATAAAAGACGGAATGCCTTCCCCCGATAATAGTCCCAATGCTGTTCAGACCTCGACAATTTGACCTGATTCCCCGCTTCTTAGAAGTTTCAGGTCAAATCGCCCTCGCGCGCGCTCCATTGACTTGAAGTAAATTCTTCAAAGCTCCCTCGCTAACAACGGCACGCTTTCCGCTCAGTAGCTTTCGCCGCCGGGGTGAAAGATTACGCTATCGCGCCCGGACAACTTGATGTCCTTTCTTTCTCTCGGCGGTCAAGTTTTCAGTGATGGAAAATGTTGCCTCAGTCTGGTTACTGTTCGGGATTGGTCTGATTGCGTTAAATATACTATCCCAACGCTTTTCAATCAGTAGATACCGCATACTAGGACGGGTTCTCAAAATATTCTTCGATTGTTACTTTTCTATTTTTCTTTTACTTGACCACCTTTGCCATAAATCTTCGCTACGCACTAGATTCCGCGTTTTTAAACTTTTGAAGGACCGAGGTGAATACGAAGCGGATTGAAGCTGATCCGACATTGTTGACGCCACGGGAGGCCGCTAAATTGCTGAACGTTTCGATCCCGAGAGTGCTGTACATGATTCACAGCAAAAAATTGCCCGCTCTCAAGGTGGGCAGCCAATGGCGTATTTACAGAAACGATGTCACCAAACTGATAGCACGCTGTCACTAAGCTGGTTTCACAGTTCCCCCGAAATTTACAAACGACCTACTCGTTGGGCAACGTTTAAAATTGACCCGCACGGCGTCGATTTTATACATACCGAATTTCTGGGTCGACGTCCGTTGCCAGCGGCTGCCAGCTCTCAAGGCACTAAACCGACCGCCTGACATACATCGCACAATCTGGTGCCGGATAAACTGATGGCGAGCGCGCGAGCGATGACGGCAGCATTGATTAAGTTGATGTTCGCCCCCTGGCATCAGACAAAGCTTTTAGTGTCTCGCGCAATAACGCCTTTTCACCCTTGAAGCGAGTATTTTCGCTGGATAGTCTTGTTTTAGTGTGTCAGAGCTAGGGGTTGCCGCAGGATGAGAAGAGAGACCGCTTCGACCTGGATACTCGCAAGCCTTTTCCTGCTGACAATAGGAATGGCGCTGTATGTATTTAACTTTCCCGGACACGGTAAATTGGCGGGATTCTTGGCAGCGATGGGGTTTCTCTATTTTTGCATTGGGGCTGTGTTGACCATTATACATGATCGTCATATGGCCAAGCGCACGCGAGCGGGGCGAGAATGAGTCATCTTTTTTGATCCGACCAAGTAACGCAATCTGCAAGCGACCGCTGGCGACCGACGGTCTAGCGGATCAGGACAATTGACGAAATGCTCGCAGTCCGTGCTTACCGACAATGGCTCTGAGTTCATGAAGCACTTCGATCAGGAACTTCGCCGGTTGCACAAAAACCATTGGCACGCCTATTCCAAGACTTCCACGATGAATGCCACGTGGAACGCTCAACGGAACCCTTCAGGAAGAGTTTATCGACCATCACCAAGAGCTCCTGACCGAACCTGAGCAGTTCAACAAAAACTGATTCCTTGGCTGAGTGGTACAACGCCGAAAGACCTTATGGGCTTTAAAACTCGATGCACCGGTCCAATTTCTCTTGAAACAAAATCCCTCTTTGTGCAAACACATGGTGGCCCAATACAATTTGCTTGACAAATTTCCAACGACTCGGGTATGAAAGATTCAAGCTACACTCTGCAATAAAACTTAAGGCCAGAGGTTCTAAGCCCAGAGCCCGGGTTTCCAGCAATGGAAGCACCGGGCTTTTTTTATGTCTGACGCTGCATTGGAACTGATGTTTTTTTTCGCGGAAGTATCGGCGGTCGGTATCGCCGTGTGCGCAGTAGGAATTATCGACGAGCTATTTAGCGCGAAAGAGGAGCTAGCCGGGCACGGTACACGTTTACACAGACATTGCTTTGTCCCTAATGGAGGAGCCCTCATGACAATTTTCTCCTTCGGTATGATTAGTCTGTCGATTGTCGTGTTCTCAATTGCCATTATTTTATACGACCAGGAGAATCTGCAGGATCCCGTGCTTGCATTTACACAGAATGTACTTGAGATACTTTCCATCGTGTTCCTGGCCGTCGGAATTTGCTTGGCGATCGTCGATCGGATGCGGAGAAAAACTCGGACGCGTGGGCATAATTTTGCGACTGCGCGTCCGCCGAATTCGTCGAACTGGCAAAGATTTAAAAATCTGTTCAGGTGAAAATGAGATTACTCATTGCCTACCTGCTAATGGCAATCAGCAGTGCGTTGGCAGTTATTGACATTTACGTGCGCCTTAAGTCGAGAGGTCCCAACCGAGCCAACGCGAGATGTGCGTGAGGCTCCGCTTAGGTCAGGTACGGTGGTCCAAACAACACCCGTTGAGCAACTGAGGACAGCTTAGTCTCGGCAAAACATTGGTCGCGTGCAACCATCCGGCACTGTGCGATGGCGTGGGCATCTTATTTGATCGCGAACACATATTTTTATCGGTCGGTGGAGCGAAATTAATGAGGATCTTGGTTGTAACGACGACTTTCAACAATTCGCTCGAAGTGATCGCTTTTTTGCCCAGGGCAACCCCATTTGCGAGCATCCTATATTCGCGGCTGGCTCTGTCGCACTTTGGTAAAAATCGCTCGTACACTGATATCAACTACACTTCATGATTTGTTCTAACCTGCTCTGGCATTACAGAGCCAAATTAACCTCTACGGCGAAGATTTAAGGCAAATTTGCCGCGTCCTCATGACGGAATAAAACTCCCACAAAGTAAAGCAAGTTTGCTAAAATGTCCCAAATAGCCAGAGGCACAGCTCATGCTGTCGCGAAGTAATTTTGCTGACCGGAGTTGACAGGTGCATGGATGCCACGATGCAGCGGCATTGGAGAAGGAGGGTTTGGACAGGGGAGGTCTTGAGCTCTGCAGTTCTCGGCACCAGCCGAACAGAGAAATGAGGAGAACACCAGTGGCCAAAACTAGGATTGTCTGGATTCCAATCTATTTTACCGTT
>Ga0075425_100001282_pt1 | contig 24492 bp, 26 predicted proteins | sample SoiMethybrSBSTD4_FD_75300 | JGI IMG/M metagenome (GOLD analysis project Ga0075425, IMG submission 75300) | Bulk soil microbial communities from a Populus tree surrounding site in Tennessee, USA - Soil MetaG P. TD hybrid SBSTD4 | ecosystem: Environmental > Terrestrial > Soil > Tree plantation...
GAACGTCGTCCGCGTGCGCAGCGACGGCTTGTCGAACAGCATGGCCACGTGCCGGCCGTTCAGCGCGTCGGCGGTCGGCGCCTGATGGCCGAAGGAGCGATCCGCTTTCACCTGCGCCGCCAGCTGGAGGCACCGCTCGAAGTCCGAGTAATCGAAGTCGAGGACGGACAGGAAGTCCTTGCGGCGGGCCACGAGTGTTGTGGGCATGTCTGTCATGTCCGGTAATCGGCGTTGATTCGCACGTACTCGGCGCTCAAGTCGCACGTCCATACGGTCGACGATGCGCTGCCGGATCCGAGATCGACGCCGACCTCGAGGTCGCGTCCTTTCAGATACTCGGCCGCGCTCGGCGCGAGCTCGTCATGCGGCTGGCCGTTCTTGAACAGCACGATCGATCCGATCGTGACCGCGGCCTTCGAGGCGTCGAATGCCACGCCCGCACGTCCGGCAGCGCAGATCAGGCGGCCCCAGTTCGGATCGCCGCCGTGGATCGCCGTCTTGACGAGCAGCGAGTTGGCGATCGTCTTCGCGGCTCTGCGGGCGTCCAACGCGGACGCGGCGCCGGTCACCTTGACGGTCACGAGCTTCGTGGCGCCCTCGCCGCCGCGCACGATGCCCATCGCCAGCTCCCGGCACACCGCCCGGAGCCCCTCGACGAACGCCGCGTAGCTCTTCTCGTCGATCGCGGCGCCGCTCGCGCCGTTGGCGAGCAGCATCACGCAGTCGTTGGTGGAGCAGTCGCCGTCGACCGTAATGGCGTTGAAGCTCTCGTCGACCGCGTCTATCAGCGCGCGCGAAAGCAGCGCGGGCGGAACGTCGGCGTCGGTCGTCACGAACGCCAGCATCGTGGCGAGCATCGGCTCGATCATCCCCGACCCCTTGCACATGCCGCCGATGGAAACCGTCCGTCCGCCAATCGCGATCGCCGCCGCCGCCTCCTTCGGAAACGGATCGGTCGTCATGATCGCGCGCGAGGCCGCGGAGCCCTGGTCGGCGCCGACCGCCTGAAAGGCCTTCGGTACGCCCGCACGGATCTTGTCCATCGGCAGCGCGACGCCGATGACGCCGGTCGACGCGACGAGCACCTGATCCACCGCGCAGCCGACGGCCCTCGCGGCGAGCTCGGTCATCTCGCGCGCGTCGCGCATGCCGGCGTCGCCCGTGCACGCGTTCGCGCAGCCGCTGTTCACGAGGATCGCGCGCACCACGCCGTCCGATTTCGCGAGATGCTCGCGCGAGACGAGGACCGCGGCTGCCTGGACTTTGTTGGTCGTGAACACCGCCGCCGCGCGCGCCGGCGGATCCGAGACGAGCAGCGCCAGATCCGCGTTGCCGTTCGCCTTGATGCCCGCGCTGATCCCCGCGGCTGTGAACCCGCGCGGCGTGGTGACGCCGCCGGAAATGGTTGAAGTGACGCCCATGCCGCCCGCGAAGGCGCTCCTATGCCGGCGGCGCGGACAGCGTGCACGGGACGTCGTCGCCCGCGCGGTCCTCGATCGACTTCGGCCGTCCGTAGTCCAGCGGAACGACCATGGCGTACTGGCCGCACTTCTTGAACTGCGGGCATTTGAGGCAGTCGGTGAACACCTTCTCGAGGAGCCACGAGTGCGGCACGATCGAGAATCCCATGCGCGTGAAGTACCCGGGCGCGTGCGTGAACGCACACAGTTTCTCGTAGCCGTCGCGCTGCGCGCGCCGACGCAGCTCGTCCACGAGCATCGTGCCGGCGTGGCTGCCTCGCGCGACAGGGTCGACGACGAGCGAGCGCACCTCCGCGACGCCCGGGCTGAGCGGCGCGAGCTCGGCGCAGCCGACGATCTTCCGTTTCGAGACCGCGAGGACGAAGCGCGTGGCGTGGACCGTCAGCTCGCCGAGCGATCGCGGCAGCAGGTGCCCCTCTTCGAGATTCGCGGTGATGAGCGCGTGGATCGTTGCGGCGTCCGCCGGGTCGCCCGACCGCAGCGTGACCTTCGCGCGCGAGTGTTTTCGTGTCGTCATCCTTGGGCTCCGACGGCGGCGAGCGCCGCGTCGAGGCGCGCCAGCGCCTCGTCGATGTCCGGTTCGGTGATCACGAGCGGCGGCAACAGCCGGACGACTGTCTCCGACGTGCGATTGACGATGACGCCGCGTTCGAGGCCGGCGGCGACGACGGGGGCGGCATCGCGATTGAGGTCGAGGCCCCACATCAACCCGGCGCCGCGCGCCTCCTTGACGAACGCGTGCTTCGCGGCGAGCGCTTTCAGCGCGCGCTCGAAATGACGGCCGACCCGCGCGACGTGTGCCATCAGCCCGTTGTCGACGAGCTCGGTGAGGTACACCAGCGCCGCGCGGCACGCGAGCAGGTTGCCGCCGTACGTCGTGCCGTGATCGCCGAACTTGATCGCGTCGGCGACGTCCTGGTGCACGAGCGCCGCGCCGATCGGCACGCCGCCGCCCAGCGCTTTCCCGACCGAGACGAGATGCGGCTTCAGCCCCAGCGCCGAAAAAGCGAACGCCTCGCCCGTGCGGCCCAGCCCGCTCTGAATTTCGTCGGCGATGTAGAGCGCCCCCGTCTTCGCGCACGCCTCGGTGATCGACGCCGCGAACGCCGGCGAGAGCGGACGGATGCCGCCTTCGCCCTGAATCGGCTCTGCGATGATGGCGCAGGTCTTGTTCGACACCGCGGCGAGGAGCGCCTGCGGATCGCTGTTCGACACGAACTTCACCGTCGGCAGCAGCGGCTCGAACGGCTCGCGGTAGTGCGGGTCGGACGTCACCGACAGCGCGCCGAACGTGCGGCCGTGGAACGAGTGCTCGAGCGCGATGAACTCGGCGCGCGGCTCGCCCTTCGTGAACCAGTAGCGGCGCGCGAACTTCAGGCACGCTTCGACGGCTTCCGTGCCGCTGTTGCAGATGAACGCGCGATGGAGGCCGGACAGCCTTGCGAGGCGCTCGGCGACCTGGCCCTGCAGCGGCTGATAGAACAGGTTCGACGTGTGGATGAGCGTCTGCATCTGGTCCGCGACCGCGCGCGCAAGCGCCGGATGCGCGTGGCCGAGGGCGGCGACGCCGATGCCCGACAGCAGGTCGAGGTACTCCTTGCCCTGATCGTCGTACAGACGGACGCCCTGCCCCCGCACGAGCGTGACCGGATTCCGCTTATACGTCTGCAGGACGTAGCGCGCTTCCCGCGCGACGACTGCGTTTTCGACTGCCACCGTCATTCGTTCCGTCTCCTGCGCCCGCGAAGCGCCGCGCTCCGGACCGGAGCGCGAGCTTTCAGGCGAGCGATTCGTTGTGCGATCGGATCCGGGTCGCCATCGGCGACGAGCCCTCGACCGCCGCCGCAATGAGCGCGTCCGTCTTCCGTCCGTCCACAATCACCACGTCGTCGACGCCGCCGTTCAACGCGTGTTCGCACGCGCGCAGCTTCGCGATCATCCCGGCGCTTGCCGTGCCGTCGCTCACGAGCCGGGCGAGCGCGCCGGCGTCGAGCGCCGTCAGCGTCGCGCCGCTCTTGTCCAGCACCCCCGGTGTTCCCCCCGCGACGACGAGCCGGCTCGCCCGGACGCGCGCCGCGAGATGGCCCGCGAGCGTGTCGGCGTTGACGTTCAGCAGCCGGCCGTCGCGACCGATGCCGATGCACGCGATTACCGGGACGAAGCCCTCGCTGACGAGCGTGTCGAGCAGTCGCGTGTCGGCCGCGCCCGGATCGGCGACCGGAATGCCGACGCGGCCGAGGTCGACCGTCCGACCGGTCTGGTCTCCAGCCGCGCGATGCGGCGGCGCGACCTCCGAGAGGCCGACCTTCGCGTCCGCGCCCGTCAGACCCACCGCGCGCACGCCCTCGGTGTTGAGCGCGGCGACGAACCGCGTGTTAATCACGCCGGCCAGCACAGCCACCGCCACATCGAGCGTCGCATCGTCGGTGATCCGCAGTCCGTCGATCTGCTTCTTCTCGATGCCGGCCGTCTTCAGGGCCGCGTCGATCTCTTTTCCGCCGCCGTGCACGATGATCAGCCCGGCCGCGTCGCGCGCGAGCGTTTTGATCCCCGAGACGACGTTCGCCAGATACGCGGGATCCTCGAGCAACTCCCCGCCGAACTTGAGGACGAGCGGACGGCGCGTCACAGCAGCCCCGCGCGGGCTTGACTCACACCGCGGGGCTCTTCCCGCGGGCGCGCCTTCATAACAGCCCGACGCGCTCGTCAATGCCGAGCATGACGTTCATGTTCTGCACGGCCTGGCCCGACGCGCCTTTCACGAGGTTGTCGATGACCGACACCAGAATCGCGCGGCCGTCCGGCTGGACGCGCCAGCCGATGTCGCAGAAGTTCGTGTGCGCGACGTGTTTGATCTCCGGCAGCGCCGATCCGACGAGCCGCACGAACGCCGCGCCGGCGTACGCGCGCGCATACACGTCGGCGAGCGCTTCTTCGGTCGTGCCGGGCGCCACGCGCACGTAAATCGTCGACAGGATGCCGCGATCGAGCGGAACGAGGTGCGGCGTGAACGTGACCTGACGGCCCACGCCCTGCTCGATTTCCGCGCCGTGCCGGTGATTGAAGACGCCGTACGCCGACAGGCTGCCGTGCACCTCCGAGAAGTGCGTCCGCTCGGACGGCGTCTTGCCCGCGCCCGATACCCCCGACTTCGCGTCGACGATGACGTCGCAGCCGGCGGCGAGCAGCCCCGCTTCGACGAGCGGCGCCAGCGCCAGCAGCGTCGCTGTCGGGTAGCAGCCCGGGTTGGCGACGAGGCGCGCGCGGAGGACGGCGCCGCGCTCGCGTTCGGTGAGGCCGTAGGCGACGCCGTCGGGCAGCCGGTTCGTTTCGGGATACCACTTCGCACGGCTCGCCGCGTCGCGAAGGCGGAACGCGCCGGACAGATCGACGACGCGGACGCCGGCGTCCACGAGCGCCGGGGCGACCTCCGCGGCGGCCTTGTCGGGCAGCGCGAGGAAGGCGACGTCGGCGTCGGCGGCGAGGCGATCGGCGGAGAACGGCTGAATCTCGCCGTTCCAGACGTGCGCGAGGGCCGGAAGACGCCGGGCAGCGCTTCCGGGGCCGCTCGCGCCGGACGACATGGCCGCAACGACGGCGACGCCCGGGTGCCGCGCGAGGATTCGCAGCAGCTCCTGTCCGGTATAGCCGGTGGCGCCGGCTACGGCGACACGCGCCGCCTGGCTCGCTCCCCCGGGAGTTTCTCTCTCGTGCGCGCGTTCGGCCTGAGCGACACTATGCATCGGAAAGCATACTTATACAACGAGACCCCAATGGAATCAATAAAAATCGATGTATAATTGTGATTCTCAGCCGCCGGGACGGACCCCGACGAGCACAACCGCCGGGAGGGGACCCCGGATCGAACGATGAAGTCACGTCGCCAGGCGCTCATCCTCGAGCTGATCGACAAGGAGCCGCTGCACAGTCAGGAGCAGGTCGTGAAGCGCCTGCAGCAGCGCGGCTTCGAGGCGACGCAGGCGACCGTGTCCCGCGACATCAAGGAGCTCGGCCTCGTCAAGCGCTCGGGCGACGGCGCGTATCAGCGTACGGGCACCGAAGCGACGAGCCCGGAAAGCGCGCTGTCAGCGCTCGAGCGGGCGGCCGGCGACTTCCTGCGCAGCGTCGAGCGTGTCCAGCAGCTCGTCGTCATTCGCACCGGGCCGGCGCAGGCCCAGCCGCTCGCCATCGCGCTCGACCGCGCGCGGCTGCCCGAGATCGCCGGATCGATCGCCGGCGACGACACGATTCTCGTCATCGCCCGCGGCGCGCGCGTCGCCGCCGCGCTCGTGAAGCGCTTGAAGGAGTACACTGCTGCGTAAAGGCGGAGCTCCCCCTCCGCCGTCACTCGCCTGCGCGGGCCCGGGCGTGACAGGCATGAGGGGACCTACACCATGAAACGCGTCGTCCTCGCGTACTCCGGGAGCCGTGCCGCGGCGCTCGCCATCCCGAGACTCGCCGAGAAATACGAAGCCGAGATCGTCGCGCTGGTCCTGGACGTGGGGCAGGGCAAGGACCTCGAAGCGATCCGCGATCGCGCGCTCTCGAGCGGCGCCGTCCGCGCGCACGTGCTCGACGTGCGCGAAGACTTCGCGCGGCAGTACGTCGCGCGCGCGCTGCGCGCCGACGCGCTGTTCCGCGACGGCCAGCCGCTCATCGCGGCGCTCCAGCGTCCGCTCATCGCGAAGAAGCTCGTGGAGATCGCCGACATCGAGCAGACGCTCGCCATCGCGCACGGCTACCCGCCCGAGGACGTCGGCGTCGGCACCGCCGCGCGCGCGCTGAATCCGAAGATCAAGGTGCTCGCGAGTCTGCCCCGGCCCGCGGGATCGTCGATCGCGATCCCGGCGGCCAAGAGTCCCGACGACTGCCCCGACGAGCCGGCGTACCTCGAGCTCACCTTCGAGCGCGGCACGCCGACCGCCGCCAACGGCATCGCGATGTCGCTGCTCGATCTGCAGTCGACGGTGGCCGTCATCGCGGCGGCGCACGGGATCGGGAATCTGGCGCAGCCCGGCACGGCCGCCGCCGAAGTCATGCAGGCGGCGCACCGGGAGCTGACGCATCACGCGCTGTCCGAAGTCGCGCAGGACTTCTCGCGCACCGTCAGCCAGCGCTACCGCGACATCATCGCGTCCGGATCGTGGTTCTCGCCGCTGCGCGAAGCGCTCGACGCGTACGTCGACCGCATCCAGCACGACGCCGACGCCGTCATCCGTCTGAAACTCTTCAAGGGCGCGTGCGAAGTCGTCGATCGCAAGCCGTCGACGCGGCGCTCGACCGCGAAGCATTTCGAGCTGACGGCGGCGACGCCTAAACACTGACGGTGATGTCCTCCTCCAATCCGGCGGACCCTGTCCGGTCGCTCTGGTCCGGCCGCTTCGACGGGGCGCCCGACGCCGCCGCGTTTGCATTCGGCTCCTCGTTCCGCTTCGATCGCCGCCTGTTCGAAGACGACGTGACGGGCAGCATCGCGTGGGCGAGAGCGATCGCGCACGCCGGCGTGCTCGACGCGGTCGAGGCCCGGCGCATCGAAGCGGCGCTCGCCGAGATTCTCGCGCAGGGGCGCGCGAATCCGGCGCTCGTCGACGGGCCCGACGAGGACGTCCACAGCTTCGTCGAGCGTCTGCTCGTCGAGCGCCTCGGAGACGCGGGGCGCCGGCTGCACACGGGACGCTCGCGCAACGAACAGGTGTCGCTCGACCTGCGGCTCTATCTGCGGCGCCGCATTCCGGCGCTGCAGACGGCGATTGCGGGCGTCGTCGACGCGCTGGCGGCGCAGGCCGCCGCGGCCGTCGACGCGCTGATGCCGTCCTTCACGCACTTCCGCCCGGCGCAGCCCGTGCTCGTCGCCCACTACTTTCTGTCGCACGCCGCGCCGCTCCAGCGCGACTTCGCCCGGCTTGCGAACGCGCGCGCCGAGGCGGACGCCATGCCGCTCGGCAGCGGCGCCATTGCCGGAACGGCCTACGCGGTCGACGTCGACGCGCTCGCGCGCGACCTCGGCTTCTCCCGCGTCGTCGCCAACAGCATGGACGCCTCGTCCGATCGCGATTTCGTGGCGTCGTTTCTCTACGCCGCGTCGCTGACGATGGTGCATCTGAGCCGGCTGGCGGAAGATCTCATCATTCTCTGCGGCGACGAGCACCGATTCTTCGACCTTTCCGACGCGCTGAGCACCGGCAGCAGCATGATGCCGCAGAAGAAGAACCCCGATCCGCTGGAGCTCGTGCGCGGCAAGACCGGCCGCGTCATCGGTCACCTCGTCGGCATGCTCGCGACCATCAAGGGACTGCCGACCGGGTACAACAAAGACCTCCAGGAAGACAAAGAGGCCGTATTCGGCGCAGAAGACACGCTCGCCGGCTGTCTCGCGGTGACGCGATCGGTCGTTTCCGGACTGACGCTGAATCGCGCGGGCGCTGAATCCGCGGCATCGGGATTGCTCCTCGCTACCGACGTCGCGGACTACCTCGTTGGCCGCGGCGTGCCGTTTCGGAGGGCGCATGAGATCGTTGGTGCGCTCGTACGCAAGCTCGTGGCGGAGGGGCGCGACTTCGATGCGTTGTCGCTGGCAGACTGGCGCGCCGCCAGCGAGAAATTCGACGCCGACATCGTCGACCGGGTCACTCCGCGGGCGTCGGTGGCGGCCAAGCGGACCCCGCAGTCGACGGCGCCCGAGGCCGTACGAGGCCGTCTGGCGGAGGTTCGGCGCTGGCTGGACGGTTCGGGCCAGCTCTGCTAAGATCCCTCGCGCCTTTCGAAATCCTTTCCCCGCCAGCGGTCTCGTCGGGAGATTTGATGCAGCAGCGGCAGCTTCGACTCGGCGATATTCTTGACGATTACTGTCCTCGCGAGCGGCGCGTGACCAACCACGCCGTGGTCGCGATGGTCGGCGACGACGTCAAGCAGACGCGCTGCACGACCTGCGACGCGGAACACGAATACAAGCACGCCAAGGTGCCGCGGCAGCGCAAGAAGGCGGATACGCCGGCCGCGCTCGCCTCGCAGATTCTGGCCGGCGCGCCCAAGCGCGTAACGCACGACGAAGCGTCCGCGAACGGATCCGGCGCGGATCACGACGCCGGGCCGCACGAAGTCCTGGATCACGAGCCGGCTGTGGAAGAAGAGCGCGCGGCGTCCGCGGATCTCCCACAGGAGCCCGAGGGAGAGGACGACGCGCACGAGCCGGAGAACAAGGACGACGGTCCGATCCATCGCCGGCTGATTCGCGCATCGCTGCCGCGCCCCGACGGCCAGCAGCCGCCTCCGCGTCCCATCCCGGAGTTCACGATCCGTCAGCCGGGCGGCCGGCAGAATCGATTCCGTCCGCGCCACGGCGGGGGCCAGCAGGGCCGCCATCAGGGTCCGCACGGCCACGGCGGGCATTCCAATTTCTCGGGCGGCGGCAACCGTGCGAACGGTCGCGGCGACATGCGGTCCGGGCGTCCGCAGGGCATGGCGCCGCGCGGTCCGCGTCATCGCGGCGGCGGCCCCGGCAAACGCTCCAAGTAGTGTCTACGCTCGCCGGCAAACACGGCCTCATCGTCGGGGTCGCGAACAAGCGATCGATCTCGTGGGCAATCGCCCAGGCGGCCGCCGCTCAGGGCGCGCGGTTGTGTCTCACGTATCCGAGCGAGCGCCTCGAAGAGAACGTCCGCGAGCTGGCCGAGACGCTGGAGCGTCCGCTGCTCGCGCCGTGCGACGTCGCGAGCGACCAGCAGATCGCCGATCTGGGCGCGACCATCGACAGGGAATTCGGCGGGCTGGATTTCTTCGTCCACGGCGCGGCGTTTGCGCCGCCGCACGAGCTGTCGCATCCCTACGTCGAGGCGACGCGCGAGGGATTCCGGACAGCGCTCGACGTCAGCGCGTATTCCCTCGTCGCGCTGACGCGCGCCGTGGTGCCGCTGATGGCGAAGCGCGGCGGCGGCAGCATCGTCACGCTGACGTTTCTCGGCAGCCAGCGCGTCTATCAGAACTACAACGTGATGGGCGTGGCGAAGGCGGCGCTCGAGGCGTCGGTCCGTTATCTCGCGTCGGATCTGGGCCCGCAGAATATCCGCGTCAATGCCATATCAGCCGGTCCGATCAAGACGCTTGCCGCGGCCGGCATCTCGGGGTTCTCGAGCATCCTGCAGGTCTATCGCGAGCGCGCGCCGCTCAGGCGCAACACTGAAACATCGGAAGTCGCCGACGCCGCGCTGTTCCTGCTCGGTCCCGGTGGCCGCGGCATCACCGGTGAAATACTGACGGTCGATGCCGGCTTCCACGTCACCGGTTTCTAGCGTTACCACTCCTCGATTCGTATCAGTTCATTGCGAATCCCGACCTGCGCGAGCAGTTTCGGCACCTCGTCGACCATGGAGGCGGGGCCGCACACGAAGCACAGCGTCTCGGGATCGTCGACGAGCCCGCGGAGCGATTCGACGGCGATGCGTCCGCGCAAGCCGGTCCATCCGCCGCCTCCGTCGCGCGTGACCGTCTGCACCAACTCGATCGCGCCGGCGCCCGCCAGCGCGCGGAATTCGCCGTCGAACGCGAACTCGCCGGGCGTCCGCGCGCTGTAAAGGAGCGCGATCCGATCGTGCGGGATGCCGAGCGCGTGCCGGAGCATCGCCCGCAGGGGCGAGATGCCGGTTCCGCCCGCGACGAACAGGAATCGCCGTCCGTGCGGTTCGCGTGGAAACGTGAACGATCCGATCGGCCCTTCGACGTCGACGCGATCGTCAGGCGATGGATCGAACACCCAGTCCGTGTCGCTGTCGCCCGTCCCGACGAGCAGATCGATGACTCCCGATCGCTTCGCGTCCTCGGGCGCCGACGCGATCGAAAACGGCCGGCGCTCGGCGACGCCATGCGGCGCGACGAGCACCGCCTGGCCGGGCGCGTAGTCGAATCCGTCGCCCACCGCCACGCGCACCAGCTTCGCTCGAGGTGTCGCGTCGATTACTTCGCTGACGACGCGTGATTCAAGTAACAAGTCTCAAGTCTCAAATAACAAGACAATATCTTGAACCTTGAATCTTGAGACTTGTTCCTTGAGACTTGTGACTTGCTGAGGAGATTCAGAGGAGCCCTGCTGCGCTTCGTCCGGCGCCGCGCGCTCTGCGCCATCGCCGGCATGGCGCTCGTCGTGCCTTCGGCGTGGCTGGAATTCGCCGCGCCGGTGGATCGATGGTGGATTGAGGGTCTCGCGCTCATCGCCGGCGCGACAGGACTCGCGCTGCTGTGGACGGCGATGGTCGGCGTCGCGCCGGACTGGGTGGACGACTGACGTTTACAGAATGCCGACCGCGGATTTCTTGATGTCGGTGTCGGAAACGCCGGTCTGGCCGGACGAGTGCGACTGGTCGCCGGCGTCCCTGCCGCGGCGTTTGCGGCGGGTCTTGTCGCGATACATGCGGCTGTCGGCGGTCGCCAGCAGCGTCTCGTACGAGTCGCCGTCGTGCGGGAAGATCGATGCGCCGATGCTGATGGCGAGCGGCAGCATCCGGCCGGGCCGCGCCTCGAACTGCAGGTCATCGACCGCCTTCTGCAGCTCCACGCGCTTGTGCTCCGCCTCCTCGGCGCCGCACCCGGACAGCACGACGATGAACTCGTCGCCGGCGTAGCGGACGCAGATGTCGTACGGCCGGATCGCCGCGCGCAGCACGGTCGCGATGTCGCGCAGCGCGCGGTCGCCGACGTGGTGTCCGTAGGTGTCGTTGATTTCCTTGAAGTGGTCGAGGTCCATGACCAGGAGCGACACTTCGGATTTCAGCCGCTCCGCGCGCGCGAGCTCGCGCGTCAGGTGCATGAACATGAAGCGCGTATTCGGCAGGCCGGTCAGCGGATCGGTCAGCGAATCTTCCTGCGTCTGCTCGAACACCATCGAGTTGTAGATGACCGCCGCGGCCTGCTCCGAGATGCGATCGAGCAGCCGGCGATGATCGTCGTTGTACACCGACGGCTCGAGGTGGTAGACCGTGATCGTGCCGATGAAGCGCTCGTTGAAGAGCAGCGGACAGACCAGCGCCGAATGCAATGTCGTCCGCTCCGGCGGGTGGCCGGCGGCCTCGAAGTCGGCGCTCGGCCGCGCGTTGACCAGCGGCCGGCGGTTCCGCGCCACCCATCCCGTGAGGCCGTGGCCGCTCCGCATCGTCATCGACTGGATGACTTCGGACTCGACGCCGGTGGCGAACCGGCAGCGCAGCGTCTCGCTCTCCTCGTTGTAGAGGAACAGCGCACAGCATGAGAAGGGCACGATGTTGCTCAGCTTCGACGAGATCAGCGCCATCGTGTCCGACACGCCCAGGCTGCTCCCCATCGCCTGCGCGATTTCGTACAGCGCGTAGATCTCCCGGTGCGCGAGCGCGATGTCCTGGAAGACGTTCGTCCGTCCCGGACCTTCGGGGTCCTCGACGAGGCCGACGGCGGGGGCCGACGCGGGTGCGTGCGTCGGCACGCGCGTCAGCTTGCGCGTCGGTTCCTGGCTCGCCTCGGCTTCAGCGGCGAGGTTCGGATACATGGTGACGAACGTTTCGACGACGCGCGGGTCGAGGGCCTTGCCGCTCTCCTGCCGCAGCAGCTCCATCGCCGAGTCGAACGACATCGCTCTGTGGTACGGACGGTCCGACACGAGGGCGTCGAAATAATCGACCACCGACAGGATGCGCGCGCCGAGCGGAATCTCCTCGCCCCTGAATCCCGACGGATAACCCTTGCCGTCCCACCGTTCGTGGTGGCTGAGGATGAGCGGCGCGACCGGATACGGAAACGGCACGCCGCTGATGATTTCGGCGCCGACCTGCGGATGGATCCGGATCTTCTGGAATTCCTCCTGCGTCAGCGGTCCAGGCTTCGACAGGATGTGCTCGGGCACCGCGAGCTTGCCGATGTCGTGCAGCAGCGCCGCGGTCTTGACGCCCTGGATTTCGTTCTCCGTCATGCCGAGCGCGCGCGCGATGCCGGCGGCGTACACCTGGACCCGGCGGATGTGGCTCTGCGCCGTCTGGTCCTTGGCGTCGATCGCGAGCGCGAGGGCTTCGATGGTCGCGAGGTGCAGATCGGAGACGTCGCGCACGTGCCGCTGCTGATCCTGAATGCGGCCCATGTACACCTTGTAGGTCGCGTAGATCAGATACGTCGGCGCGGCGGCGAGCAGCGCCATCCAGTAGCCGCCGTGATTGACGACCGTGGCCGCGATGGCCGCGATCAGCGCGCCGACGAAGTAGCCGGGCGCGCTCCAGAGGAAATTCTCGTTCCAGACGCGCAGCAGCGATTGCCGCGTCGACACCGCGATCGCGGTCGCGACGAGCGCCGTGTTGCAGACGAAGTACGTCGTCGCCGCGCCGACGAGCGGCTTGGGGAGGTCGACCAGCGCCGACTGCTCGAGGGGGAGCGTGCCGCCCAGCCAGCGGTACGCCTCGCCGGCCACTTTCACCGTCAGCACCAGCGACGCCATGCTGAAGAGCGTGCGGTAGGGCGCCGACCGCGACTGCGTCCGGAACGTGCACTGGCTCCACGCGCTCGCCGCCCCGACGATCATCGTGGGCGCCGCGCCGAGCAGCAGCAGCGACGCGAAGTCGACGGCGTACGACACCGACATCGTCGATCCGCTCGTCGCGAGCGGGAGGCTGACTTTCAGGGCAGACGCCAGCGCCGAGCAGAGCAGCAGCGCGATGAAGACGATCGGGTGGGCAATCGACCGCGGCCCGTACAAGATCAGGATCAGCGCTCCCGACGCGAGAACGCTGCCGACGTAAAGCCGCGCGACGAGCGGCAAGTCCCTCATGCCCAGACCAGATCCCACGGATGATACTGCGGTACGGCGAAAATCCTGCGCTTACGCCTCCGCTTCGCGCTGTCGGCGTGCGGCCGGGCGCGGCTCAGGCTCCAGCTGATACTCGACGATTTTCCGGTAGAGCGTGCCCCGGCTGATGTCGAGCACTCGCGCCGCTTCCTTCTTGTTCCACTGCACGGCCTCCAGCACACGCACGATGTGCGCCCGCTCGGATTCCGCGAGAGTGGGAAGGTGCTCGCCGGTCGGCTGCGGCGCCGCCGCCGTCGCGTGCAGGAACTCGATGTCCTGCGCGCGGATCGACCGTCCCGGCGCCGACAGCGCGGCGCGCGAGACGGTGCTCTCGAGCTCGCGGATGTTGCCCGGCCAGTGATACGCGATCAGCGTGTCGAGCGCCTCGCGCGCGAAGCTCTTGCTGTCGAGCGGGAGCCCCTGCGCGGCGCAGTAGCGGGCGAGGAACCGCTGCGCGAGGACCGGGATGTCCACCTGCCGTTCGCGCAGCGACGGCAGCCGGATCGCGAAGGCGTTGACGCGGTAATACAGGTCCTCGCGGAAGCGGCCGTCGCGCACGAACTGCTCGAGCGGGCGGTTGGTCGCCGAGATGAGCCGGAAGTCGACCGAGATCGACTTGTGGCCGCCGAGGCGCTCGAACCGCCGCTCTTCGAGCACGCGCAGCAGTTTCGCCTGCGCGATGAGCGACATGTCGCCGATTTCGTCCAGGAACAGCGTGCCGTCGTTGGCCAGCTCGAGGCGGCCGGGCTTGCGGTCGTGCGCGCCGGTGAACGCCCCCTTCTCGTACCCGAAGATTTCCGATTCGAACAGCGTGTCGGGCAGCGCGGCGCAGTTGACCGCCTGGAACTTCGCGACGCTCCGGCGCGACAGCTCGTGGATCATCCGCGCGACGAGCTCCTTGCCCGATCCGGTCGGTCCAAGCACCAGCACCGAAATGTCCGATTTCGCCGCGGTGCGGATCCACTCGAACACGATCAGCATCTTCTCGTCGCGGCCGATCATTTCGCGGAACCGCTGCACCGACGGCGACTGATCCTCGGTCGAGACCATCGCCCGGCGCTCGAGGAACGTGTCGAGCAGATCGATCATCGCGTCGTTGCCCGGACGATCGGCCGTGTACTGCGGCGGGGTGGTCGCAATCATCCGGGCGACGCCGAAATCCACCAGCTCGCGGACGCAGTTCTCGACGTCGAGGCGCAGCCTGCCGAACGTCTGCATGAGCGACTCGACGTCGAAGCTCTCGTCGGGCCGCGCGCTGAGATACCGGAGGATGCCCGCGCGCAGCGGGGACTGTACGAGCGTACGGAACCGGGTTTCCAGGTCCGACTCGGCCGGACGGGCCGGTGTCGCCGCCACGCTCGCTCGGCGCGCGCTGAAAGTCAGATCGTCCATTTGTGCGAATTAGTTATCGGCCGCTGGGCCCCGGACCCTTAATCCCGGGGTTTCCCCGGTAATAGTCCGTCTGGTAGCGCTCGATCAGCTCTTTCATGCGGATGGCGTCGCCCTTGCGGTGGCCGTGGCAGGCGATGGGGTCGGTGCCCCCGCTGGTCTCGATGAGGACGTTCGAGAGCAGGAGGCCCGTGTCGATCTTCACCGACGCGATGTGCGCCATGTGGATCGTCTCTTCCCGCCGGCCAATCCAGCGCGGCGTGTACTGCACGACGCTCGTGGGCGTGATGAGCACCTGCGTCGGAAACAGGCGGTTTCCGGAACTCAACCGGCTCGCTTTGAAGACGTCGCCGTCGGCAAACTGACGCCCTTTCATCACGATCCACAGGAGCAGTATCACAATGACGACGAGCGCGGCCGCGCCGATCCAGTACGCCCACGTCCACTCGCCAGTCACAATCGCTGATGTTAAGCTATCCGGCTAAAAAGGAGCACGTTTTTGCCGCATCGCGCGCCCGGATCCGTCGGCCAATCCCGCAAACAGCACCTCTCCGGCAAGCCAATCCGCTATTACCGGCCGGGGGGGAGTCCCGACATCCGCCGGCTGCTCGATGACGGCTTTCAGGCGTTCAACGCGGGCCGTCTGTCGGAGGCCTGTCAGATCTTCGCGGAGAAGATGCTCGCCCCCGCCAACGAAACGACGATCGGGCTGACGATTGCCGGCGCCATGACGCCGGCCGGGCTCGGCGGCTGCGTCATCGAGATGATGGACCGCGGGCTGATTGACTTCATCATCTCCACCGGCGCGAACCTCTACCACGATCTGCACTACGCCCTGAACTTCACGCTCCACCGGGGGTCGCCCTTCGTGGACGATGTGGAGTTGTACGAGGAAGGCGTCATCCGGATCTACGACGTCCTGTTCCCGGCCACGGTGCTGCTCGAGACCGACTCCTACGTCCGCGACTTCATCGAGCGCTCCGGGCTGAACAGGCCGGTCGCGACCTCCGAGTTCCACTATCTGCTCGGCCTCGACCTGCTGAAGAAGAATCCGCCGTGCGTCGAGTACTCCGTCGTCGCGCGCGCCGCCGCGGCGGGGGTGCCGATCTACACCTCGTCGCCGGGTGACAGCTCCATCGGCATGAACATCGCCTATCACGAGCTGATGAACGGCGGCACGTTCATGATCGACCCGAACAAGGACGTGAACGAAGTCTGCGCAATCGTGATGGCCGGCAAGCAGAACGGCTGTGTCATCCTCGGCGGCGGATCGCCGAAGAATTTCTACCTGCAGGCGCAGCCGACGCTCTGGGAGGTCTACGGCATCCCGAAAGGCGGCAACGACTACTTCATCCAGATCACCACCGACCAGGTCGTCTGGGGCGGACTCTCGGGGGCGACGCCCGCCGAAGCGGTGAGCTGGGGCAAGGTGAATCCCGGCGTCCTCCCCGACACGGTCGTCGCCTACTGCGACTCGACGATCGCGTTTCCCCTTTTCTGCGAATACGCGGTCGGCTCGCCGAACGGCCGCCGCGCGCGCAAGGAGCTGGTCCACCATCGCGACCGCCTCGTCGCCGATCTGACGCGTGAAGCCAAAGCCGCGCGCGAGAAGCGCCTGGCGGAACTGAAAACTTAAAAGTTTTCAGTTTATGGGAACTCTGTCCTCCGAACTCGCGCCACACGCCGACCGCATCACGTCCAGCCCGCGGGTCTATGCCGACGCGAACGTGCCTGCCGGCATCGTCGCGCACATGCGCACACGGCTGCGCTGGGACGTCCTGTTCGTGCTCGAAGTCGACGATCTCCGCCGGGCGCCCGACACCAGGCACTATCAGCTCGCCGAGCAGCTGCGCCGCACGCTCGTGACCATGGACCGCGACTACCTCGACGATCGACGCTTTCCGCCTGCCGAAGGCGGCGGCGTCCTCGTCATCAACGCGCCCGACGAAGCGCAGCTCGCGAGCCTCCTCGATCGCGTCGACAGGCGGCTGTTCCAGGGCGACGACGCCCTTCCGCTCGCCGGCCGGAAACTGCAGTTGAACAGCGACTGGGGACGCGACTGATGATCGGTCTCGAGCTGCTCGACTCGCGCGCGCTCGCGGTCCTGCTCGACGACGGCGGGCGCGTCGTCCGGCAGACGTCCGTCGCCGTCACATCCGATCTGGGAGCGGCGGCGATCGCAGCGCTCGACGAGGTGCGGCAGGGGACGACACGCGATTCGATCGGCGTCACGGCGGCGACGCCGGAAATACCGGCCGTCTCGTCCGCGCTCGTCGCCGTCGGCAGACGGTTTCCCGGCGTTGCGCCCGCGAGCGCGTCGGGCGTCGCGGCCGCCGTCGCCGAATCGTGGCTCGGCGTCGGCCGCGGTTTCAAGGACGTCGTCTTCTTCGGCGTGGCCGACCACGCGATCGGCGGCATCGTGCGGGACGGGCGCCCGATCGACGGCGGCCATCGGCGCGCCGCGTCCGTCGCCTGGCTCGCGCTGAACCCGGTCGAGCGCGAGGACTACCGGAAGATCGGCTGCCTCGAAGCCGAGGTCGCCGCCGCGGGCATCGTCCGCCGGCTGATCTGGCGCATCAAGTCGGGCGATCAGTCGAGCGTGCAGAAGGCCACCGGCGGGTCGCTGGCCGCGATCACCGTCGATCACGTGCTCGAAGCCGCGCGCGCGGGCGACGGCGTCTGCGTGTCGGTCGTCCGCGACACGGCGAAGTACATGGGGATGGCGGCCGCGAATCTCGTCGTCATCACCGATCCGCAGATTCTCGTGCTCGGCGGCCTGATGGCGACCGCCGCCGACCTGTTCCTCGAGCCGGTGCGCGTCGAAACCGCCCGGCGTCTGCCGAAGCCGATTGCCGAGAGCGTCACGCTGTCTCCCGCGACGTTCAAGGACGAAGCGCCGGCCATCGGCGCGGCGCGGCTCGCGGCCATCGGCATCTCATGATCGTCCTGTCAGGCGCCGCGCTGGTGCTGCCTGACCGCATCCTGTCGCCAGGCACCCTCTTCATCGACGGCGATCGCATCGCCGATATCCGATCGGGGGACTCCGGCGCCGGGCATCCGCACGCGCAGTTCGCGTTCCACGGCCATTACATCGTGCCCGGCTTCATCGACGTCCACGTGCACGGGGTCGAAGGCGTCGACGCGCTCGACGAGGGCGACGAGGCGGTGAAATGGATTGCCGGGCGGCTGCCGCGGTACGGCGTCACCGGCTTCTGTCCGACGACGGTCGCGTGCGCGCCCGACGAGCTGCGCGGCGTCCTGAAGCAGGTCCGCGACGCGCGCGCGTGGCCGGTGCCGAAAGGGGCGCGCGTCCTGCCGGCGCACCTCGAGAGCAACTTCATCAGCGCGGAGTACCGCGGCGCGCAGCCGCTCGCCTGTCTGCGGAGTCCGCGCGCGGCGCTCACGGGTCCGACGAAGATTGCGCATCCCGTGCGCGACGGCGATGATCGATTCGTCGCCGCGGACGTCCTCCGGGAAATCGAACGCGCCGCGCCCGACGTGGGCATCGTGACGCTCGCGCCGGAGCTGGAGGGCGGACTCGATCTGATTCAATGGCTGACGGCGCGCGGCGTCCGCGCGTCGCTCGGGCACTCCGGCGCCTCCTACGAGCAGGCGTCCGCCGCCATCGCCGCGGGCGCGACGCACGCCACGCATCTGTTCAACCGGATGCCGGCGCTGCACCATCGATCCCCCGGGCTCGCGGGAGCCGTGCTTCAGGCCGACGAGGTCGCCGCGGAGCTGATCTGCGACGGACACCACGTGCATCCGGCGCTCGTGCGGACGGCGATTGCGGCGAAGCGCGCCTCGCGCGTGATGGCGATCACGGACGCGACCGCCGTTGCCGGACTGCCGGCCGGATCGCGCGCCCAACTCGGCAGGCAGCCGATCGTGGCCGGGGAATCGACCGCGCTGCTCGCCGATGGCACCATCGCCGGCAGCCTCGCCACCATGGACCGCGTGTTCCAGATGCTCGCCGGCGCAGGGGTCTCGCTCGTCGACGCGGCGACGGTGTGCGCGACCACGCCGGCCCGGCAGCTGGGCCTGAACGGGCACGGAGTGATTGCCCCGGAGGCGACGGCCGACCTGACCGTCCTCGACCAGAACCTCGCGGTCGTCCAGACGTATATCGCCGGTCAGCTCGTCTACGCACGAAACACCGCGCCGCGCAACGTCGTCTAAAGTCGGGTGAAGGAGCTTGAGATGTCTTTGAAGAATGCGGCCGCCGTCATCGTGCTCGCCACACTGGCGGCGCCGGCTTGTGCAGTGGTCGGCGCGGACTTCAAGTACACCGAGCGCGAGGAGAAGCGGTTCACGACCGGCGCGAAGCCGCAGGTCACGCTCTCGACCTTCGACGGCGCGATCGAGATTCGCCCCTGGGATCGCCAGGAAGTGCTCGTCACGGTCGAGAGACGCGCGATGAGCAAGGAGGAGGCGGCGGCGATTGTCGTCCGGGCCGAGCAGAACGGCGATCGCGTCACCGTCGAAGTCACCGACCCGCAGCGCGGCGGCGGCGCCCACTTCTTCGGGTTCGTCGGGCGCCAGGCAAGGCTGATCGTCTCGCTGCCGGCCGCGTCGGAAGTCGACGCGAAGAGCGGCGACGGGTCGATCGACGTCGAAAGCCTGTCGGGCAAGATCGATCTGCGGTCCGGCGACGGCAGCATTCACGCGCGGTCGCTGAGCGGCGATGTCACGGCGACCACGGGCGACGGCAGCATCGACGTCACCGGCCGGCTGACGGCGCTTCATGCGCGCAGCGGCGACGGCAGCGTGCACGTTCATGCGGACCCGGGCAGCGCCGCGGCCGCCGACTGGGAGATCACCACCGGCGACGGCTCCATCACACTGGAGATTCCCGACGCCTTCAACGGGGAGCTCGACGCGCACACCGGCGACGGCGGCATTCACATGGACGGCGTCTCGGTCGCCGAAGGGTCCAACGGCGACGATCGACAGTCGCGCCGGCGCAACTCGGTGCGCGGGCGCATCGGCTCCGGCGGAAAGTCGATCCGTATCCGCACGGGCGACGGCTCGATCACGCTGCGGCGTTCCTAGATTCCGGGCTCTTTCACGATTCGTCCGCCCGTGAGGAAGCGGCGGTACTCGGAGAACTGCTGCCGCTTCCGCACCGACTGCAGTCCGTTCCGGATGACAATCAGCGTGTCGATCGACTCCGGCAGGACGAGCGTCTCCTCCGGGTCCTTGAAGCTGACCTTGTTGTAGCGGATCGTCGTGTCGTGCCGCTCGATGACGATCCGGTCCGGCAGGTTGTGTTTGCGCTGCTGATCCGGCGGCACGCGGATGTCGCCGGGGCCCGAAATGTGCTGTTCGAGCCGCAGCACGTCGAACGTCTCCGCGTCCACCCACAGCCGCCCTTTGATCGTGACGGGAATCGAAAAGCTGTAGCAGTCGGGGTGTCCGTTCGGATCCTCGACGAGTTTGCCGTCGCCTTCCGGCCGCGCGCTCACGAAGTCGATGAGCAGCGCGTTGCGATCCTTCCCCTTTCCCGGCCCGGCCGACGTGAAGCTGTAGTCGCCGCGATTGCCGGCGAGCAGAAACGCCAGCGGCTCCGGCGAGACCGGATTGGAGTCGGTGCAGCCGTTGCGATCCTTCCTGTCCGACGCCTTCGGCACGCGGCCGTTGATCTTCAGCAGCTCGCGGACGATGTTGCCGCCGGCGGCGCCGTCGGCGTCGGCGTTCGGCTCCACGTGGAGCTCGTATTCCGTGACGCGCGAGAAGCCGTCGGGCGAGAAATCGTGGCGGATATCGAGCACCGTCGACTTCTCGCGCAGCACGATGCTCTGACCGCGCTTGTAGTAGTCGGCGACGCGCTCGCCGACGCGCGCGAGCACGGCGGTCAGATCGGACGCCGTGTCGGCGCGCGCCGCCAGCGCCGACGCCGCGAACGCGATGCTAAGCGCCCACGAAGCGGTGGTCCGCATACAGCGTCGGGTCCTCGATGCCCGCCTCGATGAACGCGTCGTGCCGCTCGCGGCACTTGCTGCACACGCCGCAATGCTCGGCGCCGTCCCGGCGCTCCATTCCGGCGACGGCGTTGCCCGGAGGATTCATGCACGACTGCGTGAGCGCGAACGGCACCCCGAGCGCGGCGCCCCGGCGGACGACGTCGGCTTTGCCCAGCGCGGCGAACGGCGCGGCGATTTCGAGATCGTGCGCGAGGCCGAGCGAGAGCGTGCGCGCCATCGACGATCGGAATTCCGGCGTCGCGTCGGGAAACGGATTGTGCGACAGCGTGCCGAGCACCAGTCGATTCCGGTTCGCGGCCGCGCAGAACACGCCGGCCTTGCCGAGCAGGATGATGTTGCGCCCCGGAAGGTAGACGTCTTCGTCGGGCGTGTGATACGACGGCGGCGTCCCCCGCACCGCCCAGTGCGTCGCGGCGTACACGTCGCGCATGTCGACGGTCAGCGTGACCGGTGGGCCGACGCGGCCCGCGAGCGGGGGCGCGGCGAGCAGCGCGGCGAGCGCGCGGCGTTCCGCAACTTCCCAGGCGAGGCCGACGCTCACGTAAATCGGCAGCACGGGCGCCGTCGCGCGCGCCGCCTCTTCCGCGATCAGCACGGCGCTGTCGAGACCGCCGGACAGGAGCACAGCGGTGCCGCTCACGCCGCGATTCTATGACACAATCGGCTGTTCGCCATCAGCGAACCGCCATGTATTCCGTCACCAAACGCATCGATTTCTGCTACGGCCATCGCCTTCTCGATTACGACGGCATCTGTAAACATCCCCACGGCCACAACGCGTCGGCCGAGATCGAAGTCCGCACGGGCGCGCTCGACAACCGCAACATGGTCTGCGACTTCAGCGACATCAAGCGCATCGTCAAGGGCTGGATCGATCGCGAGCTCGATCACAAGATGCTGCTGCGGCACGACGATCCGCTCGTGGCGCCGCTCAAGCAGCTCGGCGAGCCGGTGTATCTGCTCGACAGCAATCCCACGGTCGAGCGCATCGCGCGGCTGATCTTCGACTACGCGAAGGAGCAGGGATTCCCGGTCGTGCGCGTCAAGGTCTGGGAAACGCCGACCTCCTTCGCGGAATACGGACCCGCCTGACGGTCGCGGAGTAATCTTTCCGCGAAATCCGCAATGGTCGATTTGTATGTGTTCGACCTCGACGGCACGCTCGTCGACTCCCGGCGCGATCTCGCGGATTCGGCGAATGCGCTGCTCGAGGAATGCGGCGGCGCGCCGCTGCCGGAGGAGCGCATCGGTCGCATGGTCGGCGACGGCGCGGCGGTGCTCGTTTCGCGCGTCTTCGCCGCGGCCGGTCTTCCGCTTCCGTCCGACGCGCTTCCGCGCTTTCTCGCGTTCTACGATCGGCGGTTGCTCGATCACACGAGACCCTACGCCGGCATGATCGAAACGCTCGATGCGCTGCGCGCGCGCGCGCCGATGGCCGTGCTCACCAACAAGCCGCTCGCCGCGACGCGGCGGATTCTGGACGGTCTCGGTCTCGCGACCTTCTTCGGTGACGCGGTCATCGGCGGCGACGGTCCGCTGCCGCGCAAGCCGGAGCCCGCGGGGCTGCAGCATCTCGCGTGGGCGGCGGGCGTGGCGGTCGGTTCGACGCTGCTCGTCGGCGATTCAATCATCGATTGGGAAACGGCTCGTCGCGCCTCGGCGCGGATCTGTCTTGCGCGATACGGTTTCGGCTTCGACGGGTTTCCGATGCTGCAGATCCGTGCAGACGATTGGCTGATTGATTCGCCGTCGGAGCTGATCCAACTGTAAGGAAAAGCTACGTGGCCATTGCAGCGTTGTCGGGCTTCCATGCACCGGCGCCGATGTTCCATACCGAATGGCCCTGCGGGAACTGGCATCCGCATTGCTGAGATAGCCCTGTCCTCGCTCGCGGTCACGACGGCGCGCGCTCGACAATGCTCGAAAGGGCCCGACAGGAAGGGTCCGCGTAGAATACGGGGGCTATGCCGACGGCACTGACTGAGGGCCACGGACGATCCACCGGTCTGGTCGACGTTCTCGACCGCGTCCTCGACAAGGGACTCGTTGTGGCTGGCGACGTCAAGGTGTCGCTCGCCGAAGTCGAGCTGTTGACGATCCGGATTCGACTGCTGATCTGCTCGATCGACAAGGCGGAGCAGATTGGGCTGGACTGGTGGAAGTTCGACCATCATTTTTCGCCCGGCAAGCAGAAGCTGTCGGCGGAGAACGAGGAATTGCGGAAGCAGGTGCGCGCGCTCGAACGCCAGCTCGCGTCGGTCAGTCGCCGGCGCGGGGCGCCGCCGCCGCGATAGTGCGACCCGGCTGGGCTGTGAGAAAACGCTAGGAGTGATCGATGCCCGTTGAACGTGCAGCAGGCGGCACCAGTCTTATCGACGTCCTCGACCGGGTCCTGGACAAAGGCATCGTCATCGACGCCTGGGTCCGCGTCTCGCTCGTCGGCATCGACCTCATCACCGTGGAGGCGCGCGTAGTCGTTGCGTCGATCGACACGTACTTGAAGTACTCCGAGGCGGTTGGCACGGTGACGCCGATTGCGAAGCCGGCCGTCGAGGGCAAGGGGTATGAGGAAGTCATTGCTGAAAACGCCGCCCTCCGGGCTCGGCTCCAGTCTGGCACGCCCGCCCGCCGCGCTCGTGGCGGTAAGCGGGCGAAAGCCGACGACCAGGCGTAACGGGTCCGTCCCGTACACCGGCGTCCCGCGAGTGCGCGTCGCCGTCGAAGAAACCGTCGAGGACGGCGAGCTCGGCGAACTCGCCGCGCGGATCCGGCTCCTCGAAGGGCTCGTCGGCCGTACCGACATCGCCGACTGCACGCAGTACGCTCTTCAATGGCTGCACGACAGCCTCCAGCGTCACCGATCGATTTGTCTCGTCCGTCCCGCCGGTGAGCAGACTCTCTTCACGTCGGGCGCTTTCGGCTTTCCGCTCGCTTCCGTTTCCGCGTTTTCGATCTCGCTGGAGGACTGGAGCAATCCGCTCGTCAGCTCGGTCTCCAACCGGAAGAGGCTGTTCTTCCCGGCGCCGCACTCCGCGGCCGATCGGCGGCGCCGGCCCTCGACGCCGTTCGAGGACGCGGCGTTCCACGTCCTGCCGCTGAGCAGCGGATCGGACGAAGCGTTCGCCCTGCTGCTCGTCGGCGGCGACGCGCCGGTCGAGCAGAATCTGTCCTGGTTTTCGACCGTCTTCAGCCAGAAGCTCGATCAGATTCTGCGCCAGCAGTCGCTGACGGAGGGCGATCGCAAGCAGGGGCGCGAGCGTTCGCTGCTGTACAGCATCATCAACGCGGTGAGCGACCCCATTCTCCTGACCGACACCGAGGGCCGCCTGCTGATCGCGAACTCGCGGGCGCTGATGCTCTTCACGGCGGCGGAAGAGGAAAGCGAAGGCCGCCGCGGCGCCGTGCGCATGAACAACATGCTGCTGTCGTCGGCGCTCTCCAGCAAGGCGATCGAGGAGATCGGCGCGACGCGGCGCGAGCTGCTGCTCGTCAACCCCATCGACGGATCGGATCTCGTGTTCGAGCTGCTCAGCACGGTGACCGAAGATCCGCGGCACGGCAGCGGCGTGGTCTCGATTCTGCGCAACGTCACCGACCTGCGCCGCGCGAGCGAGGAAATCGAGGACAACTACCGCAAGATGCGCGTCGCGGAAGCGCAGTCGCGCGCCGAGAGCGATCGACTCAACCTGATCATCGACTCGGTCGCCGATCCGATCGTCGTGGCGGATGCGGCGGGCGCGACGTCGCTGATGAACGCGCCGGCCGAGCGGCTGTTCATGATGCCGGAGGGCGCGAGCGAAATCGAGCAGCGCTGGGTGCAGGCCAACGACGCGCACTTCTCGTC